>ERZ1740067.362-NODE-362-length-37114-cov-10.540247_pt1 | contig 37114 bp, 24 predicted proteins | sample MGYA00581736_ERZ1740067 | MGnify/ENA primary metagenome ERZ1740067 (study PRJEB43018, sample SAMN04849236) | marine metagenome | isolation source: floating plastic debris | place: Pacific Ocean | collected 2008-08-27 | study: EMG produced TPA metagenomics... | reverse complement strand
GTGATTAGGCGTTAGCTGTAGATAGAGGCCCGGAACGACTAGCAAAGCAATCAGCGTGGCTGACATCAGGCCGAAAATAATGGCCATGCACAGCGGGAACCATTGGGCATCGCTGAGCGCTAAGGGCATGAGGCCAATGATGGTGGTGAGTGAAGTAGTGACAATGGGGCGTAGGCGATCGCTCGCCCCCAGCGCCGCCGCATGACGGACATCCAGCCCCTCCTTACGGCGTTCGTTCATCGTATCGACCATGACAATGGCGTTATTAACGACGATGCCAGTAAGAGAAATAATGCCAATTGCAGACGGAAAAGAGAACGGAAGATTCAATAAAACATAGCCAAAGATTGTGCCAATCAGAGCAAACGGAATCGTTAGGATAATAATCAGTGGCTGCGTGTAGGAGCCAAATTGCAACACTAACACTGCAAATACCAGGAAAATCGCCACTATCAACATTAACCCTGCAGAGCCGAAGGTTTCACTGCTGGTATCTGCATCACCGCCAAAGCGATAGGTGTATCCCCGTGGCCAGCGATTAGAATTTTCTGCATCGGCAGGATCAAACTGCATAGCTGCCAGCTTTGGCGTGAGTTCAGCCAAAATTTCAGCATCCAAATAGCCTTGACCTGGAATGACCTTGGACAGTACGGTTACGCTACGCTCGGTATTGCGGTGAGTAATCGAAAGGGGTACCGCGCCCTGCACCGATTCCATGAGCGCCTCAGCAGGCAAAGCTTCGCCATCTGGGGTGATAAAACGCATCGTGGCAAATTCATCTAGGCGTGAGGGTCCGCCTACCTCACCTTGACGCGAAGGCCACTGGGTACTGAGGCGAATTTCTAAGTCTTCCTCACCACTGCCCACAGGAAAGTTGCCCACGCCATTGTCAATCATCAGGTAGCGGCCTTGATCGCCCAAATCTTCCTGACTCATGCCATAAAAATCTAAGGCTTCCCGTTTGGGCACCAGTTTGTAATCTTCGCGCAAATTACCCAAATCATCTCGCACATCCATGGTGCCTGGAATCTCTCGCAGCGCCTGCTGAACCTGGGCAGAAACCTCTCTCAGCGTTGTCAAGTCGTCCCCGTAGAGTTCTACCTGAATCGGATCTTCTCCACCGCCCATCCGCTCAAATTGAATGGCTAAAACAGCGCCAGGGTAGTCTCGAATAATACTCTCTTCTAAGGTCTGTTGTAAGTCATAGATATATTCAAAAGAATCTCGTTCCCGCTGAGAGCGCTCTACCATAATGGCCGATAGCCCAACAAAGTAATCGGCATTCACAGGCTTAATTTCACTGGAGGCTACCAAATTGCTACGCTGACCCACCAGCTTCACAATATTGCTAAAGACTTTTTGACCTTCCGGCCCAGCCTCGCCATCGCTGTAGTTGCGCAAAAATTCACCCATGCGATCGCTCACTTCTTGAGACCGTGCTAACGTTGCCGAGGGCGGTAATTCTACATTAATACTGAACTTGCGATCTTCTATATCGGGAAATAGCGCAGATGGCAGATGGGTAAAGAGCACGATAGAACATACGAACAGCCCAATCGTTCCCAACGTCCAAAGGCGGGCCACAGGGCGATTCGGAATCGTTACTTTTAAGCTCCATTGGGCAAACCGAGCAGACAAGGTCTCAGTTAATCTGTCTACAAATGTTTTGGATATTTCGTTAGAGGAATCTTTATCTGAGTTGTTCTTTGGCCCCCTATCCAACAAAAATTTCGATAAGGGAATCACCACCAACAGTGCAACGCCGTAGCTCAGCACCAAACAAGTAATTGCACTAATGGGAATCAGTCGAATAAACTTGCCCATGGTGCCTGAAATCGCCATCAAAGGCACCATGGCTAGAATCGTGGTCAGCTGCCCCGCAAATGACGGCGCGGCGTAGGCTTTCACCGTTTTAATCGCGGCCTCAGAAAAGGTGAGTCCTTGGAGATACAAGCCCTCATGCATCCCTTCCAACATGAGGATAAACACATCCACCAACAGCCCTAAAGCTAAGATCATCCCGATCATAACCATGCTGTTAAGCGTATAGCCCATCGTCCACAACACAAAAATGGCACCCGCAAAGGTCAGCGGAATCGCCAGTCCCGCGATGAGCGCTTCTCGCCAAGTTAGTGCCACCAACAAAATCACAAACACGCACAGCGAAGCTTGAAGCACATTGCTTCCCAAGTCATTTAGCTCAGTGCGAATCTTATCGGCATTGCTATTGAGCACCTGATAGTCCATCCCGTATGGCCAAATTTCAGGATCTTCACGGGCCGCCTCCATCGCAGCCAAGGTATCTTTCACCACCTGAATGGTGTCACTACCGGCTACTTTTACCACATTCAGCGTTACCGACTGGGCAAAGGGGGCTCCCTGCCAGCTCAACGCCGCCCGATTTGTCTCTCTTTCTAATCCTTGGTAAACATCTGCCACTTCTGATAAGCGCACAACCCGAGTATCATTGAATCTCGCAACAGGCAGATTCTTCAAATCCTCAAGCGTACGAAACCGGCCATATAAACGCACCTGCGCTCCAATTTCATCGTCGCGAACCAAATCTAAAGAAGTATCAAGATTGCTCCCCTCGATAGCGCTGCTCACTTGAGTCCCAGAAATCCCTAACGAGGTCAGACGACTCGGAATCATTTGAACATGAACCACGTCCTCACGCCGACCAGCCAAATTGACTTCTCGCACATTCTTCACAGACTCCAGCTCAATCTGCAAATCTTCAGCCGCTTGATTCAGAATCGTGGTATCTAGTCCTTCCCCCGTCAAAGCCAACGACAGAATTGGTGCATCCTGCTGAGAGAGCTGTTCAAACTCTGTTTGTTGACGGCCAGTGGCCTCTGAGGGCAGCTCAGGTTCGGCATCGTTAAGCTTTCCTCTGAGCTGCTGCAGCGATTCTGCGACTGGAGACTCAGCCTTAAAGGAAACATCGATAATTGAGAACGAATTAAAGGTTGCACTCGTAAAATCATCGAGGCCTTGTAGACTTTTGATTTCTTTTTCGATCTTATCCGTGATCTGGTTTTCAATGGTTTCGGCGTCTGTTCCTGGCCAAACGGTGGTGATCATCGCCCGCGCAATTTGGATATCTGGGTTGCCCTCTTTCACCATGGAAAAATAGCCCATAATGCCACCCATGAGGAGCATCACGCAGAGTAATATGCCAAAAATCTGTCGCGTGAAAAAGAATGTCATCCAGCCTGGCGGCGGCATCTGCTCAGGATGCTTGCCATTGACATCTCGGGGGGCAGGGAAATCTTGCTTTTTCTCTGGAATGTCTTGAATATTCACTGATTTCCCCCTCGATTCACGATTTCAACCGGAGTGCCATCAACTAAGCGATTCTGACCTTCCATCACCACCCAGTCGCCTGGCGAGATGCCTGATAAAACTTCCACTCCAGATAGCCCTTCTGCGCCCAGCGTTACTTCACGCTTTTTCGCAGTGCCGTCTGTTTCATTAACCACAAACACATAGTTTGACTGCTCTCTCGAAAGCACTGCCCCTAGGGGCACAACAATGGCATCTTGATTTGCCAGGGTTTCAATCCAAGCGTAAATACGTGCACCCACTTTCAGATTGCGCACCTGCTGAAAGTCTCGAATGGTCACTTTGGTTCCTCTGCCTTCTGGCGTTTGAGAAGGACTAATCGCAAATACCCGACCCTCACTACCGCGCGCTTTTGCTAGTTCTAAAAGGTCGGCTTGGCTAGCGCCCCCAGCCTGCGCTGTACTCACAGCTTCTTCTAATACCACAAAGGCTTTTTGGCCTGTGCGGATGGCATTGGCCTGCTCAGATTGAATTTCTAGTTCTACTTCATAAGTGGACGGATCGACCACGACAATTGGCGCGGTTTCTATCACCGATTGGGGACTGCTAACATCTTGATACTGCGTGTTCCAATACTCGCCTTCTCGAATGTTGACGTAGGCTACTACGCCGTCAATGGGAGAGACAAGCTGCGTATCTTCAAGGTCTACAGAGGCTTGGGTTTGTCTTGCCTCGGCGGCGGCAATTGAAGACTGCGACGCTTGAATGTCGTTTTCTGCTGAGTTCACGTCTTGTTGGGCAATGTTGAAAGCTGCTTGAGCTTGGTCTACCCGGTTGAGGTACAAATCGCGATCGCTCTGCGCCACCGCCCCTGAGTCAAACAGTCTCTGGTAGCGCTGTGATTCTGTTTTGGCTAGGCTTAAATCAGACTCGGCCTTAGCCAAATTTGCAGTGGACTGCAGCAGGGCGGCTTTTGACTGCTCTCGCCGACTGATGGCAACGTTGATGTCTGCTTGAGTGGTGTCGATGCTGGAGGTTTGTCGCCGGGCATCTATGCTGGCTAGCAGCTGCCCTTGACTGACCCAATCGCCTTCTCTTAGCTCTACGCCGCTGTTTCTGGCCATATAGTTAATGTTGCCGTTGGCAAAAAAGTTCAGCACGCGTAGCTGTACAGGTAAAGCCGTGCCCGCTTCAAAGACCCACGCTTGAGCCAAACTCTCTTGTATTTGCACCGCCCGAACCGGTAAGCGAGCTTCAGTACTTTCAGTCGTCGTTACTTCAGGCAGCGCGGGTGATGTGATGCGTCGGATGGCCTGCCAGCCAATTAGGCCAGATAGTAAGGAGATAATCAGTGCGATCGCAGGCCATCTTTTCCCCATTTTAGTTTTTGTTGACCAAAACAAAAACTTTGTTTTAATGTCTTCCACATGAGTATCCTGAGCTCTAGGTGTCTGGATGTTGAGGGGCTCTGTGTTCAGCGGTTTTGTTTTCGAGTTTGGTGTTTCAGTGCTCATAGCATTATTTCTTTCTTCAGGAGCGTGATTTCTTTACGCACAAACACAGTGTGGGAACGTGATAGAGAAATGCGACATGCAATAACACAAACCAAGGATTGACATTGGCTCAAAATAATCTCTGAACTGATCGTTCACAGGAAAGTCCGCTAGGTTCATATTCGACTAAGATTTATTCAATTTTTTAGTGTAGTTAAGAGGGCGTCTCTAGAACGTCTCTGAAGCGTCTACATCGACAATCGGGATCGTCAAGCTGCTGACGATTGGTAAATTTTAAGAGATTTCGTTAAGTCGCTGCTTGGAAATCTGATTGGCATAACCCTAGGCGAACTTTAGGCACCAGCCTCTAATCGCTTCATAGGTGACCGTGATGTCCCGATAAAGCATCATTTTCTCGATGCTATGGAAGCCTAATGGAAAGATGTAATACAGCCACACGCAGTAGCCAGCTTGACAGTACCCTTGTACCTTATGGATTTCGCTTCATCGTCCAGAAGGGTGGCGCATGGAGTGATATTTTTTGACTTTGTACAATCTCAAATCCATGCTTTTGATAGAAACGTACAGCTTGTTTTGTAAATGTCACTAAATAGCAGGCTATACCTTCATGGCTGGCCTGCTGTAAAATAGGCTGAAGTAAGTGACTGCCAATGCCACGCCCCTGAGCGGTAGGATCCACCATCATGATGCCTAAATACCAATGGGGGCAATTGTCCATATCTTGTTGTTGAGCATGCTCAACAGCCCATAACAATTTTAAGCATCGTCCCAATCGAGTCCAACGAATTTTAGTAGGTAAGGTATATAATTGAAGACTCCAAACCATCTTCAATAACTGAAACGGATTACTAAAGTTTGTTTCCGGAGGTATCCATGCTGAAATCCCTTCTAGCTTCTGTGTTGTATACACATGATTGTAGCGAGTAGAATAAGCAATCAATTTGCACATCAACCACGTCAAAGACTGTTTCCGAAATTCTCGGTTATCGGAGATTAAATATGTCAAGACGGGATCATTCTCAAACGCTTTTGCTGCGACGCTGCCAGCATCTAAAAACTGAGGTTGCTGTAGTTGTATGACATCAGGTGATTGCTGTAGCTGCATGCCACTGGAAGTTTTCATATGATTCAGTATCCTCAGCCAGGGTTGAAATCGGACTGTATAATTTGTCTTGGTTCGATGCTTTAACTGTAATTAAGTCCGTGTCTCGACTGCGTCTCTAAGACGTCTTTCTTCTGTTATATATAGGTTTTAGATATTGTGTTATCCCCTTCAGCAACTGCACAAAAAACTCCAATCTATGATCGGCTCAACAGTGTCTCTATGTGGACTGGATAAGGCAGCGTCTCTCTGAATCTCTCGATTAAGGCATTCATCACATATGCCGTGATGAGTGGATGCTGCGTGTACATATCTCCCTGCTGCTTTATAAGCGATCGCCCGCAGAGTGACACCAGCGCATCAATCAAGGCAGCTTTTCCACCGGCGGGCTGAATATTGGTCTTGAGGCTTGATAAAGTTGCTTGTTCTTGTGCCATAGCCAGCCAGGTTATGACTGTTTTTTCAAGCGGAGTGAGTCGTTCAAATTGATGATCAAGAAAGTTTTTCACTGCTTTGAGTAGTAAAACATCTTCTCTTAAGAAAAGAGAAATCTGGCCAGAAAAAACATCGTGAATCGCATCGCTGACTGTCTGTAATAAGAAAGGACTACGAGCATAGCGCTCGCAAAGCTGCTCTTTCTCGGTCTGCGTGCCCTCTAGTTGTTTAGTTTCCAACAGGGCTAATGCTGCTTCGAAAGAGCCTTCTAATGACAACGTTTGAACCGGAAGATTGTTGCCTGCTAGCGTGGAAATTTCGATCGGTTTCTCTCGACTGGTCAGCAATAAGCAGCTTTTGTGGCTGGCCTGCCCAACGACAGACAGCAGTTCACTGTAAGGCTCATATGCGTCCTGATAGCGTCCAGCATTTTTTCCACTTTTGAACAGCGTTTCCATACCGTCCAAAATGACTAGACAGCGAGATTGACGCAGCCAATACATTAGCCGTGGAATAGAATAGGCAGTTTCTTGCTCAGCAGAAATTAAAGAAATCAGATCAGCTAGCAATGTGTCTAGAAGAGGTGCATTGCGCAGCGATCTCCAAAACACAAAGTCAAATTCTGACTGTAGCTCCTGTGCTACTTTTGCTGCCAGGTATGTTTTCCCCATACCGCCTATCCCTAGCAGCGCGATCAGACGGCATCGTTGCTGTGTGATCCAACGATGTAAAATCTCCGTTTCTTCCGCGCGTCCATAAAAGAATCGAACATCTGGCGCTTCGCCAAAATCAACCTCTCTACTGGCAGGTAAGATTCTTGGAGTCACTTCAGAAGATATCAGCTGTTTTTCAGGTAAAGCTTTACCCAAGGTGGCATCTGGAAAAGACGGTTCAAAGCGACTAGATTCATTGCCAGTATCAGTAACAGTTTCTTGAATGATGGATGCATCATCCAAAAGTAGCTTCTCGTAAAACTGACGAGTTTGGCTGCTCGGAGCTATGCCCATTTCACTGCGCAGCATAGTCATACACTGGTGATACACCTGCAGCGCGTTTGCCCGTTCGCCGTGTTGAACATGCATTTGCATCAAGCTTAAGTAAGCAAGCTCATTTAAGGGGTCGAGCTGCAACAGCTGTTGCATATAGGCAATCGCTCCCCGATAGTCTGCCCTCTGATTGAGCAGCTGACTTAAATCGGTTAACGCACCGATCATGCGTTTTTGCAGCCGGTTGCGAATAGGCTCAATCCAATCGTCATAGCAGGTTAATAGCAATCCACCCTGGTAGAGCGCGATTGCTTGCTGTAGTGTTTTGATTTGTACGTTTGGGTTATCTTGTTCGCTAACAGCTTGATCAAGGAGCGTTTCAAACGCTGTGACATCTAGCCAAAAGAGAAGCTGCGGCTGCCAGGTGATAGTCTTTGTCGTTACCTGAAAGAATTGATCGGCCTCAGGCAAGCTCTTCTTAAGCCGGTGCAGTTCTCGTCTGAGATTGGCTTTGGCTTTTGTCTCTGGCATATTGGGCCAAAACAAAGTCGCTATTTGCGCTCGGGGTTGGGGCGATTGCGATCGCAGAACAAAGTAGGCTAGCAACGATTGATGACGATCGGCTTGAAAATCAACAATAGACTGCTGTCCAAAGGTGACTCGCAAGTGCCCAAATAGGTGGATACGAAGCTGACGAGATGTCATGTTAAACGCCTCATGATTCTAATTATTAGCCCAGTCAGCAATGATCTGGATAATGTGCACTGCAAGTGGCTATGTTCGACTAAAATATGAACTAAGCTCACTTTTTAAGAATATGAGCCAAGCTCACTTTTTGTCAAGGGAGACCCAGAAATGCCGAAAAAAATATTAGAAAAATCATCAAAAGAGGCACTAAGAAGATGGCGTAAGCCAAAGCAGGCCCGCAGCTTGGCTCGGGTGAATCGAATATTGGATGTTGCTGAAACGATGTTTATTGAGCAGGGATACAGCGCGGCAACGACGAAGGCGATCGCGGCGCAGGCCGAGGTTCCCATCGGTACGCTCTATCAATTTTTTCCAGACAAAGCAGCTATTTTGCAGGCCCTAGCAGAGCAATATTATGATTTGCTTCAGGCGCAGTTTAAGACGTTTGATTCGGATGAAATCGTGCAACTGCCTTTGAAGAATTACGTGGAACAAATCGTTGAGATGGTCGATCAGTTTTTTGCCGAACATCCAGGTCAGTATGCCATTTTTATGGAGGTGCAAGTAACACTGCCAGAGGTAGAAGAAGCTGCGGATGCAGAGCTGATTCAGACATTAGCTGAGCTGTTGAGAAGGCGAGATGATTCGTTGCAAGCGGAAGATTATGAGGCGATCGCTTTTGTGACAGTAAAAGCCATTGGCAACCTGCACTGGCTGTCTCTAGGGCAGCCCCCTCAATTTAGGCAGCGTCTCCTAGAAGAAATTAAGCGACTTACCTTTCACTATTTTCAAAGCTATTTTCCTGGGAAACTTAGCTAGCTGCACAGATATATTCGTATGTTCGTGTGTCATCCCTAGGTCACATGCCACATTAAATCCGTCAAACAATCTCCACTACTCTAATGACTCAACTTGTTAGCAATCGCCAGTTAACTGTTAGATTTGAGTAGACAAAATCAAGTATCAAGCAATGGCCATCCCGCTGTTAGTCTGGGCCTGCCCCCGTTGCAACCTCCTATGGATTGTCCCCACTGTCAATCGCCCTATGTTTAATAATCTTTTTCTCCCTTACAGTAAAGCTCGAGGGTGTAGCTAACCCCAGCGTAGTCCTCCCAAATTCTGTTGCGCTCTACTACACTCGCTTGGTGAACTGATGAACGTTTATTGGCAGAGGCAATATTTTGTTCAACATCCGCAAAAGAAGCTACAGTACGTTCGGCCTCATCCAGGAGTCGAAGGTGTGTTGCTAGCTCAAGGCTTAAAACCTGAAGATTTCTATCTTCTAGATCTAAAGCTTCTAACGTATCTGCAGTTTGAAGAGAATTCTCCATGTCTTTTGCCTTTAAGCTGTAAATTTGTTGACATTCAGCCTTGCGCTCTTCTGCTCGACGCTGTTTTACTCCATGCGGGTCATCTAAGCCGCCTGTACAGGCTGTCAAGCTAAGTAAGACAAACGTACTCACCAACCATCGAGGAAATGTTTGAAGGTAGAACGGTGAAGTAATATAGCTCTTAACTGTTGACATAGTGACCGATGATTTCAAACTCTTTTTATTTGGTATCCTATCCCTGATTTTGACAAAATCAAAATCAGGGGTGCCTAAACGTTTAGCGTGTTTCTAAAACGTCTTAAAAACGTCTTAAAAACGTCATAGAATCGTGTCACCTTTGTCTTGCATTGGATTATCTTAAATGGGTCAGTTTTACAAATAGTTGAGCTTACTGACTGTATGAGTGTTATTTCGATAAAGTGTTAGATACCTCGCCCTCAGAGATATTTCGCTTTCTCCTCTAGGACGCTATGTAGGCAGTTAGGAAATTGTCACAATCTTGGCTTTACAAGCTTGTAACGTCTCCACGATAAAGTCAGCTATATTACTTGGAACTGATTATGAAACAATTTTTGGCATGGAGCACAATTGCACTGCCACCGACTTTTCTTATTCTTTTATCCATAAAACCGCTAGAAATAATTTCGCTCCGTCTTTTAGGGTGTTTAGCTGTCCTATTCTTGGCGATCATTATTGCGATACTGATAGTGAGGCCCACTCTCAGATCTCAAAAGCATTTTCGACGAAAAGCGATCACATCTTTAATGGTGGTAATTTCTATCGTGTTGTTCAACTGGCCCCTGAAAATAGCCTATGCGTTTTCTCGACCTGCATTTAACCAAGTAGCAGAGCAGGTCATGGTCGGAGAAATTCCCACAACGCCCCGGCGCATTGGCTGGTTCCGAATAGAAGGCGTTGAAGCGCCTAGCTTTGCTGCCAACGGCATTGATCGCCAAGGCCTTCGTCTATGGACTGGGCTCCATACCAACGGAAATACCGGCTTCGTACAGGCAAGTCCTGGTAATCTTAAGTTTAATTTGTGGAGTCACTTTAAATTGGATGATACTTGGCAGTTTATTGCTGAAGACTAATAGACTCTGTAGGACGGTTAAACTGTTTATGTGAAATGCCATTATTAGGTGGCTGTTCTTCAACTAGTTGACGCGCTGCTAAAAGAAAAGAACAGTAGTTTTATTTAATGCCTTGAGAGAGAGCTTATCTCTTGTAAATGAGAAAGTGACTCAAGGGAAGTTTGTATGTACTGATTTAGCGAGACCGTATATTATGCTCAATATTCTAGTTGCAGAGGACGAACCTCGTATTTCTTCTTTTATCCAAAAAGGGCTCAGCGCCCATGGGTTTGGGGTCACAGTTGCTAGTAATGCTGCAGAAGCTATCAGTCGAATACTCAGTGCAGAGATCGATCTACTCCTGCTGGATTTAGGATTGCCTGATAAAGATGGTCATCAAGTCATTACTGAGGTGCGGGGGCAGGGCGCGACCCTCCCAATTATCATTCTCACCGCCAGAGACGATATTCAAGATAAGGTAACCGGGCTAGAAGGCGGTGCAGATGACTATATGACAAAGCCTTTCCGTTTTGAAGAATTACTTGCTAGGGTTCGTTTACGCCTGCGGCAGTCTTCTATGACGCTAAAGACTAAATCCATGGGCACAGCTGTTGAAGAACAGAGACTATGCGCTGGAAATGTAGAGCTGAACTTGCTAACCCGACGGGTTCAGATCAGCGGCGAGACAATCGATCTTCCTGCCCGTGAATTCAAGCTGATAGAGACTTTTTTGCGCCATCCCAATCAAGTTCTTAGTCGAGAACAGTTGCTAGATAGAGTATGGGGATATGACTATAACCCAGGTTCTAATATCGTGGATGTTTATGTTGGATATCTGCGTAAAAAAATAGGCGGCGATTTTATTGAAACCGTGCGCGGTATGGGGTACCGGCTGCGTAGTTGACCCTGTCAACAAGTACTATAGTCGGCAGGTTCCTGGAAGAATCATCCAAAACGTAGCCCCTTTTCCTAGCTGGCTTACCAGCTTTATTTCACCGCCGTGAGCTTCTGCGATCGCGCTTGAGATCGCTAGGCCTAAGCCAGAACCCTCTGAGCGTCTTTGCTGTCGTTGCCCTCTAGCAAAGCGTGCAAATATGCGGTGCTGTTCATCTTGGCTAATGCCTTCACCAGTATCACGCACCCAGAACTTAACCTGATAATTCATGCGCCTAGCAGCTTTGAAAGCATAACCAATTTCGATGCTGTCAGTTGTTTGCGTATGCTGCGCAGCATTCCGCAGCAAATTGAGCATCGCGCCAGTCAACTTTTGGCGATCGCCGACCATATATCCCTCCTCCTCACCGACTAGCTGCCAATGCCGATCTGCGAGTGTTGTTGCTTTTGCAAAGAGCTCCTCGGCAAATGTGCGAACTGAAATAGTCTCTAGCTGTAAGAAGTTAGGCCGCTCTGACTTAGCGAGCAGGCTCATATCGCTGACTAAACGCCCCATTCTATCTAGCTCATCCATCACTAGCTCCATCGTGTCCTCACGCTCTTGAGGATCGCCATTCATCAGCTCAAGGTGGCCTTGAATAATTGTGATTGGCGTGCGCAACTCATGTCCGGCATCGTTAATAAAGTCCCGCTGGCTGTCAAATGCGCCCTGAATGCGATCCATCATGGCATTGAACGTGTTGGCTAGCTCGGATAGATCGCCGTTTCCACGGGGTGTTGATATGCGCTGATTTAAGTCAGATTCACTAATGGCTCGAGCTGTTCTTGAAAGCGTGGCAATAGGGGCGAGAAGTCTGCCAGCCGCTAGCCAGGCAATCAAAAGTGAAACAAACACAGTGACGAGCGTAAACGCCGCAAACAAGTAGACGCCGACGAGTGCCTCTTGCCGCTCGCCTGCGGTGCTGTGGGCAACCACAAATATGCCTCTTTGCTCCCCTTCAAGTACAATTGGCTTAGCAGTGTAAGTAATATTGCCAACATGAGGCACCCTGGTATCTTCTTGTTCAAGAACGAACTCGGTTACTGTTTGCCAACGATTGAACAGCTCGGATCCAGGCTGAAAGGGCGCTAGCAGATAGAAGGGACTAGAGCGATATAGCTCACCATCAAGCAAGACAATTTGAAAATTATCGTCCTCCGGCAGTGTCGTTTGCAAAAAATCGTCAACGAACGCTCTCAAATCTTCAATACTTTGGTCGGGTTCTGCTTCCCAGTTAGCGTAAGCGCTGAAAAAAGACTCTTGTTCTCCATACATACTTTCTTCTACACGGCTATCTACACTGAAAAATAGTAGATATCTAAAGATAGGGACAGCCCCACCGCCCAATAGCAGTAGCAACAATGCGTATAGCAACAAGATACGCGTGCGACTTTCCTCTAGCAAACGCTTCCACATAGCCTTTTGAGAAGTGGTTTTCTCTAATGCCTCTTCTGTACGACCTTTTTCGAACGTTGAAAAATTACTCATGCGGCTGCGCTCTTAAAACAAGTGACAGACAGACAAACAAACGACAAACGAATGCCGCTAAGGCAATCCTATCTCATAAAGAATTCCTCTAGAACTATCCCTTAAAACTCAAAATGAAACATGAAAATTTTCTCATGAACGTTTCCTCATGAACGTTTTCTCACACAACGTTCATGCAGATCTTAGTCCTACTTGTGAATATGTACCTGAGCAAACCTAGGTTTTCGACTGCTTTAATCTTTAACTACGAGGTTCCAAGAAATGGCCAATGCCAAAAGTGCATCTGCACTCAGGATAATGGTTATGTCTATCGAAAAAACGGTGGCGCTGTGATCGCAGCTGATTCAAGCAGCGACTGCCCACTTTAAGCCCAAGCTACTTTTGGTAGATAAAAAGCTGACTGGGTTAAAAGGAGAGCTAACCACTACCCTTAAATACCTTGAAGTCGTCATCAAAATTAAATGTGAGCAGTACTACTTGTGGCGAGCTGTCGATCAGCATGGCGTGCTGCTTGATATCCTGATGCAGCGCCGACGCAATACAGACGCTGCGTACAGATTTTTTCGCAAGCTACTCAAATCAACTGGCTTTGTCCCCAGAGTCATCATTACCGATAAGCTCAAGAGTTACGGCACTGCAAAAAAGGATATCTTGAAGGGTGTAGAACATAGACAGCATAAGGGCCTGAATAATCGGGCAGAAAACTCACATCGTCCAACTCGAACTAGGGAACGGCGAATGGGGCAATTCAAATCAGTAGGCCAGGCACAGCACTTTCTGTCAGCCTTTGAGCCGATACGCGGGTATTTTCATCCCCATCAACATAAACAGACCGCTTCAGAATACAGAGAAACGATGCGCCAACGGATCGAAAGTTGGCGATCGTCCTACGGAAGGGCTGTGCCATCACTGACAGGTGTGAGTGCATTGGCGGAGCCTCTCGACCAGAGAATCGCATAGGTCGATTTGATAACACTCACTCAATAAATCTGTCCTAAAATTGGCCAATGCAGCTTAACTTGACGATGCCCTGCTGCTGCATGGGCGCTGTAAACTGGTACAAGCGCTTCTGAGGTTTCTAAAGACAAAAAAATGCCGTACCTCTTTTGTGGAGAAGCACGGCCCGTATCTGTTGGAGATTTGGTGAGAACGCGTTAAAAAAGAACCTGTTTAGCGTTTTGGTCGGTGGCGAAGCGATCGCGCTTTTTTGCGCTTTCTGCTTTTGCGAAACACAGCTGAGCCAGCGGTTTGCATACCGACACCCATCATCCCGAGCAGTCCCAGTGGTGCACCCAGTGGCGCAGCTCGTCGTGACGAGTGGACGATATTTTCTGGCGGTGTGCCAAGACCCTGCTGCTCAAATCTCTGCGGTCTTTCTTGACTGAAGGCAACTAGGGATAGCAGGGAAACTACGATGAACGTGCTGAGCTTGTTCAACGTGTTGTCCATCGGTAGCGGATGGGTGTGGTCGCTGTAAGTTTTGGCAATGAACCAGATGAATATGCCAACCGATGCCAACAGCGCAATATTGTTGAAAATTGGCGCGTCTGCAAAGGTGTAAATGGCTCCTTCTGTCGGCCCATCTAAGACGCCGTTGAACTCTTCTAGTGTTGAAAATGGACTAGACATAATAGTGCTCCTTTTTGTGTTGAGCTAGCTTGTGTTGAGCTAGCTTGTATCGAGCTAGTTTGCATGGACGGGTCTGTATAGACCGATCTACATAGATACGCTAGGTTGCGGAACAGAACGAGTAGCCGCTGGTATTGGCGCACCATTGACCTCGGGGCGAATGGGGTATTCGGGATAGCCTTCTAGTCCGTACTCGGCTAGGTCCAAACCGGCGATCTCTTCTTCGCGAGAAACGCGCAGCATGCCTAGCTTTTTCAGCACAAAGCTGACGCCGTAGCCGGGGATAAAGCCCAAAATGATAGTGCACACAACAGTGCCTACCAGCTGGCCGATAAAGCCCGTAAGTGGGATGCCATCACCCTGTGGGTAGCCCGTTGCCATTACCCCAACGGCCATTGCCCCAATTACGCCGCAGTAACCGTGCACTGCAAAGGCTCCAACTGCATCGTCGATGCCTGCCTTTTCGACTGCTGCGCCAACAAAGGGCATGGTGTACGCACCGATGAAGGCGATTAGGATAACAACAGCAGGACTATACAAATCTAAGCCTGCACCAACAGAAATAATGCCTGCTAGGCCGCCTGAGATAGTGTAGAAAGGGTCCGCTTTGGAGCCGATGTAAGCGCCAACAATGCCAGCACACAGCGCCATGGTTGTGTTTACACCGATGGATGCCAGGGTCATAGGCGTGCCGTAGATGGTGATTTCTGCGGTTTGACCAGGAACGAAGATCACACAGGCTGCTAGGAATGCATAGAACCCAACAAAGATCAGCATTAGGCCAACCATCGTAAGCGGTAGGTTGTGCGGCAAAATTGTTCTGGGCTTGCCTTGCGCATCGAACTTACCAATGCGAGGGCCGAGGTTGATAAGTACGCCTAGGGCGAAGAAGCCGGCAACACCGTGCAAGACAGCTGAGCAACCGAAGTCGTGATAGCCAAAGTTGGTGAGGAACCAGCCGTAGGGATTCCAGCCCCAGGCAGCGGCGACTACCCAAGTGAATGAGCCTAGAACAATGGCCAGAATGGCGTAGGCACCCACTTTTATTCTCTCAATGACCGCGCCGGAGAGAATAGAGGCGGTGGTCATGGCGAAGAGGGCAAAGGCAAAGAAGAAGACGCCTGTAAGGTTGTCGGCGACGTTAGGACCGAGGGCTGGAGACCAAGGATAAGAGGCCTGTACCAAGCCCAATACTTCTCCAGCAACACCTTCTGAGGCAGGGTCTGTCCAGGGGCCGACGACACCGCCTGTGAGCGGAAAGAGCGGGAAGGCGTTGTAAACCCACCAGCCAAAGAAGAAGAAAGTAAGGCCAACAATAGACAGGGTGAGTAAGTTCTTTACCATGGTGGCAAGAACGTTCTTGGCTCTAGATGCGCCGCCCTCGTAGGCAAGAAAGCCGACGTGGATAAGCAGCATAAAGACGGAAGCCCAGTAGTAATAGGATTCCGATACGAAGGTGGCTAAAAACTCTTGCGATTCGGGAGTCATAGACGGCTCCAGTGGTGTGGGATAAGTTGGACAGGTGAGAATTTTTGCGGCGTGATTGACTTGTTCAAAGCTGTTGCTTATTTTTGTTTTTAGCTTTGAATTATCTGAAGCCACCGCCTAGAATGCGCCCAGTGCTTGGGCATTCGTGACTTGTTATGTCAAGAGTATGCAACGCAACTCTACTGAAAGTTGTATTGGCCAATACTGAAAGGTGATGAATCTCACACTTATGACGGTCGCTGAGGTGTCATTAAGCTGTGACTGTCCCAGCTGTTGATTTTACTTTCGAGCAGTTTTGCGCTGCTGTGGCTGGTGTGAATGTCGATGCTGGGCCTGTGGGCGGATGAGTGCTGCCAAATGAGGAGAGCGATGTCGTCTAACTGGGCGGGTACGGCCTGGTGATTGGGGAGGTTGGTGAGTCGGTGGGGGGCTCGGACGGTGGCTTTTTGGGTGAGCTGGTGTAGCTGCTGTGGGGAGATGGAGAATGTTTGTAGCCAGCTGTATTGGTGGATGGATGCGGTGTGAGCTTGGGGGATGAGGTGTTGGGGGATGAGGTGTTGGGGGATGGGGGATGAGGAGAGGATGCGGAAGTTGCGATTGCACAGTCTCAACACAGAGCAGGGGTTTTCTTCTAATACGGTTTCTAATGATTGAAAGGGGGCTAAGTAGCTTACAGATTGGCCGAAGAGGGTTTGAGCGATCGCCAGCCCGTCGGCACCAGAAATATCCCAAAGCATTGTGCTGCTATCCTCTGGCTCTACTTTTACTCGGATCGAAAGCGGCCAAGGGGCCGATGGTGGCTTTTACTCGTCGCTTAATGCCATCTAGCAGACCTATTTCTACGATGTTGCCTGGTTGAGCGTATTCCGGCACAATTTGAGCCATCGCGATGCTTTGGTTCAAAATAGGAGAAAATGTGGCGCTGGTGATCTGCCCAATGCGCCAGCGTTCTCTTTCGGCATAGATATTCTGGCCAGCTGTTGCTGTTTCAAGGCTTTCTAAAACGAGACCTACCGCTACTTTGGGCGAACGCTGCTTGAGGCTTTCTAAGGCTACTTTGCCAATGAGATTCGGTTTTTTGAGAGAGATGCTCCAGCCAATGCCTGCTTGATAGGGGGAGGTAAGGTCATCGAATTCAGCGCCTGTGGCTAGCAAGCCCGCTTCGATGCGGGCTCGGTTTAGTGCGTGCATGCCCAGTGGCTGCATGCCGAAGGGTCCGCCAATTGCCATCAGTTTGTCCCAAAGCTGTTCGCCATAGGCTGGATCAACAAAAAGCTCGTAGCCTAGTTCGCCTGTGTAGCCTGTGCGTGACAGCAGGAGAGGAATGTTGCCTATTTTGACAGCTTCGAATCGGAAGTAGCCTAGGTCGGCGAGCTTTTTTTCGGGCTGGGCGAAGGTGACGAGAGATTGAAGGATTTTGCGAGATTTGGGGCCTTGGAGGGCGAGGTTGTGGATGCGATCGCTCACCGCTTCAATCTTCACTTTCCATCCCTGTTGCTGAGCCACGCGTTCGAGCCAGTCGCCATCGGTGTCGCAGTTGCCCACATAGCGGTAGTGGCTGCGGCTAAAGCAAAAGACGATGCCGTCGTCGATAATGCCGCCGTGAGGATTTGGCAGGCAGCCATAGGCAGATTTCCCTGGTGTCACCTTTTCCAGATTTCGAGAGAAGGCGTATTGCAGCAAGGAGAAAGCCTCTGTACCTGTCACCTCGAATTTTCGCAGGGCTGAGAGGTCCATGAGGGCAGCGCGCTGTCTGAGGGCCCAGTATTCTGCCTGGTCGCCCTGATGAGCAAAACTGTTGGGCACCCAGAATCCGTTGTACTCGGTGAGGTCGTCGGTGAGCTGCCGGATGCGGGGCGTGAAGGCGCTGTTTTGGGTGAGGCGTAGGGGAAAGTTTGCGGCGATCCTTTTGCCAATGGCTCGTGCAAAGGCTGGCGGTGGGTTGCTGTGGGTGTTTTGCCGATCGCTGTCTTGTTGAACGGTGTCTTGTTGAACGGTGTTTTGTTGAACGGTGTTTTGTTGAATGCTGTTTTGTTGAGCGGCGTAGATGCGAATGTGAATAGGGGTGGGCTGCCAGCCGTTTGCGGGGTCGATGTCGTCGGGGCAAGCGGAGCTGGCGCAAAGGAGATTTTGATGGGCTTGCAGCAGGACGTAGTCGCCAGGGTGGGACCAGGACTCTTGCGATGTGATGTTGCCGTGGCAGTCTATTTCGGTATTGAAGAAGAAATTGATGGCGGGCCAGCCAGGTCTGCTGGCGATGCCATGAGGTGAGAGGACTTGGTTGAAGTTGTCGCTACAGCTGGGGTGGCCAGGATATCCCGCATCTTCGTAGTAGCGGGGAGTGCAGGCGAGGAGAAAGCTGTCGTGGCGGGTGCAGGTATCTTGGATGACTTCTACCAGGGGTTGCATGGTTTGGGAGAAGTACTTGCTGTGGAGACCGGCTTGCGGGTTGGCGACGCCGCTGAGGGTGCGGGTGACGGTGCTGTCGATTTCTTGGCGGGGGCTAGTGGGCTGTTTCTCTTGTGAAAAGGCCAGAAAGTCGGAGCACTGGGAGCCACAAACGTCGATGATTTGGATGTATTGACCTTTGGTGACGGGATATGCGATCGCCTGCCCAGGCGCTATCCGATACTCAGCAACAACGTCTCCTAAAGGCGTAGGAATGTCTGAGTATCGGATAGGTCTACTCTGATTATCTGAGTGATTATCTCGCTGACTTTTAGATTTTTCAGCTGCAACAAGCATGTTTGCTACCGTGGTTCTTTGGCGAAGGCGGGACGTCGTTCGATGGGTTTTCATCGAAGAAGTTTAGCGGTTTGAGCTTGAAACCTAGATTTGCTACGGGCATAACAGGCCAATCTTCGGCACGAGGAGAGTGGCTGTGGGCGAAGGTGTACCACACAACGACGTCGGTATCTTCGACGGAGCGATCGGCTTCGGTCCACTGGGGAAGGCCTACGCCGCCAGGGTTTTGGTTAGGGTAGTCGCCTGCGGGGAAGTTCTCTTCGGGGCTGTAGGGGGTGACCCAGAGGTGCTGAGTCATGTATTTTGCCCGGTTGATGACGCTGGCGTTTGGCTTGGCCATCGGTAGCGTGTTGTCTCCTGGCATGAGTTTGTAGGCTGTGTTGTATCCCATTGCGTTTGTTTTTGATGGGTTTACAATCTTCCAGTAGCGGCCCTTCATCGGGTCGATTAGCCGCTGGGCAGCTTTCTCTGTGGGTAGGAGAGTAGATTGCGCGTAGAAGGCGTTGCCGTAGGGATTTTCGTTGCCTTCTTCCTGAACAATGTCTACTTCGTATACGGAGTTGTTTTCGCCGTCTACGTTCATATCCATGCGCACGTTGAAAATGTGTTGATGGATAGGGGCGCATAGCTGTGGGGCGACGAGGGTGCCGTATTTTGGTATTTCGCCTGGCATGACGGCGGCGGTGCTGAGGACGCCTGTGAGCTTCACTTCGTATTGGATAGTTCCGTCTTGGTAGAAGTACCAGTAGAAGGCGTATTCGTAGTTGCCGACGGTGGCAATGAAGGAGACGACTAAGCGACGCGATCGCCTCACTTCTGTCTGTTCTGTACGCCAGTCTACATGCTTCCACAAAATGCCAAAGTCTTCTTCATGTAGGCAAATGGCGTTTTCGATTTTGGCGACTTCTCCTTTGGAGTCTGTGAGGAAGCCATCGAAGTAGTAGATGGAGCCGAGGCAGTCGCAGCCGAGAGTAAGAGAGTTTGCGAGCGAGCCGATGCCGTACTCGCCGACGTCGAAGGCATTTTTGCGATAGTGGTGTGGGAGCGGGTCGCCGTAGGGGACGGTCATCTCAGCGAGGGAAGCCCGGTAGAAAATGGGCCGCTCTACATCGCCATCTGTATAGGTGACGTTGTAGAGAACTAAGCCTTCGCGAGGAGTAAAGCCGACTCGAATTTTCCACTTTTGCCAGGTGATTTCGTGGTCCTTTACCTGAAAGCTGGGGCCTTCGGGTTGAACAATCTCTAGCGGCTTGATGTCTGTGCGGTAGTTTTTGACGTATTCGGGGGTGTAGTTGCCATCTTTTGGTGGTAAGGGAATTACGCCGTGGTCTTCTACCCGGATGACTTCCATTTTGTTGAGGTCTACGACGGGGATGACGCCTTCGATGGGTCTGGCGTAGCCGTGGTCTGTGGGATTTGCTTTTACCCAACAGAGGGCTCTAGAGAGTCGGACGCCTTCTTCTTCGGCGATGCCGTAGTTGCCTGCGGACCAAGGGTCAACCATGACTAGGCTGGGGTCGGTGATGCCTCGTTTGGCGATCGCAGCCTGAAAGTCTGGGTTTGCTTTTACCGCTTCCTCGCAGGCGACGAATTCGTCGAGCATGATGGGCGGCTGTACGTTGGGGATGTGCTGCCAGGATTTGACGGTGCGCTCTCCCAGTGAGATAACAGCCTCGTAGGTTTTGGCGGTGGCGCTGTCGAGGAGAATAATGAAGGCTTCTCGCTGGATGCTATCTCCTGGCGCAAAGCCCAGAACGGTCGCTTTTGGTGGTTCTTTGAGTACGACCGTTGCAAAGCGAACGTGTTCACTTAGAGATTTTTCACTGCGCACGGTAGCGACTGCCGCAGAGATTTCGTCGGGTGTGAGTGGTTCTAACGGATGACTAACACTGTCAACTTTGAGTGACTGAACAAGAGGCTTTTCTTGAGTAAAAGTCATGGGCTGTTTTGGGGGTGTTGTTCTGGGGGGGGGTATCTGGGGGTTAAGAGAGTGGATCGGCACAATATTCTGCTAGGTGCGGACTGCGATAGCCGTCTTTTTGCCAGAGGATAGGGAAAAAAGTCTCGTCCATTTCTGTACTGTTTAGTCGCTTGTAGCGGCCGTAGATGTAGCCGGGCGGATTGGTTGGGTGGAACTGCGCGCTGGCCGGAATAGTGTGCAGGCCAATGCTGTGAAAGGTGCCTTCTGTGCGCGTTGTTTTACACAGGCCGTGCCAAGTGCGGCCATGATGAAAGGCGCAGCCGCCTGCCGGTACATCTACAATGACTAGCTCGGGTTCTTCGACACCCGCGTTTTCGGCGGCTTGGAGCATGGCCCAGCGGTAGTCTTTTGTGGGCGCGTGAAACTCTCCTTCGACGTTGGCTAGGGGCCACTTGTGAGAGCCCTTTACGTATACCAGTGTGCCGTCTGCAGCGGTGGCTTTGTTGAGTGCGACCCAGCAGGTCATCATGGCGGCGGGGGTGAGGTAGTCGACGTAGGCGCCGTCTTGATGCATTGCGATCGCCTTCGCACCAGGTGGCTTCATCCACAGGCTATCTTGGCCAATGCGTGCGCCGTCCCAACCGGCGAGTGTGGCGGTGAGTCGTCCTATTTCGGCGGAGAGGACGAGGCTGGCGATGGTGCGATCGCATTTCCAGGCATTGCACATTTCTCGGGTGATATCTGGCAGGCTCATGCCGGGTCGCCAGTGCCACTCGTCGGGATACAGCCCTGTTTCAAACTCTCCATGGAACAGAGGATCCATTCGGCTAGCGAGCTGCTCAGCAAACGCCTCTGGAAGAAAGTTCTCTAAAATGAGAAACCCGTCTTCCTGGAATTGCTTTATCTGGCTATCTGACAGCTGAATGGGCTGGTACCCAAGCTGGCTGATGGATGGGGACTGAATCTTCTGCTTCATGGGTTGCACCCTGACTCTCTATCTTACTGACCCGCATTTTATTTTTTTGACTTTTCGGAGGCTCGAAAAGTTGACAAAGTAAATAAAACACACTCTACTTGTCATAATAAGTTTCTCTCTAGAAGAAAATGTACGCTGTGTTACTTTTTGGCTGCTTGTCATGAAAAAGTAACGGATGTTAACGAGTGGTTAACGGCTTCCTAGAGAGAGTTTTGTGAAAAATTTAGAGGACCGCCAGGATGAATGCTAAAGAATTGTTGAGTGCTCCTTTAACTGTTCAGTCCGGCCATCTCAATATCGTTACGAGTGACTTCGATGCGCGGCCTATGAGCTATCTCACAGGTGACGGGCAGCGTACGGGATACGAGCCAGAGCTAGCGCGGGCAGTTTGTAAACAGATGGGACTGACGCCGGTTTGGCATAATTTGCCGATGGCTGATTTCTATCAGGTGCTTTCATCGTCGGAGAAGAGCCCGTACGATGTTGTTTGGTTCAATCAAGCGATTACTGAAGCGCGGCAGCGGCTGGTGAATTTTACGCGCCCTTATGGTCTTTTTGATGAGGCTGTGCTGGTGAAAAAGGATAGTGGAATTGGGTCTGTGGCTGATTTGGCTGGGAAGCGAGTGGGCGGATTGGCGGATAGTACGAATATTGCACTGGTTGAAGGTTTTGAGGGTGCGATCGCTGTTCCTTATCCTGGTAGTGACAAAGTGTTGCCTGAAATGCTAGAAGCGCTGCGAGCCGGTGAAATTGACGCATTAATTGACGATGAGCTTGTCCTAGTAGTGGCCGCACAAGAAGATGACGGTCTGGATTTGGCGTTTAGTTTGCCGACGCAGGTTCCTTTCGCGATTGGGGTGTCTTTGCCGCAAAGAGAACTGTTAAATGCGATCAATGGTGCATTGGAAGCATTGATAGAAGACGGCACGATGGCACAGCTATGGGCAAAATGGATTCCGTGGAAGCCTTTTCCTTTCTCGTAGTGATAGATACAACCCTGTTGTGATGGGTTGGTTTTACTAAAAAAGGCAAGTTTTGTCCGCTTACTCATTTATTTTGGAGAGTTCACCGTGACGGGAGTGATTACTAAACCCAGTGCTTCAACGCAAACATCGAGCAAACCAACAGATTTACAGAACTATGTTTGGGCTGATGGAAGAGCAGAGAAAGTACAACAGGTGCGCGCCAAAATAGATGAGCTAGGTGTGGAGTATATCTACTACCAGTTCATTTCGATTACGGGCAAAATTACCGGAAAAGGGGTGCCTGCGGACCACTGGGAAGCGACTGCGAAAGGTGGGATTCAGCTGGTGTACGGGGCCACGGTGAATTTGGCGATTGATCGGCAGCAGCAGTATCTCGGCTACGGGCCGGAGTCGGCTGAGCTGGTTGCGATTCCTGATGTGGATACATTTTGTCAGCTGCCTTGGGACAAGCGGGTAGCGAGAGTTTACTGCGTGTGCTTCCGCAATCGTGAGGAAGAGGAAGATCCAGGCGCGTTTTTAACAGCAGATTGCCGTGGAAATTTGATGCGGCTACACGATGCGTTTCAGCAGAAGCATGGGTTGCAGCTGCGGCATGGGTGCGAGCCGGAGATGATGTGGCTGAAGAAAGGGCCGGACGGTAAGCCAGCCGGTGGGGTGACGAAGCCGAACTGCTATCACATTGATCAGTTTGAGGAGCTGAGGCCGGTTTTTCTCAGGGTGATTGAGTATAGCCGGGCGATGGGCCTGGACATGATTCAAGGTGACCATGAGGATGCGCCGGGGCAGCTAGAGCTGAACTTTATGTATGATGATGCGCTGCGGACGTGCGATCGCCTCACCACCTACCGGCAAATTTGCGCTCAGGTTGCCCGAGAATTCAACCTGATTGCCTGCTTTATGTCGAAGCCTTTTCTAGGTGTTTCGGCGTCAGGCTGCCACCATAATCTCTCTTTGTGGGAGGGAGGCGAGACTGCGATCAAAATGTTTGGGATGGAGAGTTTGCCGGGAATGGAGGGCAACTATACCTATCACAAGGGTGGTGAAAACACATTTATGCCGGTGCCGGGTGAGTCTCCTCGAATTCCTGGACCTGTGGGTCTGCATTGTATTGGTGGTGTGATTGCGCACCTTGGCGCGCTGACTGCGGTGGGTTGTTCTACTGTGAACTCTTACCGTCGCTTGTGGGATGCGGGATTCTGGGCACCAGTTTATTCTGACTGGGGCTATCAGAATCGAACCTGTGGGCTGAGAGTATCTGCGCCGGGTCGCTTTGAATATCGCGCGGTGGATTCTATGGTGAATCCGTATTTGATGGCGGGGGCGATGCTACAGGCGTTTGACGATGGCCTGAGTAATGAGCTGGACCCCGGTGAGCCGGAGCAGCGCAATATTTATGAGGCGATGGAAGCCGGTAAGCAGACGAAAAAGCTGCCGATGTCTTTGGGTGAAGCGCTAGACCGACTGGCGGACGATGAGGTGATTAAGTCTGCAATGCCAGGGGAGATGTATCGATTGTTTGAAGAGTACAAGCGTGACGAGTGGATTCGGTTTTTGGCAACGACCAGCAATTGGGATGCTGAAAACTATATGCACTGTCTTCCTTGACTGGCCTTCCTTAATTGGCCTTCCTTGGCTATGAACATGCAGGCAGGTTTGTTTGCGCGGTACTTTCGTTGTTGAACCTTGTTGATGTTGTTTCTGAATTTCCAACAGTGATGTTTACGATTCCGCCACTAATTTCTGAGTCTGAAACGCGAATTTGTCCTAGTTCGCCTGCGGGCAGCGTGTCGTCTACATCAATGGTGAAGCTTGCCGTGTCACCTGGAGCCAAATAAGCAATCTGTATCGCAAGTTCGGCGTCGCCGTCACCAACACCCTCTGCGGTAAGCTGCACAATGTCACCTTCCTCTACTTCAAAGGGTTGAAAAACTTCAACACCTGCACCAGTTGCAGTGGTATCAAATATCAGCTTGCCAGCACTTTGCGACAGATCAAAGTCGATCATCAGCTCGTCGAGTGCGCACGATCCTATATTTGTAATGACGAAGCGGTCTTTGGGTGCGCTTTCAACAAATTCGATTTCGACCAGGGAGTTTGTGTTGGTAACTGAATCTGGCCCTTCAACTGGAGGATCTGTGCTGACAATGGATTCTGGCTCTTCAGCTATGGAGTCTGCGTCGACCGCTGAGTTTGGTGGTTCAATGGCCGAGAGAGCACACCCGCTCAAAAACGCTATTAGCACATACAGACATACCTTTTTCCCTAAAATCATCGCACTGCCTTTGTTACTATCCGAAGCCTACCAACTATGATGGACCAAGTTATTGGTAGTGTGGATTGACCACTTTTTCTCGTAAAACATTCTGAAGATTTTTGTGGCCTTGTTTTGTTGCATTTGTTATCAAATTTGTTTCGTTCTGTTGCAAACGTTAAGGCATTCTATTGTATGCAAGGAGGTATCTCACTGTTTATGCGATCGCTGCATCGATCCCAGACGAAACCTGGATAGGAGACTAGTCTTTTTGAGGGGGATCGATCATTGTGTATGGCAGTGAATTGAGAAATGAATCAGTATGCCGAACAGCAAGCAAACTCTCGTCGTTGTTGGCAATGGTATGGTCGGGCATCGGTTGCTTGAACTGATGGTCGCGAAAGGTGCCCTTGACCACTGGAATCTGATTACGTTTTGCGAGGAGCCACGAGTTGCTTACGATCGGGTTCATTTGAGTGAGTACTTTACGGGTAAAACTGCCGCAGATCTAACGCTGGTGGAGCCTGGGTTCTACGACGAAAATGGGATTCGGATTTATGTGGGCGATCGCATCACAGAAATCGACCGAGAGCAGCAGCGAGTCACCTCAGCTAATGGCGTCGAGATTACCTACGATCGGCTGGTGCTCGCTACAGGTTCCTATCCATTTGTGCCACCGATTAGAGGAAACGACGCGACGGGCACGTTTGTATATCGCACTATCGAAGATTTGGATGCGATGAAGGCTTACGCTAAGCAGTCTCGCACGGGTGTTGTTGTTGGCGGTGGTTTGCTGGGCCTAGAATGTGCGAATGCGCTGAAGTCTCTTGGGCTAGAGACGCATGTAGTAGAGTTTGCGCCTCGGCTGATGCCGGTGCAGATAGATGAGGCAGGCGGCGCAATTCTCAAGGAGAAGATTGAGGATTTAGGGGTACAAATTCATACCAGTAAAGTCACTACAGATATTGTGAGTGAGGATGGCAAGCTGGTGAATATGCAGTTTGCCGATGAGACTTCGCTGCAAACAGACATGATTGTCTTTTCGGCAGGGATTCGTCCTAGGGATGAGCTGGCACGAGAGTGTGGCTTGCAGCTGGGTGAACGGGGCGGGATAGTGATTGATGAGGCTTGCCAAACCTCTGACCCTAATATCTATGCCATTGGAGAATGCGCACTGTATCAAGGACGCATTTTTGGCTTGGTAGCGCCGGGGTATCAGATGGCGGAAGTGGCAAGCGATGATTTGCTGGCGGTGAGCGCTGCGCAACAGTTTACTGGGGCGGATATGTCTACCAAGCTGAAGCTGCTGGGTGTGGATGTGGCCAGCTTTGGTGATAATTTTGCGAAGACGCCAGGAGCGAAAGAGCTGGCTGTGGTGGATGCGATCGCAGGCACTTACAAAAAGCTAGTCGTGTCTGCTGATGGCTCTTTACTGTTGGGCGGCATTCTTGTAGGAGATGCGGCGGCTTACGGTACCTTGCTCCAGCTAATGCAAAACCAGATGACGCTGCCAGCTAATCCGCTGAGCTTGTTAGTTCCTGCTAGCGATGGTGCACCAGCCACACTGACGATGGAGAGTCTGCCCGATACGGCCCAGATTTGTTCTTGCAACAATGTGAGCAAAGGTCAACTTTGTGAGGCTATCCAGGTAGACGGTATTACGGACTTGGCGACGCTGAAAAAGTGTACGAATGCAGGCACGGGCTGCGGTGGCTGTGTGCCCTTGGTGAAGGATGTGCTGACATCCGAGCTGAAGAAAGCTGGGGTAGAGATCAACAATCACCTATGTGAGCATTTTGCCTATTCTCGCCAGGAGCTTTATCACCTGCTGCGCGTAGGTGAGATTAAGTCTTTTGATGAGCTGCTCGCTAAGTATGGCACGGGCCACGGCTGCGAGATTTGCAAGCCAACGGTGGGGTCCATGCTGGCGTCTTCTTGGAATGAGTACGTGCTAGAGACGCCTCATGTGGGGCTGCAAGATACTAACGATTCGTTCCTAGCGAATATTCAGAAGGATGGTACTTATTCTGTCATTCCTAGAATTCCGGGCGGAGAGATTACGCCTGAGAAGCTGATCGTGCTGGGGCAGGTGGCGCAAGAGTTTGACCTGTATACCAAGATTACGGGTGCTCAGCGGGTAGATCTGTTTGGCGCACGGGTAGATCAGTTGCCGCTGATTTGGCAGCGGCTGGTGGAGGCTGGGTTTGAGTCTGGCCATGCCTACGGGAAGGCGCTGCGAACGGTGAAGTCTTGTGTGGGCAGCACTTGGTGCCGGTTTGGGGTACAGGATTCTACGAGTTTGGCGATTGAGCTGGAGCTGCGATATCGAGGGCTGCGATCGCCTCATAAGCTCAAGTCGGCAGTGTCTGGCTGTACACGAGAATGCGCCGAGGCTCAAGGCAAAGACTTTGGCATTATCGCGACCGAGAATGGTTGGAATCTCTATGTCGCTGGCAATGGTGGAATGAAGCCACAACATGCGACATTGCTAGCAACAGATTTAGACAAGGAGACTTTGATCAAATACATCGATCGGTTTTTAGTGTTCTACATTCGGACTGCTGACAAGCTGGAGCGCACCTCTACTTGGTTTAGTAAGTTAGAGGGTGGTCTAGATTATCTGAAGCAGGTGATCATTGAAGATTCTTTGGGCATTGCCGATGAGCTAGAAGCTCAGATGCAGCACCATGTGAATACCTACCAGTGTGAGTGGAAAACAACAATTGAGAATCCAGAAAAAGCGCAGCGGTTTAGTCATTTTGTCAATGCGGATAATGCCGATCCCTCTTTGGCCTATGTGCAGGAACGGGGGCAAAAACGTCCAGCGACCGAAGCAGAAAAAGTGGTTTTGAATCAGAGCAAGGATGCTTTGGTGACGCCTGCTCACCAGTAACGGTGCGCTGACGATGGCACTGACGGTGCGCTGATGGTGTTGTTTAAGAGATTGTTGTTTTAGCTTTTGAAGGAAAATGATGGAAAGTTCAGTAGTGAAGCCCGTGCCAGCTACAGTTGAGGCGGATTCGGTGGACTGGGTGACCGTTTGTGCCTTGGATGCGATCGCGCCTAATACCGGCGTCAATGCCTTAGTCGGTCAAGAACAGGTCGCTATATTCCGTATCGGATCAACCGATGAAGTGTACGCCACAGGTAACTATGACCCGTTTAGCAAGGCGTTTGTGATGTCGAGAGGGATTTTGGGCGATCGCCAAGGCGTATTGAAGGTGGCCTCTCCTATCTACAAGCAAAACTTCAACCTAAAAAGCGGAGTCTGTTTGAATGACGAGGACGTCACGATTCCGGTGTATTTAGTACGGGTTGTGAATGATCAGGTGCAGGTGGGGGCTAACTGCTCCAAAGGAAAATAGCGCATTAATAGGACGCCTTATTAATGCGTCTTATTAATGCGTTGGGGCCTATTCGTGCCAGGAGAAAGCACCATGTAGAGCATCTATGCTTCTGGTCGTATAAGTTGGTCGTGTAGGAGGCCGCTGCCGCCAGTAGCGATCGCATCTTTGCCTTGGCGAGCAATCCAAAAACGGCGGTGGCCGCTGGCGCTGCGGGCTAGGCACCAGTGCTGGTGTAGGCCAAATCCCCTGGGGCCAATTTGAATGGGGCTGAGGTTAAAGCGGTTGCGCGCTAGCTGCGATCGCACGGGCTGCGCGCCGCTTTGAGTTTCACTATTGGCGGAAAGGGGGGTGCGGATGAGTTGGCCTGGGCCATCGACGAGGTAGGCCAGCCAGTTTGGGGGTGGGGCAAGGCGTAAGGCAAGTTCTGGGGTAGTGACGGCTGTTCTGGGGGCGCGAGGTGAATAGGGTTGCCCGCGACCTAGCTCATTTGTCACCGTTGTTTCAATTAGCCACACCACATTGGAGGCTTCATCCGCCTTTAACGTAACGGCTTCTAAGTCTGGGCCGGTGAGGATAGGGGGCACAGAAAGTAACAGGGTGTCGACGGTGTCACTGTCATGGGCGAGCGTCCAGGGGGCGAGGTGTTCGCGATGGGCAGGGCTAGCGCTATGCGATGTGCCAAAAGTATCGATAACTTTGATTTCGTAGTCGCCCACTAGGCTGTTCCAAGGGACTGAAAAGGCGGCTGACCAGAGGCTGCGGCCCTGCTCTGCAAAGGTGGCTGCAATTAGTAGCTGCCCAAGGTCTGAAGGGCCAGCGGGGGCTGCCGACCAGTCCAGCTCCGCATCTTCAAAGGTCCACCATCGGGGAGGGATTTCTCCAGGGAATCGCAATCTTGTGGGTAAAAGCGTTTGGCGAGTTTTTTGGGGTGCGGGTTTCTTTTCACGGGTGAGTTTGGCCTCTGACCAATGCAGCGTCGGCCCTGCCGCCCGCGCGATGTTTAGCGTATTGCCGCCTTGGGTGACTAGGTCCAGCTGGTGCCCACGCTGTTCTGGTCGAAATGTGTCTGGTTGCTTTTGGCTCGCCTGAGAATGTTGGGCGGCCCAGGTTAGCAAAAACTCGCGTAGGCGTTCTGTTGGCAATAGGCTGTCGTCTATGCTGTCGGCAGTCAGCTGTTCTAAGAGTGCGAGGCCATCTAGCAATTGGCCTGCTGATAATCGGTCCTCTGATAATCGGTCCTCTGATAATCGGTCCTCTGATAATCGGTTCTTTGGCGACTGCCGCTGTTTGCGTCGGAGTGCTGGTACGTCGGCTGCCAATGGAAAGCGCTCTAGGAGCATGGGCCACAGTTCTCTCAGCTCCGCTTGAAAGGTTTGCTGTGTGCTGTTGGCCGGTGAAATGTCTCGGGCTAGGAACTGTTCAACATCGCGCTGCAGATGTCGCCCTAATCGGTAGGCAATCCGCCAGTTGCCAGGGGTAGAGACTTCTGAATCCTGCTTTGAGGGTTGCCAGGGGCGGCCTGTGGCTTCTCCTGCGACGACTGTTGTTAGTGCATTTAGGGGGTGAAGATCGCCGTTGTCGGTGGGGATGCCAGCAATAGGATCGTGACTGGCCGTGACCTCAAATTTAATGGGTGTGCCCCCATCAAAGCCATCGAATTCACCTATCCACCACTGCCGTGCGAGTAGCCAAAAGGGGTCTGCTAGCGGTACTTTTGCCCCGCTAATGGGGCTGATGTTGCGCTGGTCGGGTTCTAGTCGTGTCCACTGACGGTAGTGTTTCATCGTTCACGTTCCTCTAGCGTATCGCAGGCTGCTCGGCGCAGGTTGACAGTTTCGTTTTCAAACAACAACAGGGGTAAAAATGCGCCGGCATCGCCATATTCAAAGCCAACTTCCGCGCGGTTCGGGAGATCGGTGAGGGTGAGTGTGCGAGTGTGCGCAATGGTGATGGCTTGTTCAATGGTGTTCAACAGATTTTGGGGTGTCCATGGGGTGTCTGTTTGCTCGGGTACGGCGACGAGTACTGTCTGAGGAGGGCGGCTCGCAGGGCTGGGGGTATCGACCGTGAGGCCAAGGTCGGCTGAATGGTCAGGGAGGACTTCTTCCCAGGCGTCGATTAGTAAGCCGACGATGGCTCGATTGGTGTTTTGACTGGTGTTTCGACTGGTGTTTTGACTGGGTGTTGTTGTTGGCCAGGTGCCAATGGCGATCAGGCTAAAGTGTCCTATATAAACGTCGTCTTCGGTGAGGGGGCCCCCAATCCAATCCATGGAGTCAGCATTTTTGGGTGGCTGCGCCATGGGCCACTGAATCGCCCGGAGGGTTGCTTTGGAGAGTGTTTGCGATAGCATCAGGTCGGCGATGGGCTCTAGGCGATCGCGCACGAGCGCTGTCTCTTCAATCCAAAGGCTAAGATCGTCTGGCGCTGTACCTTTCAGCAGTTGGCCGCCCTCCCAAACAACCGATTCATTGAGCTGTAGCGGGAGCAGCACAGGCATATCGCCTAGGAGCGCTGCCAACTTTTCTTCAGCGGTATTGGCTTGCTCCGCAGACTGAAGGCGAGCAGCTAGGGCCGTTTCAATTTGTTGTTTTGCCTCGACGGTAGAGGCCTCTGAGAGATCGCCTATAACACCAGCTAATTGCAGTTCCAAGCGCAAACTGTTTTGTTTTTCTGCCGAGAGTACATCAAACTGCTGGGCTCGGCTTAACTGTTCTTCTAAGACTGTTGTAACAGCTTGTTGCTGTTTCTCCAGCCTTGCCGTATCAAGCGTTGGGGGCGTTATCCCTTCTTCTGGGCTGCCGAAGTCTTCTCCCTTCAGGCTACGGGCTTCTCCTAACATGGAAAGCAGTCGCTCGGCTGCCCACAGGGTATCTTGAGCTGCTTGATCGAAGCTCAGCGTAATGTCATCAGTTAAGGGTTGGGTCAGGTTGGTGGTTAAGGCAATTTTCTGTGCGAGGAGCGTTTCCTGGTCACTCCCTGGGGCCGTCAAGTATGCCAGGTCTAGGGCAGAGAGTCCTAGTTTTTCCAGGGTTATTTCGGTGTTTTCTATGGTCTCACCCTTGGCGTTCACCAGTGTGAGTGTGCCGGTGATGTGGCTAAGTCTTTCCTGGGCGATCGCATTTAGCGCAGGCGCTAGTCTGGCCCTTAGCCCTTGGCTGCTTTGCGAGTCTGTTTTGACGCTGGCCTCTGCATCCTGAATAGCCGCCACTCGAAAGCTTAAGGAAGTGCCCGTAGGGACTGCGCCTAGCACCGAAACGGCGTCTGTGGGCGCGTTGCCGCTGCTGGCACTTGCCAACACGGCGGCGGCGGCTTCCGGTCGGCCTTCAGACAGTGCCATTGCGCCTTCGGCAATGAGGACTTGTTCCAGTGCGTCTAATGCAGTAGATACCTTGCCCTGCGCTGGGGTAAGTGCCTGCCGCTGAGTGCGGCTTAAGCGGCCTAGGGCCGATAGCCGAGCATCTTCGGCAAAGGCCAGCCCGTCGAAGGAATGGGCGACTGGAGAGCTAGTCGCGCCATCTTCAGTGGGATAGGCTTTGGTGAGTTTGGGCAGCAGGCTTGCCTGGCCAGCGGCGATGAGGTGGTCAGCGGCGAGCTGGGCCAGGGCTACTTCCAGCCGAAATCCTCGCCGAATCACGGTTAAAAGTGGCCGGGCGGCGTTGATGACCTCTGCACTTAAGTCGGCTCGTAATAATCCGTCTATTCCAGATGCGGCTAGGCCTTTTTGCGCGCGTGCTAGCAAGGCTGCTGTGTCGCCCAGTGCCTGGGAAGGGCTGACCAAATAGCTGGCGGCGGGTGGGGCGGCGGGGCGAATCTCTTCTACATAGCCCCACCCGCCGATGACCAGTCCCTGGACGCCATCTTTTCTTTGCTGTTGCAGTGCTTCTGTTGCTTCTGCTGTGAGCCAGGCGTCAAACCGAGTGGAGACGGTGTCTAATAGGGCTGCTAGCGTTGCATGCAGCGTGGCGGCATCGGGTTTTAATAACAATTCGATGGCCTCAATTAACGCGCTGAGGGCTTCTAATCGCTCTCTTTGAGCGCGCCCTGATCGCTTTAAGAGACTCGGTAGCTCTCCTAGTGGCGGACGACCGAAGCGGTCGCCTAGCTCCAGGGCTAAGCGAGTGCGAATGGGGCGCTCATCGTCGGCCAGGTCGTCATCTTGGCCGAGTAGCCTTCTAAGACTGTCGGGATCGGGGCCGGCTTGCTCGACGGCAGCAATTTCGGAGAGAATGAGCAATAGCCCATGTTCAATCAATAGTTTTAGAATGGGCTCTGGTGCGTGCTCTTTTTTTTCTCTGGAATTTTCTCTGGGGTCTTCTCCGGGCTCGTTTGAGCCTTCCAGGCGCTGCTCTAATATGTTCCAAAAGTCTTCTGACTGAAGCAGCGGTTCTAGATAGTTGACTTGTAAGGGGTCACTGGCGGTTGCTGCCCCGGCAGCAATCAGCTCACCGCACAGCCGAAAAGAGAAGCTGTTGCCGAAAAAAGTTGGCAGTTTGGCGAGGTCACCTAAGGCTACTTTGAGTTCATCTAGGGTGGCCTGATTACTGCGAATGAACTTCGCCAGCTCGGTCGCGGCGGTGCGGACGTTTTCTCCTGTGCCAGCGCGCACTAGGGTATCTAGCAGGGGTTCTGGGCGAGAAAAATTTCTGCCACGCCAGGTTTGGCCAATGGGGTGGCGAGAGAGCGTTTCGATGACGGTGTGATAGCCGCCCTGGGCTTGGGCGGCCTCTCGTCGTAGCTGAGCGGCTTGCTCAAAAGCAGAGAGTCCCGTCCGAATTCGGTTGCATAGGTGATTGAGGGGTGTGGTGTGGCTGCCTGGGGCAGCGAGCACAGGTACAATCCCGTAGGGCTGTCGGCCAAGCCGGAGCAAAGGCCAGGGGCCAAAGGGATCGAGCTGGGTGACAAAACTGTTCTTAAAGTCTTGTAGTGGGGAGAAGGGGAGTGCTCCAGCAGCGCCGTCGGTAAAGTCGAAGGCGGTGATGAGGGCTGGCCGAATGGCCCCTTCCCAAACAATATTGCTCAGTAGGGTGCTCAGTGGCCCGAGATTGGCAGCGGGCGATCGCAAGGGCAGAGGCGTGGGGAGGTCCAAGGCTTCTACCAGCCGTGTTTCTGGTGCTTTGTGTTTTTTCAGGCCTTTGGCTCCCATCTTTCCCAAGGCATCCCTCAAGGCAATACCAAAGGCAGGCCCACCGCCTGCGCCTTTGGTGTTGCTTAGCGGGGTGACTGTGGAGAGGCCTACGCCTGCTGCCTGATTCGCCCATAGTTCGCTGATGACGCCGTTACCTGCCTCGTGCTTACCAAGGCCAAATACAATGAGTGTTTTCAGCCCCTGCTGGGCCGCTGTCGTCGATAATGGCAGCCGGATAGCCATGCCCACCGCTTCGGCTTCGGCAAATTCTCGCAGCCAAGCGATTTCGGCTTCTGGCTCGAAGGGACTGGCCTCGGCAGAGGGGGCGACTGGCAGCGTCTCCGGTACGGTTTGACCCATGGCGCTAAACTGCTGGCCGGCGTCGCTGGTGGCGATCGCCATAAACTGATGCGGCAACGCTCTGGCGATCGCAGGTGCTGCAATGACGGCGTCTTCCGCTCGTAGCTTAGGCTGAGCGCCATTGGCTGTCGCCTGTTGAATATGCCAAGCTCTAGCAGGTCCGTGGGCCTGTTCTAGCGCTGCTAAGGCGCTGCCTGCCTGGGCCGGATCTGCTGCTAGCGTGGTCCAGTAGGCTTGCCCATCGGCAAATTCACCTGGGCTCAAGGTGGCATCTTGACTGTCGATATGGATGTCGTCTGGGTAAATGCGAATGAGCAAGGCCGCAGGTGTGAGCTTGGTCTCTAACCGAATCGGCAATAGGAGGGCGGGGGCGATGAAGTTTGAGGCGGCAAAAGAGAGGTTGGCGAATGGATCGGTTTGGCTGTTATCGGCGACTGGTTTTCGTAAGTCTTCTCGCTTACGAACCACATCTCCTCGGCGCGGACGATCGGGGATAGGACTCAGGAGAATGCCCACGCGATCGCCAGGGTCTGCTACTGGCGCGGTTGTTCTAAACTGTTGGAGCTGTCGAACGGTGGTTTCGAGATCGGCTTCTCCTTGACGCTGAATGATTAGCACATCGCCGGTGGCTACAGAGGCACCTTCGACCGTGCCGGTAATAATGAGGCCCCGACCGGTAATTGAGAAGACATCTTCAATAACTAAGCGAAAGGTGGTCATAATTTTTCTCTAGGTCTTACCTAAGTCCTCACAGCCGAATCACGGACCGAATCACTGGCCAAATCACTGATATGAATGGCTACGCGCACCGGGTTCTCCAACAGAATGGCTGCCATGTGGGCCGCGTCTCTGGCCCAGGTCAGTGCGCCAATTTGTTCTCTAGAAAAAGCGCCGCCTGTAATAGTATCGCCAGCGAGATCGGACCAAGACAGTGCATTCCAGCCGCCGGCACTCTCGACTTCACGCGCAGAGCGAGCGGGTTGTTCGATGGGTGCATTTAAGCCAAACCCGGTTTCTCCTGCCGGTGGCTCAAAGACTAAAAAGTACCCAGCATCCTGTGCGGCTGGGTCGGCTGTACCCAACAGAACTTCGGCGTCTTCAGGGAAGCCGAAATATACCGCGTCTGGGCCGATGTTGCCCATGAACAACGGGAGGGAAATAGGCCGGTTAGGAGAGATTTCACGGCGCTGGGATGAGCTGGACCAAATGGCCGGGGCCAGGTAGACGAGGGTGTCGGGAAAGCGGCGGAAAATAGGCGATCGCACAATCGCAATAAAGCTCACCCGATTGCGCCAGCGATCGCCGAGATTAGAGCTAGGACTCCAGGTGGCAATGGGGTCTGTATCCGGGTTGAGTGTGTCGGTTTCGCTGGGCGCAGGGAATGCCCGCCGAATAGGCGAAATAGCCCGCTGCACGGGGAAATTGCGCCAGCGAAGCTCTCCCATGAGCTCGTGGTTGGCCCCCACCATGATGGCCTCTAGTGCGGCTGGATCTAGTGAGAGGGCGACCACACTATCGGGCTGAATACCCGGCAAGCTAGGTGAAAGCAGGCCTGGGTCCAGCTCAAAAATAGCTTCCAAGATTGGCTTTGGCCACACGGGCTCCCACAGTACCTGGCGAGGTAGGTTTTTGTCATCGACATTGGGTGCGCCAGAGAGCCTGCTGGCGACCCGGCGTGGAATAGTTTGGGCTGGGTCGAGTGCCGCTCGAACTGCCGCTGCGTTGGCCGCAAAATCAGGGTCCATTTGCCAGCCGTCAGGGCGAGCGGGTCGCCGCCTGTCCTGTCGTTCTTGGTCGTCGTAGGCCCGTTTGGCTGTGTCACGGTCGGTGTCTTCTTGAATAGGTAAGTCTCTTTCTTGCTCAATCACCTGCCCTAGAAATCTCAGCACATCTTCGGTGTCACTGGCTGAAACGTGGGTGGCAGCGCCCATCTGTGCCAGCTGTTCGTAGGTGGCTCCTAGGGGATTGGCCCCGGCGACCTCATCCCCTAGGCTCACGGCTGCTGCCACATCACGCAGGGCTTCTGCCAGAGAGCCTGGTGCACCTGTGTCGTTGTTACCCCACGCTGGGCCACCTGAGGCTACCCGGCGACGCAACGCTGGCGATAGTAGGGCAGCTTCCACAAAGTCGCGTTCTGCTGCTGTGAGCGATCGCCCCCGGTTTGCCAGCAATCGCTCTGCTGCGGGCGCGGCAAAGCGCACGACGGCCTCATCAGATAGCTGGGCAATCCGGCGATACAGCCGCGTTGCTGTGGCCTGTGCGGCGTTGGCACGGGCCACAATCGCGTTGGCGGTGTCAATGTCGCCTGCGGTGTCAAAGGCAAACTTGACAAGCTCGTCTTGATGTTTGCGCACCAGGGCTGCGCCGACCGCAGCCAGGACTCGGTAAGACGGATCGGTGTTTAGCTGCCGGTACCAGCGGGCTCTAGAGCGGGTCAGTGATTCGTCTTTGACGTAGGCTTGGCCGTAGGCAGGTAGGGAGAGCCGCCGAGTGCCTTGCGGGGTCTGTGGTAGGAGGGCGCTGTTGAGTCTGCGATCGCGCCGAGGATGCCCGACCCGGTTGGTGAGGAGACTGCGCTTTTGAAAACGGCTGCCCGCCAAAGCAGGCACTAGGTCAACGCTTGCTTGACTGAGAGGTATCAGCGTTTGATCCGCTTTAGTTGGTGCCGGTGTTAGGTCGCGCAGCAGATCTTCGAGTCCCCGCCCCAGGCCAGTCGTAAATGTCCAATGGGCATACACAGGCGCTGTCAATGTGTCTTGGCCTGGGGTCCAGGCAAAGCCTGAAGTGCCTGAAGGGTCTTCTCCTAAGCCCGCTTTTACGCCTGCTGCATAAAGCGGTAGCAACAGTGCAAAGTAGCGAGTTTTGGGAGCCAACTGAGAAGGACATAAAATGCGAGAGAACGCGTCCTTACTCAGTGGTTGACGCGGTGGTTTATTCGGTGATGAGGCCTGTGAGCCGGGGCGAGTTTGCGCGTGGGCCATTAGGCCAAAGGCCGCTGGATCCGGCAGTAGGCCGCCGATGTTGGTGGCCTTTAGTGTGGGTAAGGGCTGGGTGGTGGCCTCTACACGAACCGTCTCAATCGCGGGTAAGCAAACGAGCCCCAGAAAAGGCATGAGCTGCCCTGCTCGAGGTGCTTCTGGAGACATGAGCCAGGGCAGCGCTGGTTCGTAAAATTCTATAAAAGGTAGGGAGCCAGCCCGCAGGTCTGCTGAGCCAGGGGCGGGCACGCGGCGGCGAATGGCGGCTGGATTGAGCCCGGTGACGTTGCCTGGACCGGCCAAGGGCAGATTGGTCGAGACATCAATGGGTGCTCCGTCTGTTCGCAGGGTGAGCGTGACATCGATCGTATTATCAGCGCCCGCAGCTTGCTTGAGGCCGCGTCGCACATAGGGTAAGTACCGAACGCGACCTGTCGTCATCGTTTCACCTCCGATTGGCGGGCAATGGGCAA
>ERZ1740067.361-NODE-361-length-37182-cov-8.783177_pt1 | contig 37182 bp, 19 predicted proteins | sample MGYA00581736_ERZ1740067 | MGnify/ENA primary metagenome ERZ1740067 (study PRJEB43018, sample SAMN04849236) | marine metagenome | isolation source: floating plastic debris | place: Pacific Ocean | collected 2008-08-27 | study: EMG produced TPA metagenomics assembly... | reverse complement strand
CCCAAATACATCTCTCCAAAGCGATGCCTTGTCTTCTTTTCAACATAAGACTGTGATTGTGCAAATAGGGTAAAAAAGAGAAGTGATACGATTGCTATTTTGCTCATGATCGAATTTTTAAGAGTAGTTCTTCTAGAACAGTATCCGTACTCTCCAAAAAATCAGTGGGTTTATTGAATAAGGGGATATCAGGAAGAATACCCCTATCGGTATTTTTAGCATCTTCAAAGGGAATCTCCATGGAGATTACGGGAACATCTATCTCAACTTTGGAGTTAGGAAGTCTCAGAAAAAATAGCATCCCGGCATTAAGCCCTTTAATATTGCCCCCCGTTTCACTACCTACCAATTGTATTCCATCAATCATACTGGCATAGGTGGCCATTTGATGTGTCGCAGAACTATTTTGGGCACTCGTCATCAAATAGACCTTACCCTTAAAACCATCTTTTCGAGGAATGTAGGTTTTTGCCTTGGCCCCAAACTTTGATTTTAGGTAATAGCGCCCATTTTCATATTTGGTATAGTCCCCTTTGAAACTGTAGGGTACCCTACTCCAGGTTGAAATGTTCTTTTCAAATGATTGAGGTATCTTTTCATACCGTACCGTACTCATCATTGCTGGAGCTTGAAACGGTTTTTGTAGCACTCGCATCAAAAGGTACTCAACCACTTCTAACTGCCCCCCCTCATTGTCTCTGATATCAATAATAAAATCTGTGGCCTTGCTCTCATTTAACCCTTCAAAAACCGTATCCAAAAAATCTTCCCAATCAAAATCCTTTCCTTCCACAGCGAATGAATTTATGGACAGGAACCCTATTTTGTCATCCAATATGTCAAACTTCCAACCATCGGCAAAAGACACCTTGACCTCCCCATAGTTTTCAATGAGTCTTTTTGTTCGATGGGTCTTTGAAATGGCTTTTACGGCTACTTCAATGGTATCATTCGTAGAAGGGTTGGAAAGCCCCAGTTGAAACTCTTCCGGTTTTCCAAATTCCAATGGATAGAAGATATCAAAGAGTGAAAACTTATCTTCTTCCAAAACCAATAACCGCTCGAGTTTCTTTTCGTAATTGTTACCATCAGCAGTAATGTAAGCCGCCAACTTATCCAACACTTCATTTGTGGGCAAACCATTTATGGAATTGATTTCCCAACCCCTTTGCAACCGATCACTTTTACTGGCATTTTTGTCGACAAACAATCGTTTTCCAATTCTTCTGAACGTCAATGGAATTTTATCGGGCTGAAAAAAGAGTGCTTTCTTAATAGCTGTGCCTTGGTTCCAAGGATTGGTAAAGGTATGGCTGCACTTAATTTTGCTTAAAAAACGGGAAACTTCCTTATACACGGTTGTGATATTCGGATGCTGATTGATGACGGTTTCCAAATGTATCAGTTCATTTTGAACCGAAACTGAATCAATGTATTTATAGATGTTTGGGTGTATATATCGTAAGGTTTCGCCCAAGACGTCAATATCTTCACGAATCTCTTCTTTTGAGTAAGTAAGGGAGTTGATTTGTTCATTGGAATAATAATCATACTCGTTATACCTATATTCCAAAATCAGAGGCTCAGGGGTAAACCAAACCATTCGGTCATCTGAACCTTGAAGTTCTGATTGCATTCCGTTGGTAAACCTAAACTTTAGATTTCTTTTTGAAGTGTTGAACGTAATGTTAGCCTCATAAATACCATCTCCGTCTTCGTCATTCATCGGGTAATCTTTGTTTTCAGATAGTGGATCGATATTTCCCCTTAGCCCAACCGCTTTGGTATTTTCTGAGGTCATATCCACTTTAAAGGTAATTTGGTATTCTTGGGAGTTACAACTCAAAAAAAGAAATGAAAGCGCAATAAGCGGCAACCGTATCATATGTTTGACTTTAGCTCCCTAAACTCGTAAAAGATGTCTTTTGAGCAGTCCCAAAAACTGCTATGAACGTCCCAAAAACTGTTGTTAAGCCTTAAGTTGGCGAAGATATTCTGTAGGGGTGTATTTGGTTATTTGCTTGAAGGACCTATAAAAGGTTGACTTTGAAGAAAACCCGGCATCAAAGGCAATGGCCAATAGGGTTACAGAATGATGCTCTCCACTTTTTAAGGCAGACAGAACATAATTTACACGATAATGATTAACAAACTCGGTAAACGACTGGCCATATATTTCCTTAATCATTTCAGATATCTTCCGTTTTGACAAATCATACTCCTTTTTTAGAATATCAAGGTTGAAATCCGGGTTGGTGAAAATCTGTTGTTGTTCGAACAAGACTTCGGTCTTTGCCTTGAAAATATCAAGACTACTACCCATTGTTTGGTTTTTTTCACTTAATCCAACGTCAAAGTCGTTCCCTACGAATATTAAATGTGGGTAATTCTGCTGCCAAGCCTTTAAACTGAACCAAAGTAACAGAAGTAATAACAGGAAGAATTGAACGTAGCTCAAGACATTGTTGTTAAAAACACTTATTTGGTGAAAAATTAAAAATGCACTTTGGATAACAATTAATACGGCCAGTACCCACAGAAATTTGACAAGCCAGTCGTAAAGTTGTTTTTTCCAAGGCTTTTGCAAAGTCAAGTTTTTTTTAAGCAAAAAATAAGACTTGATGCCATAAAAAGCGCATACCACTAAAAATAGAATACTGACAGTAAGTTGAAAAATGTTCATAAACCCATTTGTCCAAACGACGTACTTAAATGAAACGGAAGAGAATCCTACATATAGTATTATAATCGCTTGTAGCGCTGGTAGGCCTAAATGAACCAAATGATTTTTCTTGAATTGATATCCTGGATTCAATTTCGATTTGAAGTAGAAGTATTGCAGAGGACCAATACTAAGCCCAAAATCCAAAGGAAGGTAATACAGCTCATTGTACTGACCGGGCAACCCCACCAACAAAATGAGATAGTCCATTAAAACCAAAGAAGAGAGCAATACCAATAATCCCAATAAAACATGCGAGCGTTTATTACCTGTTTTTTTAAGAAACAAAGCAATTGATAAAATGAAGGAAAAAAATAAAATGGAAAATGCGATTAATGCTATAACAAAATCGAGAAGCGAAATATTCAATACTTTTTTATTTGCAATACTATCCATTAAGAGATAATTGCAGACTTAAATTCCCAAAAAATGTAGTTGTTTTCAAAAATTGAGACCAATTTGAAATAAACTTTTCCGGATTGTACCGTATGGCAATTCGATCAAAATCTTCTTAATATCGTTTAGCCCAAAATTGAAAGTCCAGTATCAACAACCCTTTGAAGCTTTTCTGGGTTTGCATCTACTTTTGAGACCACACGTATTCCATTGTAGAGTGTATAGAGCATCAAACCCAACTCTTGGGCGCTTTTTGACGTGGCAATTTCCCCGCTGTTCATTCCCTGTTGGATATATCCGATGAACAAGTTTTCAATCTGTTGTTTATGATTGATCAAGGTTTCATGAATCTTATCATTACCAGGAATCATCTCAGTCGCTGTATTGACGACAAAACACCCTTTTCGACATTCATCTGAAGTAGCTTCTTGAACTGCGGCCTCAAAGAGCTTTTGAAAACCTTCCTTTACTGATGATTCTTTTTGAAATAAATCGGCTAACCAGCCACCCATGGTTTTTCTATAATAAGAAAAGGCCTTATCAAATAACTCTTCCTTTCCTCCAAAAGTATCATACAAACTCGCACGATTGATTCCCAAACGGCAAACCAAGTCTTGCATAGAAGTAGCATGGAACCCTTTTTCCCAAAAGAGTTCCATTGCCTTTTTCAACGTTTCTTGTTCGCAGAATTGTTTTGTTCGAGGCATACTGGAATAATTGTTCCAAATTTAGCCAATATGTTAGACTTGAGCGAAACCGCCATCAACGGGAATTTCAGCACCAGTGATATAGCTACTATCCGATGATGCCAAAAATAAAGCTGTGGAAGCAATCTCTTCAGAATTTCCAAATCGACCAAGACTCACCAAAGAAGGAAAACTGGAGGCCATGGCATCGATATTCTCTTGTGGCACATTATGCTTTCTATAAATCGGGGTGTCTATGGGTCCGGGGGCTATGGCGTTAACACGAATTCCCTTAGATCCGAATTCTGCAGCAAACGTTCGGGTCAGCGAACGCAATGCAGCTTTGCTCGATGCGTAAGCGGCCATTCCCCCAAATCCTTTCACATTTACCACCGAGGTATTAAAAATGATACTGGCACCTTCATTTAAATGATTGCTTGCTGCTTTTACGGTAAATACCGGACCACGAACATTAATGTTATGAACTTCGTCAAAAATTTCTTCAGTAATGCCATCAATAGTTTCCAAGCGAAAAATTCCAGCGTTCAAAAACAGTACATCAATGTTACCAAAGGTGTCGACCGTGGTTTGAACCAGTTTCTGACTATCCGAAACACTTGAGGCCTCGGCCTTAAACAAGAGATATCTTCCTGATAGCTCATGCTCCAATGCGTCAAGCTTTTCTTGATTTCTGCCGGTCAGAACCACCTTGGCCCCTTCTTTCAAAAATAGTTTAGCGGTTTCCAAACCCATGCCACTGGTGGCTCCCGTAATAATGGCTACTTTGTTTTCTAATTTGCCCATTCTATATGTATTTCGATTAAAATTTATTTTGGAACATTTGTTCCAGTACAAACATATTCTTTTTAGAATGATTGTTCCAAATTAAAATGAATTTTAACTTCACTTTATACTTTAAGCTCTTGTTTTGTATCTTCCGAAATCAAAATCCAACCCAATGAGAATACTAAAATTCCTTTTTATCCTGACCCTGGTCATACCCCTTTTTTTAACGGGGCAAAGAAGAAAAAAACAAGCGGAACGACCTTCCATTGTTTTAGAAGACTCTCTATACTCAGGTTTAAAATGGCGTAATATTGGTCCATTTCGTGGTGGTCGCAGCGTTACCTCTACCGGCGTCGTCGGGCAACCTATGACCTATTACATGGGAACTACTGGCGGAGGTATTTGGAAAACTATTGATGATGGCATTACCTGGAAAAATATTTCAGATGGTCAATTGGCCACAGGTACGGTAGGCGCTATAGCGGTTGCGGAAAGTAATCCCAATATCATTGTTGTTGGTATGGGTGAACACCCCGCTCGGGGGGTGATGACCTCAATGGGCGACGGGGTCTACAAATCAACTGATGCGGGCAAGACGTGGAAACATATGGGACTTGATGAAACAAGACATATTTCAGATGTTATTATTCATCCCACCAATCCTGATATCATTTTCATTACGGCACAAGGGGCACAATATGGCCCAACAGCGCAACGTGGGGTATATCGCTCTACCGATGGGGGAATAAATTGGGAAAGGGTACTCTTTGTTGATGAAAATACAGGGGCTTCCTCTTTATCCATGGATATGAAAAACCCTTTAATTCTCTATGCGGCCATGTGGCAACACCGCCGTTACCCATGGGTTATGGAATCGGGAGGATATTCCTCCGGACTATATAAATCCACAGATGGCGGCACTACCTGGAAAAAGCTGAAAGAAGGCCTACCAGCAGAGTTTGGTAAAGCCGGTATTTCGGTTTCTCGAGCCAACCCAGAGCGCGTATTTGCCGTAATCGAGGCTGAGGGAACCAAAGGGGGCGTATATCGCAGTGACAACGCCGGTAAAAAATGGATCCAGGTCAATAAAAACCGTATCAACATTGCACGTTCATGGTATTATATGGAGATTTTTGCCGACCCCAAAAATGAGAATATCGTTTACGTTTTAAATGCTCCGGTGACCAAATCAATTGATGGGGGAAAATCATTCAAACCAGTACCGACCCCACATGGTGATAATCATCATTTATGGATTCATCCTGAAAATAATCAGGTGATGATAAACTCCAACGATGGGGGTGCCAACGTGTCGAACAATGGCGGAAAAAGCTGGAGCACACAACAGAACCAAGCCACCTCACAATTTTATCGCGTGATAACCGACAACCTCGTTCCTTATAATGTTTACGGTGGGCAACAAGATAATTCGGCCATTGCCATTGCCAGCAGAACCAACGATGCCGGAATCGATTGGAAGGATTGGTATTCCGTCGCTGGTTGCGAAAGTGCTTATTTGGCTTTTGACCCTGATAATCCTGAAGTAGTGTTTGGTGGATGTTACCAAGGTATCATAGAAAAGTGGGTGAAGGCTTCCCGCGAAGGAAAACCTATTAAAGAATATCCAGAACTAGGTCTTGGAAAGGTTCCTAAAGACTTTAAATATCGCTATAACTGGAATGCTCCCATCATCAGTTCACCTCATGACCGAAATACCATCTATCACGCTGGTAATGTTGTATTCAAAACAACTGACGGAGGAAACAGTTGGGAGGCCGTTAGTCCTGACCTGACCCGAAATGAAAAGGATAAGCAAGGTCCTGGTGGTGGCCCCTATACCAATGAAGCGGCTGGTGGCGAGAATTACAACACATTGATGTACCTGACAGAATCCTCCCATGAAGAAGGTGTGTTATACGCAGGCAGTGATGATGGGTTGGTACATATCACCAAAGATGGTGGTGCCAAATGGACAAATATCACACCCTCAGGTATCGGTAATGGCATCATCAATAGCATCGAGATTTCCCCTCACGACCCTGCTACTGCCTATATTGTAGTCATGCGCTATAAATCAATGGATTTAAAACCCTATGTTTTCAAAACCTCCAATTATGGAGAAACATGGACAAAAATCACTAACGGCCTAAATGACAAGCATAGCTTTGTTCGTGTAGTCCGTGAGGATAGAAAGAAAAAAGGGCTATTATATGCTGGAACGGAAACCGGACTCTACATTTCTTTGGACGACGGTCAAAACTGGCAGAAATTCCAGTTGAACCTTCCTTTGGTCCCCATCAATGACCTCACCATTCAAGACAATGACTTGGTCATTGCGACTGCCGGTCGTTCTTTTTGGATTTTGGATGATGTTGGCGCCATTCAAAGCAGTTTTGACACTTCGGCTTCATTGAAAATCGTACAACCCAAACCCAGCTATCGTATTTTTGGCGGGTACCAAGAGAAACCAAGACCTGGGCTCGGTTCAAATCCGAAAAGTGGAGTAACCATTGATTATTACCTTCCTAAAAAATTAGACTCTACCACACTAACATTAGAGGTCTTACAAGGAGGAAAAATCATACGTACCTACACCAATCAAAAACCAAAGGGGTTCAAATCGTGGCCCGGTGGTCCACCTAAGCCTCAGGTACTGCCCAGTAAAAAAGGATATAATCGATTCACTTGGGATTTTAGAAAAGAGACCATCCCTGCAATTGACAAAGTTTTTGTTTTTGGAAATTACTCAGGGGTAGCGGTGGCTCCTGGCACCTACACCCTTCGGCTCACTGCCGACAATGAAACCGTTGAAACCACAGCAACAGTTTTGGCCAATCCAAAAATAGAAGCCTCAGATGCTGACTATACTGAGCAACAATCCGTTCTCAATCAAATCGAAAATGCATTGAAAAATATGCACAACGCCGTCAATCAAATGCGTTCGGCCAAAGCACAATTGAAATCGTACAAAGAACTTTTAAAAGACAATGTCGCGGCCAAAGCATTATTGGAAAAAGGAGATAGTTTGATGAAGCGTATCAATACTTGGGAAGAACATCTTATTCAGCCCAAACAGAAAACCTTTCAAGACGTTATCAATTTCCACAATCAATTGAATGCTGATTTCATGCACCTCAAGGGATTTGTGGACGTAGCTGAACCTAAAGTTACCGCAGGGGCCAAAGAACGTCTTCGCGACCTGTTAGCCGCATGGAACACCTATGACAACGAAAAGAAGGACATTGTAGAAACCGAAATGGCAGAATTCAACGAAATGTATCAAGCTTTGAGTTTACCTGCCATCATTTTGAAGGAAAATTAATGCGGGCGTTTTTTGCAGACCAAACCCATGTAAAAAAAGACTTTCAAAAGATACACTTACAAAAAGGCGATTACGAAAATTGCACTTTTGAAGGCTGCCAATTTCAAGAGGGTCTCTTGGATAACCAGAACTTTGTGGAGTGTCGTTTTATCGATTGTGATCTGACCAATGCCAACATTTCCCATACCCAATTCAATTCAGTTGTTTTTGAGGGATGTAAGTTGGTAGGCATTCAGTTTGATACCTGTGCCCCACTTCTCTTGCGTCTTTCGTTTAAAGAGTGTAACCTTTCGTTGTCTCGTTTTTATGACATGCAGTTACCTTCCACCCACTTCACCGATTGCAAATTGCACCAAGTTGATTTTGGCTATACCAATCTCTCAAAAAGTATTTTCACTAATTGTGACTTCAAAGATGCACTTTTTGAAAATACCAATCTCAGTGCTGCCGATTTTTCTACGGCATTTAACTTCAACATTGAACCTACACAAAACAATATTAAAAAAGCACTGTTCAGTGCATATGGGCTTATGGGTTTATTGAAAAAACACGATATTGTTATGGTATAGCCAAGTTATGGATACCAAATCGTGTTTGGAATGTAATGCTCGAATTATGGGCCGAATGGATAAAAAATTCTGTTCGGACCATTGTCGAAGTGCATACAATAACAGACTCAATAAAGACAGCAAAAACCTGGTTCGAAATATCAATAACCGGTTGCGAAAAAACTACAGGATATTAAGCCGTTTTGAATTGAAGGAAGGAAAAACAGCCAAAACCACTAAGACCCGACTGCTCGACAAAGGCTTTGATTTCGAATATTTGACCAATATACTCACGACAAAAAAAGGAACCGTCTATTATTTTGTGTATGACCTTGGCTATCGAGCGTTGGAAGATGATTTTTACTTGATAGTGAAGCGTGAGTAAATTACTTCCAATTGGCGCCACTTAATTTAAGTGCAGCAACCACGATATCTTTTCGGCTAATTTGACCTACTAGAATACCATCTTTCATGACCGGTAATCTTCGACGATTATGACGGTCAAAAACACCTGCGGCATCAAAAATGGTCATATCAGAGGGTATGGTCTCAACATTCTTGGTCATAAAGCGCTCAACGCTTTTATCAAGAATAGGCTGGTTGAAATATCGACTTTCTGAAATTTGCTTCATGCAATCGGCTTCAGAAATGATGCCTACCAAAAAACCATTGTCATCCATTACCGGCCCACCCGAAATCTTATATTTAGCAAAGGCTTCCATGACTTCCAATATGGATTGTTGCGGTGAAAAGGTAACCAACTTTCGGGTCATATAATCAGAAACCAAAATTGGGCCACCAGAACTTTTTTTGCTATCTACCTTTGCTCTCGCCCCTTGAAAACTCTTGATTCCCATACTGGTTTAATTTATTGATTAACTCCTAAATTTAGCCAATTTTTTGAGAATATCCTAATTTTTAGAGCTATGACTTACAAAAATGGTATTATTTCATACATTGTCACGACCAACGAAAAACCGAATGGGATTCGCCAAACTCTTAGCCTTTTTTCTCCTTCTTTTTGCAGTGTACTGGAGTTTTGAATCGCTCATGCCCAATGACGAATCAGAAGCTGATTTGGACACTTGGGGTTTCCAAATCGAAAATGCCAAAAAGCATATACAATATATTTCCCAAACGCAACATGGTGTGGGCTTTCCAGGTCATGAATCCGTCAGGAATTACGTGGTCTCAGAACTCAAAAAAATGGGATTGCTGGTTACCACACAAAAAGGCTATTCGGCCTCAGATGACGGCAGCCTATGTGAAGTAACCAATATCATCGCACAAATAAAGGGAACAAAGCGGGGCAAAGCTTTGTTGTTACTATCACACTATGATAGCAGTCCACATTCATCTTACGGCGCAAGTGACAATGCTAGTGGCGTGGCAACTATTCTTGAGGGTATTAGGGCGTTCCTTAACAAATCAAGAAAGCCAAAAAATGATATCATTCTTTTAATCAGTGACGCTGAAGAAGTAGGGTTGAATGGGGCCAAGTTCTTTGTCAATGAACATCCGTGGGCCAAGAACATTGGTTTGGTATTGAATTTTGAAGCGCGAGGCAGTGGCGGACCTAGTTATATGCTCATTGAGACGAATCGCGGCAATGGTAAATTGATTGAAGAGTTCACTGCTGCAAAACCTAAATATGCAGTAGCCAATTCATTGGCCTCTTCCCTTTACAAGATGCTTTCCAATGATACCGATTTGACTGTCTTTAGAGAAGATAGAGATATAGAAGGTTTCAACTTTGCCTTTATTGATGACCATTTCAATTACCATACCGCGCTAGATACCTATGAACGTATGGATTCAAATTCTTTGGTTCACCAAGCCAGTTATTTGATGCCCCTAATGGCTCATTTTTCTCAAATTGATTTGACCCATCTCAAGAGCTTAAATGATAAAGTCTACTTCAATATGCCTTTTTTTGAATTGATATCTTATCCATTCGAATGGATATGGGGCTTATTTGGCTTAGCGCTGTTGCTTTTTGTGCTATTAATGATATACGGTTTTAAAACTGGTATATTAAAGACGAAGTCAATCGCAATCGGATTTATACCGGCACTTTTTGTTCTCGTTATTAATGGCTCGGCAGGCTATATTAGTTGGCCTAGCTTAACATGGTGGTACCCTTGGTTCAATGATATGCTTCACGGCTTTACTTATAACGGGCATCTCTATATCATGGAAATGGCCCTGTTCTCAATAGCAATTTGTCTTTTGGTATATCAACGATTTATAAAAATCAAAGTGGCCAATCTCTTGGTTGCCCCAGCATTTATTTGGCTACTTATCTGCGGTTTGTTCGCCCTGTACCTCAAGGGAGGTAGCTTTTTTATTGTTCCGGTCTTTGGCCTGTTAGCGGTTCTTTTGGTATTCATTCACCAAGAAAGGCCCAACCCATTATTGTTGCTCTTTTTATGCCTACCGGCGGTGTTCATGCATGTGCCATTTATTCAACTGTTCCCCGTGGTGCTCGGCTTAAAAGTGATGATGGCAACAACACTAATGACGTCGTTACTCTTCTTTTTGGCACTTCCGCTTTTTGCTTCCCTTAAAAAATATACAAGTCTTGGAATTATTGCCCTATTCCTTTTCGCCATTTACGGTATTAAGGCCCATTTAAATGCCGGGTATTCCGAAGAACAACCAAAGCCCAGTAGTCTGCTTTATGTATATGATGCCGATGATAAGCAAGCCTGCTGGGCGAGTTATGATAATGTACTTATCCCTTGGAATGGCCAATTTTTAAATACGTCAAGAGAAGAATCAAAAAATGCCGATTCACTATTTACTGTAGAAAATAAAATATTTACGCATACTGCAAAGGCACCAAAAAAGGCCCTCAACCTACCGGAGATACTGATTACAAAAGACACGGTGATATTAGGCAATCGACAATTGAATGTTCGCTTTACGCCAAAACGGAATGTTAATCGGCTTGATGTGTTCACCAGTGGCATACCAATTAAAAAATGTAAGGTTAATGGGGTTCAACTTTCGAATTATTATCTAGATCATCGTAAAAGCGAAAAACTATTTACACATCATGTGAGCAATAATGACTACACCGAAATTGAAATAGCCTATCCAGAAAATGAACCATTGGAACTCACGTTTCATGAGACTTCCAATGATTTGCTTACTAATCCGTTATTTAGCGTTCCTGAACGACCATCTAATAGTATACCCATGCCATTTGTGTTGAATGATGCGGTAATGGTCATTAAAAAACTGACGATTGAATAAAAATATAGGAATTCTTGGTTGTGGATGGTTAGGCACTGCGCTAGCTACTGCACTTTTTGCAAAAGGATATCATGTTAAAGGTTCAACTACCTCAAGAGATAAATTAAGGGTATTATCCGAACAGGGCATTACCCCTTTTCAAATTCATTTGGGCGAAAATAGAATAGAAGGAGATATTGATGGCATTCTATTTGACTTGGACGTTCTTGTTATCAATGTTCCTCCGAATTTGAGAAAACAACCACAATCCAATTATGTGGCGAAAATGAAAAGTCTTCTGAACGTGTGCAAAGCGGCGCATGTGCCTTACGTTATTTTTATTAGCAGTACATCGGTCTATGGAGAAGCAGAAGGGGAAATTACCGAAGAAACTACTCCGTTGCCCATCACCTCTTCCGGGAAGCAACTGTTGGCATCAGAACAACTATTTCTTGCCGAACCTTCAATTTCCGCATCCATTATCCGTTTCGGCGGACTTATAGGAGGAAATCGACACCCGGTATATCATCTTTCAGGAAAACAGCTCACGAATGGTGAAGAATTGGTGAACCTGATTCATCGGAACGATTGTATTCACATGATTGAGACCATTATGGAAAATGGGTATTGGAATGAAGTTTTTAATGGGGTATATCCGTATCATCCCACAAAAGTGGAATACTACACTTTCGAGGCAAAAAAAAGGGGAATTCCATTACCTCATTACATCGATTCACCAAAAGAAATCAGTAAAAAGAAAATACATTTTAAGAATTTTTTTGTTAAAAACCATGATTTTACTACATCTATTTCTTCATAGTTCACCACAAAAGATATCATTTTCACAACAAATACCGACCCTCCCTGTTAATTAATATGCTGATTTTAAAAGTCTTATCGATGAAATACATAACTTTGTTTAATGTTTGAAAGGGTATTGTTAAACATCAAGTGGTATAGTTATGGAAACTTTAAGTGTTAAATCGAGGATTTTGAAGCAAATGGAAAGACTCATTGCAAGAAGCTCGGCAAAGGGAAAAATGACCAAAAAAAATCAATTATTTCATGAGGCCATTATCAAGAAGCATTACAATGCGTCTGACGTAAAAATTGATTATCATCGTCATCGGATCAAAATGAATCTTGTAATCGACGAGATAAGTTACGACCCTAAAACGATAAATATTGATTTGGCTATTTTACCAATGAACCTTTTCTTCAAAAACCTTTGTGATTTTTTAACCTCTTGTTTGGAGGGAGATACCAAAAGCATTGCCTTTTATTCTAGGTTGATTCAAGAACTTTCTGAAAAAGAACAGTTGCAGGTCGCCCTATAGGATTAAAAAAAACTGGAGAAAAAGATGCCTAGAGCATCTTTTTCTGTTTTTGGCACTTTCCTATTCTTTAACAGCCTACTTTGGTGATTTTTTTTAGTTTTGCCGCACTAAAAGAAAAGTAGAGATGAAAAAATCGTTGATTATTATAGCCTTATTGGCCTCGACATCTTTTTTTGCCCAGAGCAGCGCAGACCTGAAAGCACACTTTGAGCAGTATTATCAAGAAATGAAAAAACAAGGCGATGTAAATGGTGTTATCAATGCTTTAACGCATCTTAATATCATTAGTCCATCACCTGCAAGAAAAGACACATTGGCTTACGTTTATATGGACGGAAACCAACATATGCAAGCCCTAAATACCATAGGAATTGAAAAGAATGACTCTGATTCAAACTTGGCGGTACAGGTCAAAGCTATTTCACTAAAAGCTTTGAACCAACCGAAAAGGGCCATTGAACAATTTCAAGCATTGTATGACAGATTACCTGACCCCTATATCGCTTATGAAATGGCCGATCTTAAAATTCAAGTCGGCGATATTGAAGGCGCCGAAAAAGATATCACCTATGGTATCGCAAACTCTACCTTGAACATGAAACATGCTTTTTATGAGCGTCAACAACCTTATGAAGTACCTTTAAAAGCCGCTTTTTATCACCTACAGGGGCTTTTGATTTTCAATAAAGATAAAAGTAAAGCTGACGAGGCCATTGCTATGATGGACAAAGCTTTAGAACTCGATTCTAATTTTAATCTTGCCAGTCTGAGTAAACAAGCACTTGAACAGCGAAAAACCGAGGGAGAAGCAGGAAATTAATCTGTTGTACGATATTTTGACTTTAAATCAATGAGCAGAAGGCTATCCTTCTGCTTTTTTATTTCAATCAACTTGCCAACATATTCATTGGGTACCGCAATGGAGAGCACATAATGGGCGATTCTCCACTCATCATCTATCTTTTTCAATACCCCTGAACCACGGCACAATTTCATCTGTGTATTCAATAGTTCGTCAAACCAGGCTATCTGATTCCCTTCATCTACATAAATATTCCGCTGCACCGCAGCAAAACTCCAGGCTTGGCCCTTATCAAAATAGGGTTTTGAAAAAGCCTTAAATGCCTCGTTCTGCCAGTTTTCTGTAGCGTCCGTACCAATAAAAACCCCCTCATCGGTCATTAATGAAAAATAGGCCTCAAAATCGGCTTTTGCTGCCGCTGTATGCCAAGCATCCAATACATCGGCAATGGCCTTTTTTTCGCCGTTCTGCGGCATGGCAGTAAAACTTACTATGAAAACAATGTAAAAAAATCTCCTATTCTTCATCTAGAATCAGTTTTGCATCCAATGTGCTTCCGCTAATGACATTAAATTGGTTTTTGTATGCGTTGTAGGCATTTATCAACTCCGTCATTCCTTCATTGACAGGCCTTGCATCGATAAGATTGGCTTTAACCTTGTATAAAAAAGTACGGAACAGTTGTTGCCTACTTTTGATTTGCAACTTATCAAAAGACTCTGGGTACTTCGCCTTAGCCAGCGCTTTTTCCTTTTCAATCAAATCGTCTATCGCCAGTTTCAGATCTTCCGTACTCGTAGCCCGTTTCAAGATGTCAAAACTACCTTCCATAGCAACGAATTCGGACCAAGAACGTGTAGAGTCCAACACCTGGGGTTCCAATACAATCCCTTTTGGATAGTCTTGTATGGAAAACGAATTCGTATTTTGCGTTGTTTCGACCCGTTCGACGGGCGCTTCTTTACAGCTTACCATAAATAGCACAAACCATACTGGGAAAGTATATTTCGTCATGATGCCAAAGTACAAATTCTTTGGAAAAGCTATCTTTACTTTCATAATGATTTAACGTCAACTTCAGATGGAAAAATCGATATTGATATTAGGTGCCTGTGGGCAGATTGGAACAGAACTGACCATGGCACTTCGTGAAAAATTCGGCAATGATGTCGTAGTGGCCAGTGATATTAGAGAAGGAAGTAAAAGCCTTATGGAATCCGGACCCTTTGAGCTTCTAGATGCCACTAATTACGAGGCCATCGAAGATGTAGTGATGCATTATGAGATTCAGGATGTCTATCTTATGGCAGCCATGCTGAGCGCCACAGCGGAGAAATTTCCCATGCGAGCCTGGAACCTCAACATGAGTTCTCTTTTTAATGTTTTAAACTTGGCCAAAGAGAGAAAAATTGATAGGGTTTTTTGGCCCTCGAGTATTGCCGTGTTTGGTCCGAATACACCAAAAATTCAAACACCGCAACACACTATGATGGAACCGAGCACCGTATATGGTATTAGCAAACAATCTGGTGAGCGCTGGTGTGAATACTACTTTAAAAAGTACAAGGTCGATGTTCGCAGTGTACGTTACCCAGGCTTAATCAGTTGGAAAACACAGCCCGGTGGCGGAACTACTGATTATGCTGTGGAAATCTTTCATAAGGCGCTATCCGAAAAGAAGTACACCTCTTTTCTGTCAGAACAGACTCGTCTACCCATGATGTATATGGATGATGCCATACGGGCAACTATCGACCTAATGCAGGCCGATGCCCAAGACGTACAGATTCGTTCATCGTATAACCTTAGTGCCATGAGCTTTTCTCCAAAAGAACTGGCCAACTGCATAAAAAAACACATTCCTGAATTTAAAATGGAATACGATAAAGATTTCCGACAAGACATAGCCGATAGCTGGCCAGCGAGTGTTGATGATTCAAAAGCCAGTCAAGACTGGGGTTGGACCCCCGAATTTAATTTAGAAAAAACAACAAAAGAGATGTTGGTCAACCTTGGTAGCCTTTAGTGGAAAGGCGTTAAAAATTATTGATATCTGACTTACCCCCTGTCTTATGAAGAAGCTTTATTTGCTGTATTTCAATGTTTTTATCGATAGGTTTAAGCATATCGTACATGTTGAGGGCCACCACACTTGCCCCATGCATTGCTTCCACCTCAACACCGGTCTTATAAAATGTCTTGACTGTTATCTTGACCGTTATATTCAAACCATCCATTTCAAATTCAATACCCGCGTACTCAATCGGCAAGGGATGACAATCGGGCAATAGTTCTGGGGTTTTTTTTAAACCTAAAAAGCCAGCGGCCTTGCTCATGGCAAATACATTTCCTTTCGGAACAGTATCGTTCTCAATGGCATCAATGGTAGCTAGAGAACCAACTTTCACAATGGCCTGTGCAATTGCCGTTCTATGGGTATTTTGTTTTTGGGTAATATCGACCATGGCATTAGTTATTCACTTTCCACTGATAAGAATCGTCTTCAAAGAGTTCCTTTCCGAAGACAGGTACTTCTTTTTTTATGTCTTCCACAACATGATGCAAGGCTTCAAAAACTTCTTTTCTATGAGCTGAGGAAACCAAAACGAATAAACAGATTTCACCTACCCTTACTTTGCCCAAACTATGGTAAATGTGCATATCGGTCAAATCAAATTGCTTAAAGGCGGTCTCTTGAATTTCTTGGAACTTCTGATGGGCCATACTTTCATAGGCAGTATACTCAATCGCTGAAACCCTATAAGCATCGATTTCATCGGCACGAACCTGACCTAAAAATATATCGTGGGCACCTGTATTGGTTTGCGATTGAAGCTTGGCAATGCTATTCGCGATAAATTCTGGAGAAATTGCTCCATCTACAAATACATTCTTCATTTTCGTTTTCATAAGGCATTCTTAATGACGAAGGTAAGAAACAATTCTATTGATTTTAATTAGTGATTTTGCTTCCCATAAGGCGTTTTTCATTGGTTGATTGATGTTCAAAATTAGGTTTAAACCTGAACAGGAATACAAAATTTTTAGATTACTCATTGTACTGGAACTTTTTTTGATTGTTACTTCTCATACAATATTATAGCTGCTTCATCATGATTTTCTTGACATGAGACAAGAAAACCAACAAAAAGAAAATCATTCCTTATTTCGATGTGTACAACAAGAGCTTTCTATAGGTGCAGAGGTGTAAGAAAATTATGGTTGCTGGTGCAAAAGCTGGAATAAAGCAAAAGGGGAATTCCGTTAAAACATCAACACCTAAATTTCCGGTCTCTATGGAAGCCTTTGTAAACCAAAAGGCCAAAAATGAGGTCATTAAAATATCGAGCAATCCAAAGGTGTTCCAGATAAAAGCAAGCTTTTTGGCATATTTTTTATTGTTCGAAACAGCACTCGCCACAAAAATACTGGTTAAAGCGGCGATGAGGTCACCGATACCGGCAGATAAGGCAAAAATTTGAGGTACTACTCCAAACAGACCCATAATCAAAAAGAACCCTCCTATCAGACGAAAAAGATGTATCCCTATCAAACTTGACAACGAGACTGATTTTAGAAGACGTTTGGTAAGCGATAGATTAAATATAAAGGCAACTAAAAAAAACAGGAGCGGTATGGCGGTTATCACCATAATACGGGGTGGCAGACCAATTTGAGTAAACCACCCCTGAAGACACGCTATGGTCACATAGATAAGATAAGCGAAATAAAATACCACGATGGCGTAAAAAACACGCTGTGGAGAGGGTTTACTTGATTCCAGTACTAGTGCACCTTGCTTAGCTAAGCGGCCAATCAGAAAAATAGGTATTGGAATGACCATTAGAAAAAGAATGGAAACCCAAAGAGGGACAAGGTTGGTGAAAAAATCCATTGTTACTATTTTATAATGTTACTTCTTTTCGAATTCTACTCAAAGAGGTATCGGTTATGCCCAAATAGGTGGCGATATGCTTTAACGGTACATTTTGTACGATATCGGGTTGTGTTTTCATCAAATGCAAATACCGGTCTTTGGCATCATCGGTTATCATTGAAACCGTATGGTTCTTAAGTTCAAAGTAGTTGGTCACCAATCGTGTTCTGCCCACTTCACGAAATGATTCTATCGCAAACAGTTTCATAAAATCTTCGAATTTTATTCGCCAACAACGGCATGGTGTAAGCGCCTGTACCGATTCACGGCATGGCTTTTTCAAGAAGTACGAGTGCCAGTCGATAACAATGTCTTTTGTTGAAAAAAATTTTGTTGTAATATCATTGCCCTCGGTATCAATGGCATATGAACGAGCAAACCCAGACTCCATAAAAAAGTAATAAGATGCCACTTTATCCACTTCAATCAAATAATCGTTCTTCTTAAAGAGCTTTAATTCAAATTGTGAAAAAATTAGCTCAAGTTCAGAACGGGTGAAGTTCGAAGGTTTGAATATTAGTTCAAGAAAGTTCTTATTGTTCATCACATACTACAGTTCAATGGTTTACCCTAAGATAGGGGATTAAACATGAAATATGCCTAGACGTTCATCAGATTCATTCGTACCTTGAGTTCAACCAAATAAGGAGATCATTCAGTACCATAGCGGTTTTCAATTTACTATTGTTATTACATAAGATTAAACCGCGTTAAGATGACAGGAATTAAAATATAAAAAACATTATTTTTGCCCACCACTAGGCCCCGTAGTTCAATGGATAGAATAGAAGTTTCCTAAACTTTAGATGCAAGTTCGATTCTTGCCGGGGCTACATCCAAATCTTTAAAGGAGCTCAGAAGAAATCAAAAAACATTGATTTTCAATTCCCCACGAATTTTCAGTTTCAAATGAATTTTTCTGAAACCATCTATTCGAATTCACAAATCGCCAACACTTTTTTCTAAATGTTTGCGTATTTGACAATTGTTCCGGTCTAAGGTGTTAAACGAGCGACCTTTTTGCGATTTGAATTTCTTCCTAAACTCATTGTAATGAAAAGAAGAATTTCGTGCATACACTTTCTAAATTTTACAGCCTAAATTGGTCATACACCAAAAAATCTAAAAACAACAAAGTACCTATTACGCCAAAATAATGGTAAGCAAGAAAATCAATATAAGCCTTAAATAACGATTGGAAACTCGTCTTTGAAACAAGCGAAAAATCGAGAAAAATAAACCAATATTTGGATGAAGTTTACGCAAAATTATTTCACCCATCAAGAACTTTAATCAGAGAATAAACCTGTTGTGGTTTACTATATTCCAAATTCTAATTAATATAAACGTAGAAAATCTTTAATCTAATTTAGTAATTAGAATCAAACACTAATAATTCTATTTTTTCTTTATGTATACAATATCGGGTGACTGTATTTATTTTCCGGGGGTTATTGGCTTCAAAAATACCTTTCATCGATAAATGTTAGCACTTTGCCATATTTGAGAAAGAAAAAATGAAAGATTGTTGCCTTTGTTTCTATCTTCGAAATGTCCCCAAACTTAACTCCCCCCTTGAATATATCGCTTTGTAAGGTCTTGATTTATCAATAACTAACCGAAAAGCAAGAATGAAATCACCCCTGATTGATTCTTTTTATAGCGACCTTACTGGGTTGTTACCAAAAGAATTTAAGACGAAGTCCATTTCCATAAACTTAAGGGATAGATCTATACTTCTAAGGGTTTCACATAATAAAAATTTGGACTTGTCGATTTCTTTTTGCTTTAATAATCAATCTCATCTTCAACTCCTGAAACCACTAAACAAATGAAAAGAATTACGTTGTTTACTCCATTGTTTTTTTATTCCCTTTTTGTGTTGGCCCAGGCCCCATGCGGTAATATTAGCACACTTGATTGCAATCAGATAAGTGTCAATTTACCTATTGAACTGGCATTTGACGAAAATAACAGTGGAATACTTTCTACTGGTTTTACCATGGTTGTAGAACCAAGTTCTCGATTGGCAAGTGATGATGCTGTTGCGGACACCAATGTTCCAGGCTATGCTCCTAGTCTTATCACAAAAGATGGAGATGGCTTAAAAATCACAAGTACAAAAGGAATTTTATTCAGTCAATTAAGTGGTATCCCAAATAGTACAGAGACGAATTCTCAAATGAATGCTTTGGGTGTTGGTTTTGATTCGCCAAATCAAACGTTCAATATCAACCTTGACCTTCTCGCGCCCAACTTCCAAGATAGTAATGGAAATACGGGAAATGCCCAACAGGCCGGAATCTATTTTGGACTGGATGAAGATCATTATGCCAAGTTGGTTCTTTTTAAGGTTAACGGAACAACGGTTCGCGTACAACTTCAAGTTGAAGATATAGGCGGAACTGGTATTAATGAAATAAACAGCGTGAATTTTAGTAATACGAATCAGGAAATCACCCTAAGAATGGAACTCGATCCTATTTTGAATGTGGTTAAAGGGTTTTACACTAATGGTAATGGTGCTGAAATACAAGTTGGTGGATCATCTGGTTCACTTAACATACCTCCATTATTTTTTGATGGTGTCGTATTTGATGGAGGGACTTCAACATCTAGTTTTGCGGGTGTTTTTACAAGCCAAAGAAGAGCTCCTGTAGCTGAGACCTTTGTCACAACATTCAAAAGTTTTTCTATAATTGGTCCATCCTCTTTATCTAATGCAACGGATGTTACAGTTTTTACAGTAGAAAATCAATTGAATACTTCTGTCATTGATTCAAATAATCATACAATTACCTTAGAGCTACCAGCTGGGACAGATATAACAGCACTTACACCGACCATAGCACTATCACCCGGTGCAACTATCGCACCGCTCTCCGGTACTGCCCAGGACTTCAGCGCGCCTTTCGAGTATACGGTAACCGCCGAAGATGGCAATACCACCCAGGTATGGACAGTTACCGTAACGCAAGAACCACTCCCGTTCTCGGCGAGCATCAACTTCCAGAATGCCCCTTCATTTACGACTCCACCAGCTGGATATTTAGCGGATTACGGTAAAGAATTCGGCAATGTGGAGAACGTCATCACAATCAATGACACTGATTATACCTATGGCTGGAAACTAGCATCGAACGGTACACCTATAGATGTTTCTCCAGCTGCGGGAAACGGTGGGACAGGCGCCAGTGGTGGTGCCGGAAGGAATAGAATCGCAGGTACCTATGATACCGCCGATATACCGACAAAGTTAGCAGGCACCTTGATGCATTTTCAAGGTGATAATATCTCCAGCTGGTCAGGACAGCCCAGAGGCAACGAGCTTATTTGGGAATTGGAATTGCCCGATGGGATATATGACGTGACACTGGGCTTAGGAGACGTGAGCAATAGCATTGATAGTCGCCACAGTGCAACCGTGGAAGGCTTTACCATAATTCCAGCCTTTGCTCCTACAGGTAGTGAAAAGACGAAGGTCGCAACGATGACAGTACAGGTCCAAGGTGGAGTCCTCACTATGGCAGGTCTTGGAGGGTACAATTCCAAAGTGACCCATATCGAGGTTGTAGAAAGTCAAGGGATACCCGTAAATGGTGTATTGGCATTTAATCCAAACACCGCGAGTGAGATTTTGGAGGCCGGTGCCACGGGAACTTTTTCAAGCGAATTGACAGGAGATTCTGCTACCGGAATCAGTCTAATCATAAATGATAATGAAACGGGGTCCAATGACTGGCTCACTTTGCCCGCCAGTGGTGCATTAGGTCAGTTGGATTTTGACATGGATGCTTCTTCTTTGGTCGCGACCGATACGCGAGCCGACCAAATTATTGCAACAAGTCAGGGGTATCAGCCAGCCGTCCTGGATGTAGATTTAACAGTTACCGAAGCGGTCCTGGCCGAGATAACGGCACCTTATCGCATGAATGTTGGGGGTGGGGATTATACCTTCGATGGAGAGCTGTTTTTAGCAGAGGACAACAGCTACCTGGTGGGTGCGTCGAATTCGAATGACACCGATTACGGAGTCGTTGGAGGTGACGGGGATTTATACCACCCCAGACGTTTTGCAGCCAATCAGGCAGACTTTGGTTATGCCTTTCCCATAGTCAATGGGGATTATCAGGTAGCGGTACATATGGTAGAGAACACCCAGACCGCAACAAATCAGCGCGTATTTGACGTAAGTATGGAAGGTGCCGTGGTGATAGATGACTTGGACCTGTTCGCAACTGCTGGTGCCAAGACCCCCTACATTGAAATTATCGATGTTACCGTAGCCGATGGGGAACTGAATATTGATTTTATAAGCGGGGTGGAGAACGCCATTGTGATGGCCATTGAGGTCCTTCCTGCACCCCAATCCCCTGATACGGAAATTGTCTCTTTTGAGTTGACAGAGCAGACAGGTCCCGCAACGATAGACGCAGTCGCACATACTGTAGAGGTAGAAGTAAACACTGGCGCTATCATAACAGCACTTACGCCGACCATAGCACTATCACCCGGTGCAACTATCGCACCGCTCTCCGGTACTGCCCAGGACTTCAGCGCGCCTTTCGAGTATACGGTAACCGCCGAAGATGGCAATACCACCCAGGTATGGACAGTTACCGTAACGCAAGAACCACCTTGTAGTCCGTTAAGCTTGCTTCCCTGCGATGAGATAGTAGTTAGCACCAATTATAGTTTGGCTTTTGATGGTACTGAAGGTGGTTTATCAAATACAGGCTTTACTATGGTAGATCCCTATTCCGGAACACGTGTTCCAGAAGATGGAATTCCTACAAATAGTAATGTACCAGGATATGAACCGGGAAATATCTCATTAAATAGTGGAAATCTTGTGATTTCTGCAAATAAGGGTATAGCATACTTAGATAATAACGCCCAAATCAATACGGTTGGTGTTGGACTTCAGAATATTGCAAATGAGTTAACCATAGAGACGAAATTATTAGGAATAACTACAGGAACAGGTTCTGCTCAAGCAGGAATTTGGTTTGGTATTGATGATGAGAATTTTGTGAAGCTCGATGTCAATAACAATAATATTGAGATGCGTCGTGAAATCGGAGGTGCCTCTTTAAATGGAGCAAATACACCTGATCAAATTCAAGTAAATGCGGGTGCTTCTGGTGAAGACGTAACCTTGCGTTTGGTTGTGGATCCCATTGCGGAAACCTTAACGGCCTTCTACTCTTTTGATGACGTCACCTTTACTCAACTCACCAAAACTGGTTTTGATAATTTAGTATTACCTGAAGGGTATATTACTGGGAAAGAGATTAATCCAACTGTGGGAATGGCTAGCTATGCTGGTGTGTATGCCACACATAGGAATAATACCAATAGTTTTGACGCTACCTTCGATTACTTTTCGATAGCTGAGGCAGAGCCTACCCTAGCCCTAGAATTCGATCAAATAGAACTTAATTTTGAAGGTGAAGAAGGTGATGTATTCGATGCACAAACGGTTAATTTATCTGCCACTTCTGGTAATCCAACAGTAATATTTTCAGATGATCCAGATTCATCGGAATGGTTGAACCTACCAACCAATACTGAGACAGGAATAGTTGAGTTTAGTATTAAGGACAATGTGCCTCCCGGGTTTTATTCTACATCAATTTTCGCTATTGATCAACCTGATGATTTGGGTTACGAAAATGCGGAGATTACTATAAACCTAACGGTTAATCCGGGCGTTAATGACTTTGCTGTTAACATTAACTTCTCTGACCAAGCAACCAATGCTCCACAGGATTATTTAAAAGACTCCGGTGCTTCTTATGGCGATAGAAATAATGGTTTTAACTATGGATGGTTACAAACTGATGGTACCACTCCATTAGACTTAACTCTTAACGGACGAAATAGAGGGATCGCCAACGTTGATTTACTTTCTAACACCCTTATCCACATGCAATATGGAGATACAGGAGGAAGTAATGGCAATCCAATTGAAGGAATTTGGGAAATAGATGTGCCTAACGGAAGCTATTTGGTCACTGTTGGAGTAGGTGATGCAACAAGTATAGATTCTGAGCATACAATAAATGTAGAGGGTATTAATTTGATAAACGCTTTTATTCCATCCGGAACCCTAGGAGCGTCCACAAGGTGGACAACAGGCTCAGCTACTGTTGCTGTTAATGATGGAAAACTAACCCTAGATGCACTAGGCGGATCAAATACCAAGATTAATTCTGTTGCTATAATTGCTTCAGATGGTCAACCTCAAACACCAAGGATTGTCGGAGTTACCCCATTTGATGGGCAAATTGGGGTATCCGTTAACTCTAGTGTTTCTGCAAACGATTTCTTCTTGCCAAACATAGATGAAAATGGTATTGCAGGTATTGACAATAATACCATATCTAGTTCTACTGTTAAACTAACAAAGCAAGGTTCATCTACACAACTAGCAGCATCAGTTAATGGAACCGGAGGTGGTGATGGGATTAGTTTGGTACCAGCAGTTCCACTTGAACCAAATACGACATATGTATTTGAAATCGATGGAGTTGCGGATACCACAGGTGAGGTTTTTGAATATTTCTCATCAACTTTTACCACAAATACTGGAAATACTGGAGGTAATACTGACCTGGATAATGTTTCTTTTACAAATTCTGGTACAGTTGGATCTGGGGGTAGCTATACTTCATTAGAAATTGGACCGGATGGAAAACTCTACGGACTTGAAATTAATGGAGATATCCATCGTTGGAATATGAATGCAGATGGTACTCTGGCTAACGAGCAAGTATTGACCGCATGGAAATCTAACTATGTTTCAAGAGCAGCCATTGGTTTGGTTTTTGATCCAAATTCTACTGCTACAAATTTAATTGCCTATGTTTCGCACCAATCTGGCGGTTTAAATAATGCTCCAGAATGGGACGGTAATATATCACGGATATCAGGAGAAAATTTAGAAAATGAGCAAGTTTTAGTAACAGGTTTACCTAGATCTATTAGAGATCATTTAACCAATAGTATTGTTTTTAAAGATGGAGACCCCAATGTTCTTTATTTTAATCAAGGAAGTAATAGTGCTGGAGGGGCCCCAGATAACGCTTGGGGTAATCGACCTGAACGTTTATTATCTGCAGCTACTTTAAAATTAGATCTTTCCAAATTACCCTCTTCGTTACCACTAGATGTAATGACTACTCAAGATATTGATGCTATTAAGGCAGTAGATACCAATTCACCAACTTTGGATGGTATGTATAATCCTTATTACGTAAATGCACCTTTAACCTTATTTGCAACAGGAATTCGAAATGCATATGATTTAGTATGGCATTCAAATGGGCAAATGTATATTCCAACTAACGGAACAAATACTGGTAGTAATTCTCCCGCATCCATTGACGGAATGCGAAGACCTGACGGTACTTTTTATGACCATTTGAATCCAAACTATCCCGTAATTCCTGCTTCAAACGGTAACAACAAACAAAAAGATTGGTTGTTTAGGGTAAATCCAAATTCTGGTATTGGATATTACGGTCATCCGAATCCATTTAGAGGAGAATTTGTTATGAATGGAGGTGCAATTGATGTGAATACATCTGCATATAGTGGAATAGTAGCCGATATTAATTATCGCGGTGCTGCATTTGATTTTGAATTTAACAAGTCCCCAAATGGTGTAATTGAATACCGAAGTACGGCAGAAAATGGTAACCTTCAAGGAGCAATTCTGGTCGTTCGGTATAGTGGTGGAGATGATATCATTGCTTTAGTTCCTGATGGACCAAATGGTGATATAGCTACTTCTAAAATTGGTATCCCAGGATTTACAGGATTTAACAACCCCTTGGATCTTATTGAGAATGTATCAACTGGAAATATATATGTTTCAGAGTATGGTGCAAATAAAATAACGCTATTAAAACCTAATAATCAAGCAACTCAGTTACCTTCAATCGTGGTTAATACCGATATTGTTGTTGGAGATGCAGTTGCCAGTGGAACTAATTTATACACCGAGGAGCTAATTATTTCCAACTTGGGTAACGGCAACTTAGAGAATATTCAAGCTGAAATTACCGGTGGGGATAGTACAGATTTTGAAATTACCGGATTACCCACTGCTATTGCACCTCAGAACTCAAATTCTTTTACTGTAAACTTTGATCCAAGTAATGTAGGACCAAAATTTGCTACTTTGACCATAACAGGAACAAATGCAGACCCAGTTGTTATAGAATTAAACGGTTTAGGAAAATCTGGTACTGGTGGATCAAATGAGCCATCACTCCAATGGATTTTAGATACCCACCTTGGTTCAGGAGTTGTAAATGTTGGAGATACCAATACATCAACCAACCTTATTGACTTGCCTAATGGAGCCGAATATAATGACTTGCTTGGTGATGAAATTGATGCGCAAAGCTTTGAAAGGGTTTTGGATGCACCTGTGACGTTAGAAATTCTTAGTGTGTACGGACCAACAAGTTCAAATCCCGTAGTTGCTTTTGGGTGGTATCCAAAAGGTGATTCCAATAATACCAACGAACTATTTACTGTAGATAATTCTCCGACGAGCAATGGTCAAACACTAAATCCTCCGACCAACGGGAATTTAGAGTTTAATCCAGGAACCCAAACCTTTGGTTTTTACAATAGATGGCCAGCTTTTAATAATAGACAATTGTTTTCTGAAGATGCTCTAAACACCTTTAATGGAGCTATTCCACATCATATAAGGGTTTATGAACTTCCAGGCGAAACTAACGCCTACATTATAGCTACAGAAGAACATATATCAGGTTTTGATTATCAGGATATTGTAGTTATTGCTAGAAATATTCAACCCACTGGTGATAATCCCATCGTTGGTTGCTCACCCATCAGTACTCTTGACTGTAGTGAAATAGAAGTTACCTTACCTTTTGAATTGACATTTAATGGTTTAGAAGGAGGTCTTGCAAATACTGGCTTTACAATGGTCGATAATCCTTCTGCTAGACTAGCAGAAGATGGTCCAATCTCGGACCCTAATGTGCCCGGTTTTGAACCTAACCAGCTAGCATTTTTAAATGACAATTTAATTATTACTGCTAACAAAGGAATAGCATTTATTCAAAATGGTACAGGTTCCGGTTTTAGTAGTGAAGTAAATTCTCAAATCAATACTTTAGGTGTAGGCATTGATGCTTCTTCTTACGGAAATTTTAGTATTTCTACATCCATTATAAATCCTTACACCGATGCGGATAATAATTCCGAACAAGCTGGTTTATGGTTTGGTTTAGACGAAGATAATTTTGTAAAACTAGTTGCAAATGGAAACGCACAAGTAGAATTAAGAACAGAAGAGAACGCCGCATCTGGCGAGAATGAACAGGTAATAGCTACAGTGGCCGATTTGAATACTAGTACGGTTCATCTTAGGTTAAATGTTGATGTTGTGAACGATTTACTAGTTGCATTCTATGCTTTAGATAACGGTACGGAAGTAGAACTTGGCTCTTTACCATTACCTACCTCTTACCTCAATGGAAATCCTGACTTCTCAAACCTAAGTTTTGCTGGAATTTTTGCTTCAAAAAGACGAGAAGATGCAGGAACTTTAGTGGAATATTCTTTTGAAGATTTTTCAATCGAATCAGAGAATATTAGCACCTTTGACCCAATTAACATCAACTTTTCCCGTGCTCAAGACACCCCTCCTGCAGGTTTTGAACAAGACGCAGGTTTAGGTTACGGTTTACGAGATAATGGTTTTACCTATGGGTGGTTAACTACAGATGGATCACAACCTCTTGATTTGTCTGAAAGAGCTCGAAACAGAGAAGTAAACGGAGTAAGTCCGTTACAAAATACGCTTATCCACATGCAGTTTCAAAATGTAGACCCAACTGCTCAAGAAGGAATTTGGGAGATTGAGGTTCCGAATGGTACTTATAGTGTTTCAGTTGGAGTTGGAGATCCAAATGTGGACGGTCAACAAGATACTACGCCGTCTCATACGATTAATGTAGAAGGAGTTAACATTATTGATGGATATGTACCAACTGGAATTCAAGGAGCAGCTACAAGGTTCACCTCAGGCACTGGATTAGTTTCTGTGACGGATGGTAGGTTAACGATAGATGCCTCTGGAGGATTTAACACCAAAATAAATTCCTTAGAAATTGTCCAAAGTTCAGGTTCTAATCAACCTTTTTTCACCAACGTAACTCCAGCGAATAACGCTACAAATGTGGCACTTGAAGAATTTCAAATTAATGTTGAGTTAGTCGTTCCTATTGGATATGAGCTAGATGAAACAACTTTAGCAGGTAATGTTAATCTTTTTGAAGTAACTGCTGGGGGAGAGATTCCCGTTCCTGCAAACTCCAATGATACGGGAGGTGGTGATGCTATTACTTTGACACCAATAGGCGAACTTAAAGAACTTACCAATTATGTGTTCAGGTTATCTAGTGATATTGAAGTTAATTTAATTGGTGATATCAATGACAGGTTATCATTTGCGCCATTCGAATCTACTTTTACCACAGGGGAATTTGATGACACTTCTGTACCTACAAGGGATTTGACTGGTGTGGAATTTAGTCAAGTATTCGGGAATACCGTCTTAGGTCCGGGAACAGAAAATCAACGTTTTTCAAGTTTAGCCGTTGGCCCAGATGGAAAGCTGTATGCGAGTACTATAGGTAACTTTGCGTCAGACGGTCAAATCTTTCGATGGGATATGGCTCTTGATGGTACACTTAGTAATCTTGAAATACTAACTCCTGCCTTACAAGGAGCACCGCATCCGGTTAACGGAGCAAGAAACAATAACGATCGTTTGATTATTGGATTTGCTTTTGACCCAGCTTCAACAGCGGATAACTTAATTGCATATGTTACGCATAGTGCGGCTTCAATTACCAATGGCCCAGAATGGGATGGGATTTTAACAAAATTGAGTGGACCAAATTTATCTACGGTTGAGGATTTGATTATTCATTTACCAAGATCTACAAAAGACCACTTGACCAATAGTTTGGCATTTGATGAAGCTGGAGATATGTATATTACTCAAGGCAGCAACTCGGCGGGAGGTGAACCGGATGCTGCCTGGGGCTTTAGACCAGAACGATTATTGGCCGCAGCTATTTTAAAAGTAGAACTTGATAAACTAAATGGTTCTTTACCATTAAGTGCTTATACTACTGATGATATTTCAGTCATCAATAACGCTACAGCCAATAGTCTAACAATGAGCAATGGTACGTATAACCCTTATGCCAATAATGCTCCTTTAACTATTTTCGCAACAGGTGTTAGAAATGCTTACGACTTGGTATGGCATTCCAATGGTTGGCTGTATATTCCAACTAACGGTACTGCTGGAAATAATAGCACCTCTCCAAATTCGCCTTCCACAGATGATTATCCGCTTGCGAGAAGGATAGATGGCCTAACTTCAATTCCCGATGTTCCGGCTCTGAACGGTGGAGAAACACAGAAGGATTGGTTGTTTAAAACGCAAGGGGGGTCTTATCACGGTCATCCTAATCCATATCGCGGAGAATTTGTATTAAATCACGGAGGTTTACCATACAGCGGAGTTCCTGGTCAAACAGGCACTGATACAGATGTTGGTAAATACCCCGATAATCTAGGACCCGATCCAAACTATAGGGAACCGGCTTACGATTTCGCTTTTAATAAGTCACCAAATGGTGTAATTGAATATAAAAGTGATGCTTTTGATGGTAAACTTCAAGGCTTGATTTTCGTTGTACGCTTTAGTGGACAAGACGATTTATTAGGGTTAGATCCTAAATTAGATGGTGATATTCAAGACGCATATAATAATATTCCAGGATTAAGTGGATTTGACGACCCTCTTGATGTAGTTGAGGACCCACTAACAGGAAATCTTTATGTTTCTGAATATGACCGTAGTGGTGGAGGTACACCTCGTCTTACATTATTAAGAGCAGCGATTCCCGCATCAACCGGTCCAAAAATCGTAGCAACTCCTGAAGAACTGAATTTTGAAATAACAGTCAATAATGAAGAAGAAAACACTGATAATCAAATTGTACAGATCACTAATGAAGGGAATGATGTATTAAATATTTCAAGCGCTTCAATTTCAGGAAGTTTTGAAACTCAATTTAATGAGGTAAGTCCAAATGGAGCACAGACTATAAATCCTGGAGAGAGTATCGATTATACAGTGACCTATGCACCTGATTTAAATAACACAGAGTTAGGTTATCAAGATGCAGTTCTAGAGATTCTAAGTAATGATACGGATAACCCGACCTTTACCATTGGCTTACATGCCTTGAAAAAAGCAGGTTACGAAGGTGGGCAAGAACCACCATTACAAGATGTAGTTGATGCTCTGGGTATAGGTATTGATGTAGGTTGGACCAATCTTGCCAACGGAGTGGACCCAGCGCCTGTAGGTGATGAAGTGGAAGTAGAGCTATGGGTCAAAGCAAGTGATGGTCCAGTTAAAATCACCCCCGTTGGAAGGTATTCTCCATCTGAACTCATTCCTTTTGGATGGTATACCGATTCTGGGGCCTTACTTAATGAGGTAGGTGTTTTGGCCAATGGGGTTGACAATGCCCAGACCCTGTTCCCTCCGTTAGAGTCCGGTAGTGATGAGTTTGATCCCCTAGGTGCCGTTTTTGGTATTTATACAGATTCAGAGGTCTTTAGCAGAACAAATTATACTGAAGATGCAATTAATACGGGCGTTGCGCACAGAACCAGAATATATCCCAACAGGGATAGGGAAGGAAATCCAATTGCAAATAGTTTCTTGGTCACCTTTGAGGATGCCACGAATGGTGATTATCAAGACTACATATTTGTGCTTGAGAATGTAGTACCGTTTGAAGATGGAACTTTGGCTTTGGATTTCAGTCCTGATGAACTTGGTTTTACAGCAACAATAAATCAACAAGACGTCCCAACACAAAATATTGTCCTAAATGGTACTGGAGGGATTACTGCCCAAGAAGTGACACTGATTGCCTCAGAAGATTGGATCGTAGTACCAACTGTCGAACTAGGTACACCCATGACTATAGAAGTTGATCCCCAAGGTTTGGGCGTTGGAAACTATTCAGCGACCGTCACGGCCTCGGCACTAAATTATAATGATGCTGTGGCTACAATCAATCTGGTCGTTACCAATGAAATAGTCTACACCTACCAATTCAACTTTCAAGACCCAGATAATATCGCTATTTCACCAGAAGGCTATATAGATGATATTGGCAGCCCGTATGATGTCCAGGCAACAGACCAAGGTGATATTACATTCGGCTGGGTACTTCCTGAAACTGAAACGCCTGTTGATGCGGGTGCCAATGGAAGAAATCGAGGTGGTGACGCTTTGACCACTACCTTTACGATTATTGGTCATAACAATCCAGCAAATTTTCCCCTTAGGAATTGGTTGGTCGATGTTCCTAATGGTACCTACTATGTAAATATGAGTGTAGGCGATCCAGATTTTACCGATAGCAACCATATACTTGAGGTTAATGGAATCACTGTTATTGATTACGACCAAGAAAATGCAGTCGACGGACCGACAAATTTTGAAAATACAGAATTGGTCGAGGTTGTTGACGGCAAACTAAGATTATCGCTTGGGGCCGGTGGTACAAATGCGAAACCAAATTATATAAGACTGGCGCCATTTGATGAAGGTCTAGTTCCACCAATGATTATTGCAAGTTTCGAAGGTAACCCTAGCGCCCCTGATATCTATAGAGGCCCCGTGGCAATTACACTTGAAGCCAATGATCAGAACGGGAGTGGTATCACCAGTTTGGATTATGTCCTAGATGGTGCACCTTCGGCGGCTTACACAACACCGATAGCAGTTACCGATTTAGGGACCCATAGTTTGGAAGTTACTGCTGTGGATGGAAATGGAAATACCGCTGTTGAAACCTTTAATTTCAACATTGACGCAGCAACAGGCGCATTATTGACCATTGAGAACATGACCAAGATTCCAGGTACAGACAGAGGTTTCCCAGCTGAGGATTATTTTACTTTCCATCGTATTGGTACGAACCTAGCTTCTGAAGATGTCCATGACGTAAATGTTATGCGATTAAATAACACCGGTACTGCGGATTTAGTGGTAACAGCAATTAATGTGGACGCTAACGATTATGAATTTGATTTATTTGATAGTGCAGGACAGTCTATAAGCTTGCCATTCAATATTAGCTCCGGATCCTTTGCCGATGTCGAATTGACTTTTATTGGTCAAACTCCAGGTGGAGGAACGGGTACTTTTATTGAAGAAATTCAAGTGGTTTCCAATGCGGATAATGCTCTAGAGAATAAAGCTACCCTACACGCAGCATATTCTCCTCAAAGTCAAGGTAATAACGAAATTACTGCTCAGGAGGTATTCGACGCTTTTGGATTCCAATCAAGCATGTTAAGCATCGTAAATGACTCTGGAACCATAGATCCTCCTAATAACGTGACTTTTAGACCTAGTTCTAATTTCCCAGACGAAGATAATATCAACGCAGGGTACGAAGGCGATATGATTTTGGCGGATGCATTTGTACAGGCAGATCCAAATCAGCCAGTAATAGGTATGCAGATATCTGCTTTACACGGACCCGGATCCAATGGCGCGAGGTTTGTACAAGTAAATGGCACCGGAACGGTAGCTGGTATGAATTTTAGCCACAGTCCAACATGGTTCCAGACGCTATTACCACAATCGGGTACGAACATCAATTTTGATACTGCAAATACAGTATCCGAACCTTTTAGGATTGCTGTTGCAAATTATCTAACTACGGGCGGTAATAATATTAATGGTAATAGACCAGATTTATTAGGGGCTAGGGTTTATAAAGTGATTGATCATAAGGGTAATGTAAAGCCCAATGAATATATTGTTTTACAAGACTTTATCGGAAACGGATGTGGCGCAGGGTCCGCAAACTGTGATTGGAACGATAATACCTTCTATTTTATCAATATTAGACCACAAGCCATACCTACAGCCAATGTCCTTGAAGACATCGTTGTACTGGAAAATGAAAGTTTTTCGACCGAAGTCCTAAGTGCTTTTGACATAGGTTACGCAGGAAACACTTTGACATATGCTGTTACTTATCAAGGAGGTGCTCTACCAAACTGGTTGGTGTTTAACGAGGTTGATGGGACTATTTCAGGAATTCCTCCAATGGCAACTGAAGATAGCTACTTAATTGATATCGTAGGAACTGATTCCAATGGTTTAATAGCTGCAACTTCTCTAACCATTACTATTAATAAGGCGCCAATTGCAAATGACGATGATGCTGTTACTGAGGAAAATGTTTCAATTACGTTGGATAATTTATTAGCTAATGATGAAGAGCCAAATGGTGAAGTTTTAAATATTATTTCGGTGGATAATCCCTTAAATGGAGAAGCCATACTTGACGAAGAAAATAATACGATAACATATACACCTGATTTTGATTTTATTGGAACGGATACGTTTGACTATGTGATAGAAGATGAAAATGGTTTAACAGATTCTGCTACAATCACAGTTATCGTTACAGCAACAAATCAGCCGCCAATTGCTGTTGCTGAGGCAACACCCACTAACGGTCAAGCGGCATTATTTGTTGAATTTACTGGTAGTAACTCTACTGATGATAATGGGATAGTAAGTTATGAATGGAATTTTGGTGATGGTAGTCCAATTTCCAATGATTCAGATACGAATCATACCTATACGTCACCAGGAAGTTACCAGGCAACTTTAAAGGTTTTTGATATCAATGGAGAAATGGATACCGCTGGTGTAATCATAACAGTTAGTTCTGTGTCCAATGCTCCAATAGCCTCCGCAAATTCCAATATAAGTAGTGGAGAGGCACCCCTGACAGTCAGTTTTACTGGTGGTAATTCCTCAAATGCAGATTCCTACCTATGGGATTTTGGAAATGGTGATACTTCGAACGATATAAATCCTGAATATATTTTCAATAATCCGGGAATTTATAACGTAGAGCTAACTGTTACAGGAAGCTCCGGTCAAACAGACCAAACCACACTACAAATAATTGCAAATCCATCAATTCCAGATTTTGCACTTCGCATAAATGCTGGAGGTCCGGAGTTGGTATACAATGGCGATACCTTTAGTGCGGATCAGAACTTTATAGGCGGTCAGAGCTATTCGAATACTAGTGCTACAGTTCCTGCACTGTATCAAACGGAGCGTAGCTCTCAAGAGAGTTCATTTGACTATGAGATTCCTTTAGCAGACGGAGACTATCAGGTCGTTCTACATTTTGCCGAGATATACTGGGGTGCAACCGGAGGTGGTTCCCTAGGTAGTGGTCAGCGGATTTTCGATGTGGATATCGAGGGGGCAAAGGTTTTGGATGATTATGATATTAATGCTGATGTTGGTCCGGAGACGATAGTAACACAGACGTTCAATGTCACGGTATCAGATGGCTTCTTAAGTATGGAGTTTGATGCTACGGGTAGTGATGGCGTAGACCAGCCCAAGCTATCTGCGATAGAGATATTTGGTGAATTACCGAACAGTATGCCAGTAGCTGAAGCGGGGGGTGCACAGACCGTGACAGATGTAGATGGGAATGGAACGGAGAGTATTGTACTGGATGGAAGTGGAAGTTTTGACCCAGATGGCAACATTGTTACTTATTCATGGAGTGATGCTAGTGGTGTAATAGCTACAGGGGTTAATCCAACGGTAGATATACCAGTAGGCACCACAGTGGTTACCCTGACGGTAACGGATAATGAAGGAGCCACAGCAACCGATACCGTTTCCATTACAGTGAATACAAATGCAGTAGATTGCGGCCCATTGCCAACACCTTGGTTAAATGCAGATATAGGAGAAGTCGGAATAGAAGGCGAGGCTTGTTTTGATAATGGTGCTTTTGAGGTTAAAGCTTCAGGTACCGATATTTGGGGTCCGGCTGATGAATTCCATTATGTATATCAAGAACTTGAAGGTAATGGTGAGATTATTGCCAGAGTCGTAAGTTTGGAACAGACAGATGTTTGGGCCAAAGCTGGTGTCATGATGCGGGACAATTTGTCTCCTGATGCAGCACTGGCACAAATGGTGATTTCACCAACCCCGCAAAGTATTGGTGGTCCAGGTCATTCTTTCCAAGATCGTTCATCTAATGGAGCTATAATGGATGGTTTTACAACCCCTGTTCTAGTTCCAGGTGGACTTCCATACTACGTAAGACTTGTTCGGTCAGGTGATACTTTTACAGGTTATGTTTCCCAATCCAATGGGGACTGGACCGAAGTGGGTTCGCAGGCCATATCAATGGGCAATACGATTTTTGTCGGACTCGCCACGACATCACATGATGACGGGGAGATTACTGATGCGGTTTATGATAACGTTTCTGTAATCTTAGCAGATAACAACAGTATACCAGTAGCTGAAGCGGGGGGTGCACAGACCGTGACAGATGTAGATGGGAATGGAACGGAGAGTATTGTACTGGATGGAAGTGGAAGTTTTGACCCAGATGGCAACATTGTTACTTATTCATGGAGTGATGCTAGTGGTGTAATAGCTACAGGGGTTAATCCAACGGTAGATATACCAGTAGGCACCACAGTAGTTAACCTGACGGTAACGGATAATGAAGGAGCCACAGCAACCGATACCGTTTCCATTACGGTTAACGAACCAGTAAGTAGTGATTTTGCACTTCGCATAAATGCTGGAGGTCCGGAGTTGGTATACAATGGCGATACCTTTAGTGCGGATCAGAACTTTATAGGCGGTCAGAGCTATTCGAATACTAGTGCTACAGTTCCTGCACTGTATCAAACGGAGCGTAGCTCTCAAGAGAGTTCATTTGACTATGAGATTCCTTTAGCAGACGGAGACTATCAGGTCGTTCTACATTTTGCCGAGATATACTGGGGTGCAACCGGAGGTGGTTCCCTAGGTAGTGGTCAGCGGATTTTCGATGTGGATATCGAGGGGGCAAAGGTTTTGGATGATTATGATATTAATGCTGATGTTGGTCCGGAGACGATAGTAACACAGACGTTCAATGTCACGGTATCAGATGGCTTCTTAAGTATGGAGTTTGATGCTACGGGTAGTGATGGCGTAGACCAGCCCAAGCTATCTGCGATAGAGATATTTGGTGAATTACCGAACAGTATGCCAGTAGCTGAAGCGGGGGGTGCACAGACCGTGACAGATGTAGATGGGAATGGAACGGAGAGTATTGTACTGGATGGAAGTGGAAGTTTTGACCCAGATGGCAACATTGTTACTTATTCATGGAGTGATGCTAGTGGTGTAATAGCTACAGGGGTTAATCCAACGGTAGATATACCAGTAGGCACCACAGTGGTTACCCTGACGGTAACGGATAATGAAGGAGCCACAGCAACCGATACCGTTTCCATTACAGTGAATACAAATGCAGTAGATTGCGGCCCATTGCCAACACCTTGGTTAAATGCAGATATAGGAGAAGTCGGAATAGAAGGCGAGGCTTGTTTTGATAATGGTGCTTTTGAGGTTAAAGCTTCAGGTACCGATATTTGGGGTCCGGCTGATGAATTCCATTATGTATATCAAGAACTTGAAGGTAATGGTGAGATTATTGCCAGAGTCGTAAGTTTGGAACAGACAGATGTTTGGGCCAAAGCTGGTGTCATGATGCGGGACAATTTGTCTCCTGATGCAGCACTGGCACAAATGGTGATTTCACCAACCCCGCAAAGTATTGGTGGTCCAGGTCATTCTTTCCAAGATCGTTCATCTAATGGAGCTATAATGGATGGTTTTACAACCCCTGTTCTAGTTCCAGGTGGACTTCCATACTACGTAAGACTTGTTCGGTCAGGTGATACTTTTACAGGTTATGTTTCCCAATCCAATGGGGACTGGACCGAAGTGGGTTCGCAGGCCATATCAATGGGCAATACGATTTTTGTCGGACTCGCCACGACATCACATGATGACGGGGAGATTACTGATGCGGTTTATGATAACGTTTCTGTAATCTTAGCAGATAACAACAGTATACCAGTAGCTGAAGCGGGGGGTGCACAGACCGTGACAGATGTAGATGGGAATGGAACGGAGAGTATTGTACTGGATGGAAGTGGAAGTTTTGACCCAGATGGCAACATTGTTACTTATTCATGGAGTGATGCTAGTGGTGTAATAGCTACAGGGGTTAATCCAACGGTAGATATACCAGTAGGCACCACAGTAGTTAACCTGACGGTAACGGATAATGAAGGAGCCACAGCAACCGATACCGTTTCCATTACGGTTAACGAACCAGTAAGTAGTGATTTTGCACTTCGCATAAATGCTGGAGGTCCGGAGTTGGTATACAATGGCGATA
>ERZ1740067.360-NODE-360-length-37228-cov-7.103489_pt1 | contig 37228 bp, 36 predicted proteins | sample MGYA00581736_ERZ1740067 | MGnify/ENA primary metagenome ERZ1740067 (study PRJEB43018, sample SAMN04849236) | marine metagenome | isolation source: floating plastic debris | place: Pacific Ocean | collected 2008-08-27 | study: EMG produced TPA metagenomics assembly... | reverse complement strand
GATGAAGGAGCCAGTGTTACTGGTACGCCAAATTCAGTATTTGTTGCGGCAGCTGACGGCTCTCCCACTGATTACGGTAATGAATTCTATTTAGACCCTTTAGGCAGAGTGGCAGGGGGAGGTAATTTTGAAGCTGTCTACATTGGGGTAAACACAGCTTTAGGCCAAACAAACAACGCCAAAGTTCAGATTGCCGATAATGCCGATGGAGTGGCCTATGCATTACAACTTTCAAATTTACGTGCAGATGAAGGCAATGAATGGTCTACAGGTATCTTGTTTTCGCCAGTTGATTTTGGACCAATAGGAAAAGGTGGCCTTGTATATCAAAGAAAAGACCTTACGGGCTTAGCTGATTTTGGTCGAGGTGATTTTCATTTTTTACAAAATGCAAATCAAAATGAAGATTTACCAACTCTGGCTGATTACGTGATGACGATTAAGAATAATGGCAACGTTGGCCTTAGGGAAACCGATCCAACCCAGCAACTCCACATTACCGATAATATGCGATTAGAAGGTGATTTTTATGATAGCACCAATGACCAAGGAGCAGTTGGCGAAGTATTGACTATAAATACCGGTGGGTTGCCAGAATGGTTGCCCGCAGGTTCAGGCACCAATACCAACTTTGCAGATAATAATTTAACACTTGCCGCCGATAGAACACATAATTTAAATGGAAATAATCTACAACTCAGTGGTATTGGAAACGTGCGAATAGGTTCCAGTGTAACTGTTAATTCAAATAAATTACATGTGGAGGGCACCATTAGAGCTGAGGGAATTAGAAATACGCCTGGCACATTACCCAATAGTGTTGCTTACAGTTTTAATGGCGATTCCGATACAGGTATTTATAGAGCTGGACCAAACACTCTAGGTCTAGTAACGACTGGTTCAGAAGCTATTAGAATAAATGCGGGTGGTGATGTAGGTATTGGTCTTGATTTTCTAGGAGGCGCAACTATTGATGCAAAACTTCACGTATTGGGAGATGCCATTATAGATGGTACTATTTTTACCGATAACACCATATTACCTATTCCTGACTACGTCTTCCAAAACTATTTCGACGGGTACTCTGACCTAAAGGAAGATTACCAGTTCAAAAGCTTGAAAGACATTGAAGCCTTTGTCAAAAAGAACAAACACCTTCCCGGAGTGACCTCAGCAGCTCAAGCCAAAAAAGAGGGGCATTGGAATTTAAGCCAATCCAACCTCCAAAACCTAGAAAAAATAGAAGAACTCTTTCTCCATACCATCGAACAAGAGAAAAAAATCCAGTCATTAAAAGAAGAAAACCAAAGCTTGGTCAACGAATTGGAATCCTTAAAAAAGGACATGGAAGCTATAAAAACTGTATTGTTAAAAAAAGAAGTGGACGAACATGAATAAAAAGGTCCATTTTATCTTTCTTTTTGTAACCACCATCATTTTTGGCCAATCTGCTTTCCACAATGCAGGCAACCTACAGTTGCATGAAAATGCACAACTGGGGTTTCACACAGATTGGATCAACAACGCACCCTTTTCAACCAACAGTGGCCTTGTTGGTTTTTATGGGGAGAACGTCCTTCAGATTTTAGGAGATCAACCCCCTAGCCTATTTGATATGGAGGTTTTCTTACCCCATCTTTTCTTACAAAACACACTCGACATTAACAACAACGTTAATTTTATTGCCGGTAATGTAAACAGTGATCTTACCAATCCAGTGGTCTACCTGAACTTTGAGCAAGAGGGCTTTTTTAATGGAGAAAATGACACCGCTAAAATCACGGGGTTTGCGGCCATAAGGAACAAAAGAACCTTTTCGTTTCCTGTGGGTGATGAAGCACAGCTACGACCCTTGTTGATCAACTCAGATTCCAATAATGATTTAGCGGTATGTGCTTATCTTTTTGAAAATCCTTCCGCACCAATATCTGTCTTAGAAACCTTTGACATCAATGAAAAAGTGAACAACATTGGTGACATCTCTTCCAATGAATTCTGGATATTAAAAACCGATGTACCCTCAACAGTGACCGTTAGCTGGAACCCACGAAGTGACTTGGGTACGCTGGCCAATACGCTTGATGATATCATCTTGGTAGGATGGTCCAAAAGTTCCAACCAATGGATCACCATCGGCAATAGAGGTATAAGCGGAGATTTGGAGCAAGGATTTCTTGTCTCCGAAAAATTTATCCCCAATGATTTTGGGGCAATCACCTTTGGTACCAATCCCTCGCCCACGGACACGTTCTCCGTAAACAATCCCACTTTAGGTAACTATTTTATTAGTCCCAATAATGACGGCACAAATGATTTTTTAGTTTTTGATAATCTTGATGAACTGGGAGAAAACTTTGTGGTTATTTACAATAAATTCGGTCAAAAAGTCTTCGAACAATCGAACTATACCAATCAATTTAATGGGGTTTCAAACATTAATAACCTAGTGGTTAAACGGGATATCGGTTTACCAGAAGGGATTTATTACTACATAGTGAATGCCATACAAGAAGAATTACAATATCAGGGCTTCTTTTTTCTAGACCGTTAGTTCCTTCGTTTTTCTTATTAATTTTGAGAAACATATAAGAAATACCACCCTTCAATATCCCAACATGAACAGAAGAACCTTTGTGAAGAAGACATCGGCAGCATCTTTGATGATGACTGGTCTTCCCCTTACAAAAATTGAAACAGCAACCGAATATTCTATAGTGGAATTGATGGGGAAAGCTGAGATAGAACTCTTTGGCGAAGGTATTCATCTCAGAAAGGAAGCCCATGATGCATTCGTTGAGATGAAAAAAGCTGCTTATAGAGATGGCTTCAACATTAAGATGGTTTCAAGTTATCGAAGTTTTGAGCGACAAAGAACCATCTGGGAACGCAAGTACATCCGATATACTGAAATAGACGGTTTATCCCCCATTCCTGCAATGGAAAAGATTATTGAATATTCAACTATTCCGGGTACTAGCAGACACCATTGGGGCACGGAAATCGATATTATCGATGGCTATCCCAAAGTGGAAGGTGGGGTATTGGTCCCTGAAAAATTTGAAGGTGAAGGCCCATTTGCCCCCTTTAAAAAATGGTTGGATGACCATTCGGAAAAATTTGATTTTCACTTGGTATATACCGACAGCTATTTTCGCAGGGGATTTAAGTATGAACCTTGGCACTATAGCTATGCCCCGCTTTCCAAACCCATGTTAAAACAGTTTCGCCAAAAGAACATCCTCAAACTATTGGGTAACGAAACGTTTGAAGGATCAGAAAACTTCACCAGGACGTTCTTGAGAAATTATATTCACAACAATATTTTGGATATCAATCCGGACTTATTATAATACCTCAATTTTTGTAACTTTCCCTTGTACTGAACACCAATTATCATGAGAAGTAGAGGAAGTTGGAAAATTAGAATATTTATCGGGCTTGCCATTGTATCCTTTGCCTTTTTCAAGAAATGTAGTAATACAGAGACCAACCCTTATACCGGACGCGAGCAGCATATCACAATGGATGCCAATCAAGAGATTGCCATTGGCTTGCAAAGTGCACCCGATATTGCACAGCAATATGGTGGTTTATATCCTGATGAGCGATTACAAGCTTATGTTGATGCCATAGGTGATAGACTTGTTAAAAATAGTGTAGCTAGGGAGACTCCGTATCAATATGATTTTCATTTACTATCAGATGATAGCTCAATCAATGCATTTGCACTACCAGGAGGGCAATGCTTCATAACCTACGCTCTTTTCAAGCAATTGAATGAAGCACAATTGGCTGGGGTTCTCGGTCATGAGATTGGTCATGTCATTGGCCGTCATTCTGCGGAACGAATTGCTGAGAGTAGTTTTTGGAAAACCTTGACAATGGGAGCCTCTGTAGGTGGTGATATGGGGGCATTGATTCAAGGTATTGGGCAGAACACCTTACTGAAAAATGGTCGGGGCGATGAACTTGAAAGTGATGATCTAGGTGTATTGCTGATGATGCAATCTGGCTATGACCCTTACGAATTAATTGAAGTAATGAAAATATTAAAGGCGGCAGCAGGCCCCAATCGCTTGCCCGAATTTCAAAGTACCCATCCAGACCCAGAGAATCGCATTCAAAAAATTGAAGAATCTATTGAGAAGTATCAAGGCCGATGATTTATGACGATTCGACGATATCTTTTTGTAGTTCAACTAAACCGAAGTACTTTTAAATCACCCAAGCTTACAAAACTTATTCCTGTAGACGCTATTCAAAAGAACGCTACATGGGAACAATAATGAGTTTTAAAAATATGTATCTGGACGCATTTTCTAACTGCAAGCCAGAATTTTTGGTCGTACTATTAAAAATCTATTCAATCTTTAGTGCTTTAATGATATTTATGGCCGTATACGCATTGACATACCGAGCCCTTACAGGATTTGAATTCTAAAATTTTCTCCATATACCGAGAACACTATATGGAGAAATTAAACCCTGGTATCATCGCCAGGGTTTTTTAATGCGCTATAATCAAACAATAGCGTCATTTAATTCTACTATAAACCTCTTGGATGGTGATTTCATTTTATTTTTGATGCAAACTTAACATCATGAATAAAAAGGTCATTTTAATGATACTCGATGGTTGGGGAAAATCTCCTGACCCTAAAGTATCAGCCATTGACAATGCCAGTACCCCCTTTATTGACGTGCTCTATAAAAAATACGCCCATGCCAATTTATTGACAGACGGAATGAATGTTGGTCTACCCGAGGGGCAAATGGGCAACAGCGAAGTAGGTCACATGAATTTAGGAGCAGGTCGCATTGTTTATCAAGATTTGGCCAAAATCAATAAAGCGGTAAAAGAAGATGCCCTTAGGGAAGAGATAACTTTAAAAGAAGCCTTCTCATACGCTAAAAACAATGACAAAAAGGTGCACTTTTTAGGATTGGTCAGTAATGGTGGGGTTCATAGTCATATTGACCATCTCAAAGCACTGATCGAAGCTGCTGAAGCGAGTGACATTTCTGATGCCCATATACATGCATTCACAGATGGTAGGGATGTAGATCCCAGAAGTGGAAAACATTTTCTACAAGAAATCGAATCTTTTTGCGCAACAAAAGGTACCCAACTGGGCACGGTCATAGGCCGTTACTTTGCCATGGACCGTGATAAAAGATGGGAAAGGGTGAAGAAAGCCTATGATTTAATGGTCAATGGTATTGGAATTGCCCATAGCAATGTGGGCAAAGCAATTCAAGATAGCTACGATAACGGAATTACCGATGAGTTTATTGAGCCCATTCTACTGAATGAAAGTGCCAAGATTGAAGAAGGTGATGTTATTATATTTTTCAATTTTAGAACGGATAGAGGTCGCGAATTGACCATGGCTCTTAGTCAACAGGATTTTCCTGAACAGGAAATGAAAAAACTGAACTTGTATTATGTCACCATGACCAACTACGACGAAACATTTACAGGTGTTCATGTGGTATACGATAAGGAGAATATCAAAGAGACCTTGGGCGAAACCTTGGCCAATGCCGGTAAAACTCAAATTCGAATTGCAGAGACGGAAAAATATCCTCATGTTACTTTTTTCTTCAACGGTGGGCGTGAAGCGCCTTTTGAGGGAGAAAAGCGTTTGCTTTGTCCCTCACCAAAAGTGGCAACCTATGATCTCAAACCTGAAATGAGTGCCTATGAAATTCGGGATACCATCATTCCTGAATTAGAAAAAGGCGAAGTCGATTTTGTTTGTCTCAACTTTGCGAATCCTGATATGGTAGGCCATACAGGCGTGATGGAAGCCGCCATAAAGGCGTGCGAAACCGTTGATCAATGTGCTCGTGACGTGATTACCACAGGGCTAGAAAATGGATATTCTACCTTGGTTATCGCCGATCACGGCAACTGTGATACCATGATCAATGCCGACGGTAGTCCGAATACGGCACATACCACCAACCCTGTTCCACTCATTTTGGTCGATAATGAGTTAAAACATATCAAAGATGGTGTTCTAGGCGATATTGCGCCGACCATTCTTAAAATGATAGGTGTTCCAAAGCCTCAAAGCATGACTCAAAATCCGCTGGTGTGAGATAGCATTAGTTCTTAAGGAATCACATTATCTTTGCCTTATGATTCATATCAAAAGTACAGAAGAGATAGAGTTAATGCGCGAAAGTGCTTTGGTTGTCTCAAGAACTTTGGGGATGCTAGCAGCCGAAATCAAACCAGGAGCCAATCCTTTACAATTGGATAAAATGGCTGAGGAGTTCATTCGTGAGCAAGGAGCAGAACCTGGTTTTTTGGGGATGTATGATTTCCCAAACACTTTGAATTGGAGTCCGAATGCACAAGTAGTACATGGTATTCCAAATAGCGATGAACTAAAAGACGGCGATGTCATTTCAGTGGACTGCGGGGCGCTAAAAAATGGCTTTTATGGGGATCATGCTTATACTTTTGAAGTAGGTGAAGTGACAGAAGAAACCAAAAAGCTACTACAGGTCACCAAAGAATCCCTTTATGTGGGTATTCGAGAATTTAAATTAGGAAATCGGGTTGGTGATGTGGCCCATGCCATACAACACTATTGCGAAAGCCGCGGATATGGAGTGGTGAGGGAATTAGTTGGCCATGGTCTGGGCAAAGATCTACATGAAGACCCACAAATGCCCAATTATGGTAAACGGGGACGTGGAAAAAAGTTCCAAAATGGTATGGTCGTCGCTATTGAACCAATGATCAATATGGGAACCAGAAGAATCAAACAGCTTAGGGATGGATGGACCATTCTGACAGCCGACGGCAAACCGAGTGCACATTTTGAACATGATGTCGCTTTGGTTGAGGGAAAACCAGAACTGCTCTCCACTTTTCGGTATATATATGATGCTTTGGGTATAAGTTCGAATGAAGAAGCTGAATTCTCAGGACACGAATTTCACTAATCCTATGAATTTTGGCCAATAAACTAATCTATAAGAACGAAGCCTATTTTATCATTGGACTTTGTATGGAAGTGCACAATGTACTTGGTAAGGGTTTTAGTGAAATTGTTTATGGTGATGCATTGGTTAGTGAACTAAATGAAAATGGAGTCCCTTTCGAAAGAGAAAAGAAGTTTGAAATCACTTATAAAGGACAAAAGCTTGCCCACAATTATTATGCGGATTTTGTAATCGATAATAAAATCATTGTTGAACTTAAGGCTATAGAAAGCCTTACCAGCAACCATACCAAACAAGTATTGAATTATTTGGCTGCTTCAAAAATGAAATTAGGACTCCTAGTGAATTTTGGCGAAGATAGTCTTTCATACAAAAGAGTAGTACTATAAACAATGTATAGCTGGTTCAATACATTATCCGTTCAGTCAACTGTTATGTTAAAAATTGGTGTGCATTCGTGCAATTAGTGTCCAGGTAATTATGTCTAAGGTCTTTAAATATTTTCTTAATCTCATACCTCGACCTTGGTTAATCTCATTCAGTTATTGGATACGACCGGTAATAGCTTTGTTATTGAAAGGAAATCGGTATACCGACCCTATTGATGGTAAAAGTTTTCGAAAATTCCTGCCATATGGATATGAGAATCCAAGAGAAAATGTACTTTCTCCTTCCACTCTTTCACTGGAGCGTCATAGACTCCTTTGGTTATTCTTAAACCAGAAAACTGATTTCTTCACCGCTCCAATTAAAGTATTGCATTTTGCGCCAGAACAAGCTTTTTATAAACGTTTTAGAAAACAACACAATTTAGAATACATTACTACGGACTTGAATTCTCCCCTGGCCGACGTCAAAGCGGATATCTGCCATCTTCCTTTCCAGGATGAAAGCTTTGATGTTATTCTATGCAATCATGTTTTAGAACATATACCCGATGACACAAAGGCTATGAAAGAGTTATATCGAGTAATGAAAAAAGGAGGTTGGGGCGTTTTTCAAATTCCACAGGATTTAAAACGTGAAATTACATTTGAAGACGACTCCATCACAGACAAAAAGGAGAGGGCTAAAATTTTTGGGCAATATGACCATGTACGTATTTATGGCCTTGATTATTTTGATAAGCTCAGAAAGGTTGGTTTTACCGTTGAACCTATTGATATAGGTAAGGAACTCAAAAAGACGCAAATTGAAAAATATCGACTGGCTGCAAGAGAACTGATTCCCTTTGTAAAGAAAAATTAAGGTTGAACCAACATTTCAAATCCGTTCGTCATGAATTCTTGCGTATTACCCTCCTCATCTACATAAATTATATAGGCTTCTAATACTGTTTGTTTTGATAATAGGATTTTCGAGTCCTCTAAATCCATGGCCATAAACGTAGTGGCATAAGCATCTGCCGTAGCACAATCTTTCGCAATCACGCTTGCTGCTAAAACTTTAGCATTTTTGGTATAACCTGTTTTGGCATCTATCGTATGTACATATTTCTCTCCTGTAATACTATCCACCCGGAATTTTCTGTAATTTCCCGATGAAGCCAAGGCTTTATCTTTGAGCCTAATTACTTTTTTCAATTCCCTACCGAGTTCTACTTGAGGGTCATCGATACCAACGGTCCATTTTTTACCTGAAATACTATTTTGGCCCCTGGTCAAAACTTCCCCTCCGACTTCAACCAAATAATTGTTGATGTTTTTGTTATCAAGCATTACTCCAAGTCGGTCTATCGCGTATCCTTTTGCTATGGCATTGAAATCAAAAAATATTGAAGGATGTTCTTTCTGAATTCGGCCATCATCCCCTAGCATTACTTTATCGAAACCGACGAATTGCAACAAACTATCCACTTTAACACTGTCCAAATCCATTTGTCCCTGTGGACCAAACCCCCAGGCATTCACCAAAGTACCCACAGTAGGGTCAAAATACCCCTCTGAAGCTTCGTAAACCATTTTTGATAACTTAAATACTTCTTTAAACATGTGGTCTACCGTAATTGAAGAATCTCCCCGATTGATTTTTGAAATATCAGAATCAGGCCAATACGTAGACATAGATTGATTCACAGCTTGAAAAACGGAGTCAATTTCACGCTGAAAGTCCAATTCTTTATCATCTAAATAAATTATCGAATACGTTGTTCCGAGCGCGGGACCCATACTATGGCTCCTTATAATCTTCTGACTGTCTGAGCAACTAAAAAAAGACAACAGCAATAACAAGTAAATCATTCTCATATTATGAATTTAAAAAGAAATCAATCCATCATAATCGACCACATAGGGTCTATTGAGCAGTACTGGGGCGGTTCTATCTTCAGCATTTGATAAACCTACTCCCGCATAATAGGTTTTGGCCTCAAACTTATCAGCATGGTTTTTAACCTTATCCATGAGTTTTTCGTCAAATACCTTGGGGTCTTCGGGATATGCCACATAACGCACGACCACAAAGTGAAGGTCTTTGTTTTTAAGGCATACAAATTGTGGATCTTTTTTGAATTTGCTATTAACGGCCATAAATTCAAATCCATCCGCTTCTAACTGCTTACCCACCAAGTTCATAGCGAGATTATGCAATTCTTGTTCCGTTAATGCTCTACTCATTTGTACAAAAAAACCGATGTGATGACATCGGTTTGATATTTAAAATTCCTTAACTGTGCTTCGAAAATATTGCGCAACCAGACTAGCGCTTGTAATTATTTTAAGTTATCCTCCAAAGTCGTCAAATCGAATGTTCTCATCTGGAATTCCGAAATCCTCGCCCATTTTCTGCACGGCTTTGTTCATCAATGGCGGACCGCAGAAATACAATTCTATATCTTCAGGAGCATCATGATGGTTGAGGTAATTATCTATAACGCAGTTATGGATAAATCCAACGAAACCATCGCCTTCTTCATCGTTGATATCTTTTTTGACCTTCCAATTGTCTTCCTCCAAGGGCTCAGAAAGCGCTAGATAAAACTTGAAATTTGGAAATTCCTTTTCGAGTTCGTAAAAATGTTCTAGATAGAATAATTCCCTTTTTGAACGTCCTCCATACCAATAGGTCACCGTACGCCCTGTTTTTAACGTCTTAAATAGGTGATACAGGTGGGAGCGCATGGGAGCCATACCGGCACCGCCTCCAACATATAACATTTCGGAATCCGACTCATTGATAAAAAATTCTCCATAAGGCCCAGATATAATAACATCATCTCCCGGCTTTAAATTAAAGATATAGGAAGAAGCAACACCTGGGTTAACGTCCATCCATCCGTTTTTGGAACGGTCCCATGGTGGTGTGGCGATACGCACATTGAGCATGATTTCCCTACCTTCTGCTGGATAAGAAGCCATGGAGTAAGCCCTTTCGACCAACTCAGGATTTTTCATTACCAACGGCCATAGACCAAACTTATCCCATTCCGCTTGAAATTTATCCGGTGTTTCGTGCTCTTCAGGATGTGCAGTAATATCGATATCTGAATATTTGACTTCACATGGTGGAATCTCAATTTGAATATATCCCCCAGCCTTGTAGTTCATTTCCTCAGGAATTTCGACGACAAATTCTTTGATAAAAGAAGCTACATTATAGTTACGCACCACCTTGGCATCCCACTTCTTGATTCCGAAAACCTCTTCAGGAATAGTGATTTCCATATCTTGCTTCACCTTTACCTGACAAGCCAATCGAGCGCCGTGCTGCAATTCTTTTCTAGAGAAATGGGGTGTTTCCGTAGGAAGTGCCTCCCCCCCGCCTGAAAGGACGTGGCATTCACATTGAATACATGTTCCCCCTCCACCACAGGCAGAAGGCAAAAAAACTTTTTGATTACCCAAAGTGGACAGTAGCGTACCCCCTGACGCCACTTCTATCTTCTTTTCACCATTGATGGTCAGCGTCACCGGACCGGATGGTGACAGTTTTTCTTTGGTAAACAGTAACAATGCTACTAAAAGTAATAACAAAACCAAAAAGGCAACAACGGTGATTGCAATCGTACCGCCTGTAGTCGTAGCTAACATCATCTTATTCGTTTATTACATCGTTATATGAGACCGTCTTTTCATCGGACGATAACTCATCTTCAATTATTTTCTTTTCATCAATTTTTTCGGCAGTCTTCGGTTCAGTAGTCTCTGGCGGGTCATTGTCACCGGTAAGCATTCCTCCAAAACTTTGAAAACCTATGCCCATCAAACCTGTAATGATAAATGTGATACCCAATCCACGAAGTGGGGGTGGTACATTGGAATAACGTATTTTTTCACGAATTGCAGCAATCGCCAAAATAGCCAAGAACCAACCAATACCGGAACTTACCCCGTAATTCAATGCCAAACCTAAGGTCGGAATTTCCCTGGCCTGCATGAATAAAGACCCTCCCAATATTGCACAATTTACTGCGATCAAAGGCAAGAAAATACCTAGGGAATTATACAAGGATGGTGAAAATTTTTCGACTACTATCTCTACAAGTTGCACCATCGTTGCTATGGTCGCAATAAACATAATAAAAGAAAGAAAGCTCAAATTGTAATCAGCATATTCTGGACCCAACCATGCCAGTGCCCCGTCTTGAAGGAGATATTGGTCCAATAACCAATTTAACGGTACGGTCACCGCTAAAACGAAAATAACCGCTGCGCCAAGACCAACAGCTGTTGCTACCTTTTTAGAGACCGCTAAATAGGAACACATACCCAAAAACACGGCAAATACCATGTTGTCAATAAATATGGATTTAAAAAATAATTCTAAATGTTCTAACATCATACCAATATTTATGCTTCTTCGATTAGTGCTCTATTTCTAGAACGTTGTACCCAAATAATCACGCCTACCACAATTAATGCCGCAGGAGGGATTATCATAAAACCATTGTTTTCATAGCCAAAGGCATAAAGACCGGTTTTAGCAATAGGGTCTCCCAACACGGGAATGCCGAATAAGGTTCCTGCCCCCAAGAGTTCTCTGAAAAACCCAATAATTATTAAGATTACACCATAGCCCAACGCATTACCTATACCGTCAAGAAAGGAACGCCAGACACCATTACCCAAAGCAAAAGCCTCAAATCGACCCATAATGATACAGTTGGTGATAATAAGTCCCACGAATACGGAGAGCGTCTTACTCAATTCATACTGAAATGCCTTCAACACTTGGTCAACGACAATAACCAAAGTAGCCACAACGATGAGCTGGGCTATAATCCTAATTTTTGAGGGAATCAAATTTCTAAGCAAAGATATCACCACATTCCCTACACCCATAACAAAGATTACGGAAACGGACATGACCAAAGAGGCCTTGAGTTCCGCAGTAATTGCCAAAGCCGAACATATTCCCAAAACTTGTATGGTTATAGGATTGTTATCCGCCAGGGGATCTAAGAATAGATTTGCATCTTTTTTTGATAATAGGGCCATTCTAGTTTGTTCTGATGGTTTCTAAATAGGGCTTGTACGCCTTTAGGGTTTCTTTAATCATCGCGGTCACTCCATTTCCTGTTATGGTTGATCCTGCAATAGCATCCACTTTGTTATCTTGCTTGTCTTCGTTTAATGGATCATTATTTGTTTTGGAAACCGTTATTCCGGAATAACTTCCATTATCCATTATTGATTCCCCAATAAAATCATCCATGAAAAAACGTAATTTAATGTTGGCTCCTAGACCGGCGGTTTCTCCTTTATGGTCAAAATAAACACCTTGAACCACCATATTTTTATCCACAGAAATGTAGCCCCATATCGCGTCCCACAATCCTTTGCCATACATCGGCAGCACATAAACGTTCTCGCCGTCTTTTTCTCCCACAAAAATTGGGAGTTGAGCGTCTTCCCCCTTTTTGAACGCGGCAATTTGTTTCTTAACGTCTAAAGAAAAAGCATTGTCATCTTTCTTAACTTCTCCGTCAGCAAGAATGTACTGTTCTTTGATTCGTTCGTCAAATTTTTCTTCAACCACATCTGTCGGAATGAAGTTCACACCACTATCAGGAGTATTTTCGTTGACGCCCATTGCATACAGAATATTCTGTTGCTTTTCGAACCGCTCGTTCTCTTTGATACGGTCACTTAGCCCAGATGCCATGAACGCCAATAGTGAACCTACCACTACCACCATTACGATAGCAAATATTATTGTGTAAACGTTTTTCTCCGTATTGATTGCCATAATTAAACTGTTTCAGCTTTGAGTTCTGCAGTAGCCCCATCAACCGTATCCGGAAGAATAGTGGCATTTTTCAATCGTTTTAACCTTTTTCGAACGTTACCTTGAACCACATAATGGTCAATGGTTGGGGCGAAGACATTCATTAATAAAATGGCGAGGAAAACCCCCTCTGGATAACCCGGGTTAAAGACCCGAATCATTACTGATATGAATCCGATAAAGAAACCATAGAACCATTTACCCCTATTGGTTTGAGACCCTGTTACGGGATCGGTTGCCATGTAGACAATCCCAAATGCCAGACCTCCAACGATAAGATGTTTCCAATAGGCAAATTGCATCAATCCGTAAAACTTACTGTATTCCGGTATCCAACCAAAATCAATGACCGCGTTAAAAATCAATCCCATCACCAAAGAACCCAAAACGGCACTGAGCATGATTCGCCAGCTGGCAATCTTGGTAAATATCAAGAACAATCCTCCCAATAAGATTAAAAAAGTAGAGGTTTCCCCGACAGAACCAGGAATAAAACCGAAGAACATCTCAGATAGATCGTATTTGGCATACATGGCCTCAGAATTGCCTTGTGCTAAATAGCCCAAAATGGTCTCTCCTGAAATGGCGTCAGCCGTTCCTGCGCGTTGAACCCCTTCGTGAACCCAGACCTTATCTCCGGTCATCCACGTAGGATAGGCAAAAAATAGGAATGCGCGAATGGTCAATGCGGGATTCAAAATATTCATTCCCGTACCTCCAAAAACCTCTTTACCAATAACAACTCCGAAAACCACAGCCACAGCAAGCATCCAAAGTGGTGTGTCAACAGGAACAATAAGCGGCACCAACATACCCGTGACCAAATAGCCTTCCTCAACTTCGTGCCCCTTAATTACGGCAAAAATGAATTCAACCAACAATCCAACTCCATAAGAAACGATAACCAAGGGCAACACCGTAATGGCACCTAACCAAAAGTTATCCCAAGTGATGAAATGCTCCAATAATGAAAAATTCTCTGGAAACCCATTGACCGCAGAATAATGCTGATATCCTGCATTAAAAATTCCAAACAACAGACAAGGTAGCAAGGCTAAAATCACTGTATTCATTGTTCGTTTCAAATCGTCGACTGCGCGAATATGCCCTCCTGAATGGGTGGTTTCATTTGGCGTAAACAAAAAAGTATGAAAAGCATTAAAGGCCGGAGCCATTTTTTTACCTTGATACTTCAATTTGATTTCATGCATTTTCTCTTTCAAACCCATAGCTTATCCTATTTCTTGATGTAATAAATCCAATCCTTCTCTTATTATCTGTTGGTGTGGTTGTTTCGATATACAGATAAATTCGGTGAGGGCAAAATCTTCAGGTGCCACTTCATAAAGCCCCAGTTGCTCCATTTCTTCCAAATCCTTTACCATACAGGCCTTTAATAATTGTAAAGGATAAATATCCAATGGAAATACTTCCTCATATCGCCCGGTCACCACAAAAGCACGGTGCTCCCCATTGGTATTGGTATCTAAGTCGTATTTCTTTTTAGGGTTCATCCATGAAAAGGTCAGCGCCCTTGTAGAAGAAATTTTATTGAAGACAGGTTTGTTCCATCCAAAGAATTCATAATCATCTCCTTCAGGAATGGCTGCCACCGTATTATTGTAAAATCCTAAATGACCATCAGGCTTAATTTTTTGTCCCGTAAGTACATCACCGTTCACAAGACGAAACTTTTCTTCTTTCACTCCACTGGCATACAAGAAAGTAGAGACCTCAGCCCCTATTTTAGTGGTGTAATACTTGGGGGCCTTGACGCACGAACCGGCCAAAGCTATAGTTCGCTGGGCGTTGAATCTTCCCGTCAACAAAAATTCCCCTATAATTATCAAATCTTGTGGTGAAAGGGTCCAGACAATCTCACCCTTATTGATGGGATCAATTCTATTGATTTGGGTACCTACCAATCCAGCGGGATGGGGACCTGAAATTTTGTGGAGCGTAACGCCCTCAATCGCTGTAAAAGGCGAATCCGAATCTTTACCAACAACCACGTGGACCTTTCCGGGCGTTAATTTACCCAAGGCCGTAATGGCCGCTTGTAATTCTTGTTCCTTTCCCTGAAGAATATAATCAGGGTTGGCAGCCAAGGGTGCCGTACCATAGGCCGAAATAAAAATAGCTTTAGGCGTTTTATCCGGATTGGCGATAACATCATAAGGCCGCTGTTTGATGAATGGCCAGCATCCGTACTTTAAGAGTGCTGCCCGCACCTCAGCGCCATCGGCTTTACCCAAATCAATTGGTTTTGATTCGTGATATTGCTGTTCTTTGTCAGCTAAAATCTTTAAGGTAAGAATACGTCTTCTTGCGCCTCTCGATATCTCTACAAGCTCACCACTCACTGGAGAAACGAATAACATATCTTCCCTATTTTTATTGTAAAATAGAGGTTCGCCAGCTTTAACCTCATGGCCTTCCTTAATCAACATTTTTGGAGTAATCCCATGAAAGTCGTTGAGATTAATTGCATAAACATTACTGGAAACGGCTTGTAAAGTGATTTGCTCTGCTGCCCCGACAAGGTTGATATTCAACCCCTTTTTTATTCGAATGGCTTTGGACATATTTATTCAGCTATTTATCTAAATACCGTGCTAATTTAAGGCTTAAAACGCATATTGTTTGGCTTAAGTATATGTGCTGGTATTTATTTATAATTATTCTAAATAATTGAATTCCAACGAGACCAAAATAAAAAAAGTGTAGTAGTCTTTTTGTTTACCTTTGACCCAAAAATTGCCCAAATATGCGCCGCTTCATTAAACATTTTGTGTTGACGCTCCTACCTATCCTTGGCTTTGGTCAAGTTATGGAAGAGGTGAATCCACCAGCGCACATTAAAACCATTGTTTTTAAAGGTCCGACAGAAGATCAATTCCCAGTGATTCAACCGGGGGAACGAATCCAACTCACTTTTGACGACCTAAGTGCGAGTGAACAAGACTATTATTATCGAATTGTACATTGCGATTATGACTGGACCCCTTCCCAACTGCTTAAATCACAATATTTGGATGGGGTCGACAATCAGCGTATTATTGATTATGGCAATAGCCTGACCACTTTACAACCCTTTTCAAACTATCGATTGACCATTCCAAACAATGAAGTCTCACTCAAGGTGACGGGCAACTTCATTCTAGAAATTTATAATACGAATAACGAACTTCAGTTTTCAAGAAGGTTTGTTGTATTCAAAAGTTTGGTCAATGTGGGTGGAACAACAAAACGCTCACGTGATTTTGAATTTTTAAACGAAAAACAAGTCGTACAGTTTACCATCAACACGGCTGGGTTTCCTATTGTCAACCCTAAGCAAGAAATTAAAGTGGCCATCTTACAGAATTATTTTTGGCCCACGGCACGCTACAATGTTAGGCCACAGTTTACCATCGGTAATGAACTTGTGTACCGCTATGACCAAGAAACCAGTTTTTATGGCGGAAACGAGTTCTTAAATTTTGACACTAAGGACTTGCGTGCGCCCACCTTTGCCATCTCGAAAATTGAACTGGAAGAACTTTATCACCATTATCTTTTTACCAATGATTTTCGCACGAACGATGAATACACTTTTTTTCCGGACATCAACGGGGATTTTGTGGTTCGCACGCTTCAGGGAGATGATAATGCAAGGGAGGCAGAATACACCAAGGTCCACTTCAGCTTACCCTACGACCCTGCCTTAGGGCTCGACGATGTTTATGTTTTTGGCAAATTCAATAATTACGATTTGAATGAAGAAAACAAAATGACCTATAATGCCGAAACAGGAAATATGGAGTTGGAACACCTTTTTAAACAGGGTTTTTATAACTACAAATATGCCGTAAAAACAGAGGATGATGTGGTGGACCTAAATGCCATCAGTGGCAATTTTCATTTTACCGAGAACAATTATTTGATTTTGGTGTACTACAGGGATTTTGGTGAGATGTTTGATAGCATCATTGGGGTAGGTACGGTCAACTCGAGAAATATCAGCAATTAAATTATCTTTATCCGAAACCATTCTCCAATGGGCAAGGGTTTAATAAAGAAAAAGCGCTACGAACTTCAATTTAGGAGCACTGAATGTCGCAATTGTGGGCATATTTTAGATGTTAACGATAGGTTTTGTTCCAACTGTGGTCAGGCAAATAGTACAAAAAAGTTGGTGTTACGAGATTTTATGGATGAGTTTCTATCCAACTTTCTCAACTACGATTCCAAATTATTGCTGACCCTTTATACCATGTTGGTCAGGCCTGGCACCATAACCAGAAACTACATCAATGGCAAAAGGGTATCGTACACCAATCCTTTTCGATTTTTATTGAGTTTGGCCTTCCTTTATTTTCTAATGGTCACATACGATAGCCAACTTTCCGATTTAGATGATTTGCGCTTGGAAGACAAAATTGAAAGAACAGGGCCACTTAGCTTTAGTTTTGAAACTGATACCGAAGAGAATGATAGTATTGCCCGAGCGGAAAAAATTAAGACTGCCAAAGCACAAATTGATTCTTTGGAGAACCTGAAAAAAATTAAAATCCCGGGGATTCAAAATATAGATACCTTACAAACCATAATACAAGACGGTATGGACGCGCAGGTCAGAAAAGATTCGTTCATGTTGGCTAACCCAAAGGGTTTTCTGGCCCAACTGCAAAATGATGGGGCAAGCCTTGGGGAAAGGGCGGAGTTTTTCTTTACGTATTTACAAAAAGACTCCATTAAGACATTTGAAGATGCCAAGAAAAAATATGGGGCAATTGAAACCTGGAGGAACAAATTGGCCTTTAATGGTTCGAAAAGCACCCTAAAGGCCATTGCACAACCAGGCACCTACTTGAACAATACCATTGCAAAGCTTCCTTTGGTCATCTTCTTTTTTCTCCCCGTCTTTACGGTTTTCATTTTTTTGGTTTACATCCGAAAAAGCTATACCTATACCGATCATTTAATCTTCAGCTTCCACAACCAGTCACTATTGTTTATCTTGCTTGTCCTTAGCTGGATAATTGATGCCCTTTTTAAAACGGCGACGGCTTGGATAGCATTTGCGGTTTTTTCCGTGTATCTGTTTCAAGCCATGAGAAAATTTTACGGCCAAGGAATTTTTAAAACCATAATAAAGTATTTGTTCTTGAATTCAGTGTTTCTCTTTTTAGCCCTAATTTGTGTGGTGATGCTGTTTACAGGAAGTGTTTTTACCTATTGAATATGATTACACAGGTTACCAAAGGAATTAAAGTCTCCGTACAGACCACTTTTGAAGGTACATTCTTCAAAAATTATAAAATGCATTATGCCTTTGGGTATACCATTACCATTGAAAATCAAGGGGAAGAGGCCGTTCAACTTCTTTCCAGACATTGGGAGGTTTTTGACTCCCTTAAAGAATTGGAAACAATCGACGGAGAAGGTGTTATCGGAAAAAAACCGGTCATCAAACCTGGCAAATCGCACACCTACAGTTCAGGCTGTCTTTTGGCCTCGCCCATAGGGGCCATGAAAGGACATTACGACATGACCAATTTATCTACTTCCGAACATATTCAAGTTGAAGTCCCCACTTTTAAATTAGCGGCCCCTTTTGCATTGAACTAACTAGCTTTTCCTTTTTCTTTCGAAAACGGTTTCGTTACTTTTGCGGAAATTAACAATCATCAAAATAACTCCGCAATGGGTAAAGGTTTTTTTCAAGTTCCAACGGCAATGAATGAGCCCGTAAAAGGGTATGCACCAGGCTCTCCCGAAAGGAAAGACGTACTTGAACAGTATAAGGAATTTTATAATAGCTCAATAGAAGTACCGCTCTACATTGGTTCTGAGGAAATAAAGACAGGGGTCACCAAACCAATGTCTCCCCCACACCAACATCAACATGTGGTAGGGCACTATCATACCGCTGAAAAAAAGCATGTTCAGAAGGCTATTGACAATGGGTTGGAATCAAGGGAGGCCTGGGCCAATTTAACATGGGAACAACGAGCAGCTATTTTCTTAAAGGCAGCCGAATTGATTGCCGGACCCTACCGTTCGAAAATCAATGCCGCGACCATGATGGCACAATCAAAGACCATTCATCAAGCCGAAATCGATGCCGCTTGTGAATTCATTGATTTTCTGCGTTTTAATGTGGAATTCATGAGTCAAATCTATGAAGAACAGCCTGATTCAGCTGAAGGTATCTGGAATCGCGTGGAATATCGACCATTGGAAGGATTCGTTTATGCTATCACTCCATTCAATTTTACCGCTATTGCCGGTAACCTTCCCGCTAGTGCAGCCATGATGGGAAATGTTGTGTTGTGGAAACCTAGCGACAGTCAAGTGTACTCAGCTAAAATCATTATGGATGTATTTAAGGAGGCAGGATTACCCGACGGTGTTATTAATATGGTCATGGGTGACCCTGCTATGATTACTGAAACCGTTTTGGCAAGTCCGGACTTTTCAGGAATTCATTTTACTGGTTCCACACACGTTTTTAAGGAACTTTGGAAACAAATCGGAAACAATATCCATACCTATAAAACCTATCCTAGAATAGTAGGTGAAACAGGAGGCAAGGATTTCATTATTGCCCACCCTTCAGCGAAACCGGAACAAGTTGCCACATCAATAGTACGAGGGGCTTTCGAATTTCAGGGACAAAAATGTAGTGCTGCGTCGAGGGTATACCTACCAAAGTCAACAGCCGATACTGTGCTGGGATTAGTGAAAAAAGACCTGGAAAGTTTTAACAAACCCGGTTCTCCCGAGGATATGGGGAACTTTATTACCGCAGTAATCCATGAAGGTTCTTTTGATAAATTGGCAAAATATATCGATCAGGCAAAAGCGGATTCAAATGTAGAGATTTTTGCGGGAGGGGGTTATGATAAATCTATTGGATATTTTGTTGAACCCACTGTAATTGTAACTTCTGACCCAAAGTACACTACGATGGAAACCGAGCTTTTTGGACCAGTGGTAACTGTTTATGTGTATGAAGACAATAATTGGAGTAATACTTTACAGTTAGTCGATGAAACCTCAGAGTATGCCCTAACGGGTGCGGTACTCTCAACAGACCGATATGCCATTGAAGAAGCCACAAAAGCATTGCAAAACTGCGCTGGAAACTTCTACATTAACGATAAGCCAACCGGTGCTGTGGTAGGTCAACAACCTTTCGGTGGTGCTCGCGCATCAGGTACAAATGATAAAGCAGGTTCTGCACAAAACTTGTTACGATGGGTATCGCCCAGATTGATAAAAGAAACCTTTGTGACACCTGAGAACTATCGATATCCATTTTTAGGATAGTGCCAAAAAAAAGCCTCTGAAATCAGAGGCTTTTTTTTGGCAACCAATACCTTACCTCTCCATCTAATAAAAAATCAGTCATGGTATATCGTCTTTTTCTCATAGTGAGTGTTCTTCTTACTTTGTGTTGCTCCGATGATAACGACGGTTTCTTGGAAGTAGCTTTAATCGGTTGTGGTGTAGATAATCCATTGAAAGAATTGGAATGGCTACGTTCTGAGGTTGAAAAAAGAAAAAATGATAGCTCAGAAGAAGCCCGTTATTGTTATATCTCACAATTTGAACAAGATGGGCAAACCTATTTTTTATATGAAGATTGCAATCCCTTTATCGATAAAGTAATACCAGTATACAATTGTTTAGGGGAGAATGTTGGTTTTGTCAGCGATGCTAACTTCCCCTTTCAAATTTTCATGGAACGTACCATTATTTTTAATCCTGAAAATACCCTTTGTGATTTAAGCGAAAACTAAAGTTTAAATAACTTGATAAAAGTCAGACTATTTTCTATTTTCCCTTATGTCTTTCTATCAAAAACTAGCTGCTTTCGGGAAGCGATTTATCCCTGAACACACGCTATTTAAATTCGGTTTCAACTGGTCACCTATGTATCGACGTACTACGGCCCGAGTTATTAGGGCCAGTGCTGATTTGTCTGAAATTGTGGTTAAGCTTCCTATCAACTGGAAGAACAAAAATTATGTGGGCACCATTTTCGGAGGCAGCATGTTTGCCGCTGTAGACCCTATACCCATGGTGCAATTAATGAATCTTATAGGTGACGCCTATGTAGTTTGGGACAAAAGCGCAGAAATCAAATTCAAACGTCCAGCAAATGAAAATTTGTATGCCCGTTTTCATTTTCGGGAAGAAGAATTGAACGAAATCAAAGCCGGAGTAGCACAAGACAGAGAAATTGAAATTGTGAAATCGACCACTTTGACCGATAAATCGGGCGAAAGGGAATTCTGTATCGTTCACAAAACGATTTACGTCGCCGACAAAAGCTTTTACAAAGAAAAACGCAAACGCAAACATAAAACTCTAGAGAACAAATAATCAGTACATTTGAAAAAACACTTAAATCAATAAAAATGAGGAAATTACTATTAGTTATCGGTTTACTATCACTAGGGGTCGCGACGGCTCAAGACGACATGATGGTACAAGGTACCATTAAAGGCATCTTGCAACAAAATCAGGGCCAAGTTATTCAATTGGCTGAAGCTTTTTCAGAAAGTCAATATGATTGGCGCCCGATGGAAGGAGTAAACTCAGTTGGTGAGGCACTATTACACGTCGCGGGAGGAAATTATTTTTTAGGTTCGAAGATAGGTATCGCCCCACCAGATGATGTTGATATGATGAACTTATCAAAAATTACCGGTAAGGAAAATATTATCGCAGCACTAAAAAAATCAAATGAATTTGCCTTGGATGTAGTAACCAAGGTCGAAAGTGGGGAATTTGGCGAAGAAGTTGATTTTGGTTTTGCCAAATTCAATAAACTGGCTGGTCTTTTGGTCATTATGGAGCACAACGGTGAGCATAAGGGGCAACTAATCGCTTATGCCAGATCTAACGATGTGGTACCGCCATGGAGTGCTGCACAATAAAAAATTGAACTATATAATTCCGAACGAAGAAGAAAATCTATTCAGTTGCTCTCTTCGTTCGGAATAATACCATAGGCAAAGATTCATGACCCCTTGAACTTTTGGGGTAAGTAAACCACCTTTTTGGTTTCAAAAAAGTCCTCATCAAAGTAATCGGACAAATCAAAAATCTGTGCATTTCTATAATGCCTCAATTCTTCGCTCAAATCCCCTCCTTTTAGATAAAGAATTCCGTTTCTTATTTCGTGAGCAGGCTCTTTTTTAATTTTACCTTTAGTCCAGTGCACAAAAGTCGGCATGGCCGCAACAGCCCTACTTACTATAAAATCAAAAAGATCTGGTAATTGCTCCACTCGGGTATGAAAGGTTTTAACGTTAGCCAATTCCAAGCCTTCGACCACCTCATTGACGACCTTAATTTTCTTACCTATTGCATCGACCATGGTAAAATTTGTTCCAGGAAAAAGAATCGCTAAGGGTATGCCAGGAAAACCTCCTCCTGTACCGACATCCAGTATGTCCGCCCCTTCATTAAAACGTTGGACCTGGGCGATACCAAGTGAATGTAAAACATGTCGCAAATAAAGTTCATCAATATCTTTTCTTGAGACCACATTGATTTTTTTATTCCAGTCTTGATATAGTTCTTCAAGCTTTTCGAAGCGGGCAATTTGGGTGTCGGTTAATTGTTGGAAATATTTTAAGAGGATTTCAACGCCCATAATCAGTTGTTAATTTGTCCAAAATTAACATTTTTAAGAAGTTAGTTTCCGTTATTTTTGACTGGTAATTGGTTGTCAACATTTAGAATTAAATTTTATGACGAAAGATTCCATTAGATTCTCAAGAAAAGACCCTGCTCAATTTTTTAGAACTTTAAATAAGAGGGTAAATATTTATTTCAAAGAAAAAAACCTAAAGAAAACCGGTAACTGGCGACTGCATTTTAAGACGTTGGTCATGTTTGCTATTTTTCTGACCCCCTACTTTTTAATGTTGACCCTAAACTTGCCCACATGGGTCCAACTGCTTTTGACCATTTTGATGGGGGTTGGTATGGCCGGTGTCGGAATGAACGTGATGCATGATGCCAACCATGGCTCCTATTCCAGCAAAAAATGGCTCAATAAGGTTTTGGGCAGTACCATTTACCTTTTGGCCGGTAATGTTTATAATTGGCAAGTACAACATAACGTACTACACCACACTTATACCAATATACACGAACATGATGAGGATATGGAAGCTGGGCGAATATTGCGTTTTTCAAAACATGCAGAATGGAAAAAACATCACCGTTTTCAGCACTGGTATTCGATTTTCCTATACGGCCTATTGACCTTTAATTGGGCAATTACCACTGATTTCAAGCAGATGTACAATTATATGAAAAGAAAATTGTCATATGGAAAGTTTCCTAATCCGGTTTTGAACTGGAGCACCTTGGCCGTGACCAAAATTCTTTATTTCACGATTTGGATTGTCTTACCCATATTGTTCTTTGACATTCCTTGGTGGCACGTGCTGATTGGATTTTTCGTCATGCATTATGTAGCGGGATTGATATTGAGCGTAGTATTTCAATTAGCGCATATTGTGGAAGATGCTGAAACACCCTTACCTGATGAAACAGGGACCATGAAAAATACTTGGGCAATTCACCAATTATGCACCACTGTGAATTTTGGGACCAAGAACCGAATTATCAATTGGTTTACCGGTGGCTTAAACCATCAGGTCGAACATCATATTTTTCCTCACATAAGCCATATTCATTACACAAAAATTGCTCAAATTGTGAAGGAAACGGCGAAAGAGTTCAATTTACCTTACAACGAATATAAAACTACGAGAAAAGCTATAATTTCGCACTTCAAACATTTGAAGGAGCTAGGCCAACCGCCACTCCACTATCAATACTAGCGAAAAAAATGAGCAACCAACTTTCGGATAGAATCAATAGCTTGGTTCCATCGGCAACCTTGGAAATGGCGGCGAAAGCCCGTGAACTTAGAGCAAAAGGAAAAGATATTATTGGGCTGAGCTTAGGGGAACCTGATTTCAATACCCCTGAGTATATTAAAGAAGCTGCCAAAACTGCAATCGATGAGAATTACAATTCTTATACGCCTGTTGATGGTTACGCAGAGCTAAAGGATGCTATAATCACCAAATTCAAAAGGGATAACCATCTCACTTATGATTCTTCTCAAATAGTTGTTTCCACAGGGGCCAAACAAGCGTTATACAATGTTGCACAAGCCTGTTTGGACGAAGGTGACGAAGTTATCCTTCCTTGCCCATATTGGGTGAGCTATAGCGATATTGTAAAGTTGACTGGAGGGGTCCCAGTCGAAATACCCACGTCAATAGAGAGTGATTTTAAGATGACCCCGGCTCAGCTGGAAGCTGCCATCACACCAAACACCAAAATGCTTTGGTACAGTTCACCTTGTAACCCCAGTGGTTCCATTTATAGCGAAGCAGAGCTCCGGGCCCTTGCGGATGTATTACAAAAACACCCTGAAATTGTTGTGGTCAGCGATGAAATTTATGAGCATATCAACTACGGGGTTACCCCACATGCTTCGATGGCGGCTTTTGAAGATATGTATGACCGCACCGTAACCGTGAATGGTGTAGCAAAAGCATTTGCCATGACCGGATGGAGAATTGGATATATTGGTGCTCCCTCCTACATTGCCCGAGCATGTAACAAGCTACAGGGGCAAGTGACCAGTGGTGCCAATTGTATTGCTCAACGAGCAGTAATCACTGCCTTGATGGAATCACCAGATAAAGTTCAATTTATGGTTGATGAGTTCAAGAACCGTAGAAAGCTCATACTAGGGCTTCTAAACGATATTCCTGGATTTGAATGTAATGAACCTGAAGGTGCTTTTTATGTGTTCCCAAATATTTCTGCCTTCTTCGGAAAAGTATTGAATGGGGTAACTATCAATAACGCTTCTGATTTTGCCATGTACCTATTGGAACATGCGAATGTTGCTACCGTGACCGGAGATGCCTTTGGTAATGCTGATGGTATACGAATTTCTTACGCGGCGTCAGAAGCGCAAATTACTGAAGCGATTACGCGTATAAAAGCGGCTATTTAAATTTTTTGCCAGAAATAGGGTACAAGAAGGATAAGAACGGTAAAAAGTTCCAAGCGACCCAATAGCATCAAAAAGCCACACCACCATTTGCCAAATACTGGAAGTGCATTAAAGTTGACTACTGGATTCAAATCGCCCAGAGCAGGGCCTACGTTACCCAACGAAGAAGCAGCCCCGCCAATCGCAGATTCAAAATCCAATCCCAAGTACCCCAAAACCAAAGCACCAATAATGAATAACAACATATACAGTACGAAAAAACCAATGACATTATAAACAATATGCTCGCTGACCACTTTATTGTTAAAGCGTACAGGAATTATAGCGTTGCTATGAAGGGTTCTCTTGAACTCCAATAATCCATTTTTAATAATCAAAAGGTGACGCATGACTTTAATTCCGCCAGAAGTTGAACCTGCACAACCACCCAAAAACATCAATCCAAAAAAGAAAACGGTAAGAAAAGGAGTCCAGTTGGTAAAATCTGCAGTGACAAAACCTGTTGTGGTGACTATCGCCATAACTTGAAACAGGGCATGTCGAAACGCACTCTCACCCATTCCCAAAACCATAGGGTGGTATTCAGAAACCCTCACATTCGCTTGAAAATAAACGATTAAAGCCGATATTAAGGTAAAAGAAAAAATAAAAATTCCGTACACCCGAAATTCTTCATCTCGAAGTATCCGCTGTACCTTCCCCGTAAAAGCAAAATAGCTCATGACGAAGTTGGTACCGGCCAAGAACATAAAAACAATAATAATGTATTGAATGAGCGGTGTATCGTTCCAATAGGCCACACTGGCATTTTTTGTTGAAAACCCACCTGTAGATAGCGTTGATAGCGCGTGGTTGGCCGCATCAAAAAAAGACATGCCTGCCAGCTTCAATAAAATCGTTTCTGCCAAGGTATAGCCCACATAAATAAGCCAAAGCCGCTTAGCGGTATCGGTAATACGTGGGTGGAGCTTATCTCCACCAGGTCCTGGAGCCTCAGCGGCAAATAGCTGCATCCCCCCAATACCCAAGAGCGGTAAAATAGCTATAGCCAAAACGATAATACCCATACCACCAATCCAGTGGGTAAGGCTTCTCCAAAAAAGAAGTCCTTCCGGAAGCGATTCAATATCATTTAAAATAGAGGCTCCTGTAGTGGTATACCCAGAAATCGTCTCAAAAAAAGCGTCGGTGATATTTGGTATTGCTCCGGAAAAGAGATAGGGTAACACACCTGAAAGTGACATAATCAACCACCCAAAAGTGACGATAAGGTATCCTTCTTTGCGTTTAACTTCTTTTCTATGCCCCCGCGTGTAAAACATCGCCATAACCCCTACCAACATGGTTACGATGGCAGCCAGCAGAATGTCCAATGTTGCACCGTCCTGGTAAATACCGCTGACCAAACCAGCCAATAACATGAAGGAACCATTGCAAAGCAACAGTAGCCCCATAATGTGCAAAATGATTTTAAAGTTGAAGCGCATTAGAGAAAGAGCTTTTCTATTTTCGGAATGGCCTTTGGCAAGGCACATACAACCACTTTGTCTCCTTCGGCAACTTTGAAATCCCCAAGGGCAATCAATCCCTCACCATTACGAATTACCCCTCCGATAATTGCCTCACGTGGAAAGCTCAACTCTTTGATAAGTTCGCCATTGACGACCGATGTTGACTTTACCTCAAATTCTAAAATTTCCGCATTTAGACTGTTCAATCGGGTCAAGGCCAAAACCTCTCCCCTTCTTACATAGCGAAAAATATTGTTGGCAGCCAAAAGTTTTTTATTAATCAGCGTGTCGATACCAATGGATTGGGATAATTGAAAATAATCCATATTCTCCACCAAGGCTATCGTTTTTTTAATACCTCTTGATTTAGCGACCAGGCACGACATGATATTGGTCTCAGAATTTCCGGTTACGGCGATAAAGGCGTCCATCGACTCTAGGCTTTCCTCTTCCAACAGCTCAACATTTCTTCCATCCCCGCAGATAACCAGCGCATTGGGTATACTATCTGCAATATCAAAGGCCTTTTCTTTATCCTTTTCAATAAGCTTCACATTGAATTTATTGGAGCAAAGGTCTCTAGCTGTTTTAAAACCGACCTTACTTCCCCCCAAAACCATGACATTTTTGATTTCGCGCTTTTGCATTCCGGTCAATTTGTACAAATCCTCAACCCCGCCTTTATTGGTAACAAAATACACTTGATCCCCTTCCTTAAAGATAGTATCCCCTCTAGGAATCAAAGTATACTGCGTACCCATACGTTGCAAAGCAATCGGCATAAAATGGAGCTCCGGAAAAATCTTTGCAGCTTCCTTTACCATTTTTCCCACAAAAGGTGCCGTTTTGGGCAAAAATACCCCAACCATGGTCAACAGACCCCCTTCAAACTCATAGGTATCGTTAAATGCCGACTGGTTCAACAACAGTTGAATCTCGGATGCAGCAAGTTCTTCGGGCGAGATTAACTCATCAATACCCAGCTCATCAAATTTTATTAATGCCTTATGGTCAACAAATTCCGTATTTGAAATTCTAGCAATGGTTTTTTTGCTGCCCAATTGTTTTGCCAATAGGCAAAACGTCAAATTGGTAGTTTCAGAGGCGGTAACCCCAATGACCAAATCTGAGGCATCGACTTTGGCATCTTGCAAAACCGCGACCGACGTGGCGTCACCACGAAGTACGCGAATATCCAAATGACTGTTAGCATAGGCCAAACTCTCTTTATCCGTATCAATAAGGGTAATTTCTTGGGCTTCGTACGAAAGCAATTTGGCTAAGTGAAAACCAACTTCTCCTGCACCTGCAATAATAATCTTCATGTTCTTCTAGCTGATTACCAAATTTAGTCTGGAAAGTAACTCACGGTCGGACGGTGTCCTTTTCCGTATCATGGTTGCAAAATTAAGTAGCACAAAAGTAAACATTTTGAATGCATTTCAGCTTTTTTGAATTGTGAAGGATAAGGTTTGTGGTTGTCTTATCTTTGCGCCAAAATTGCAATGGCCAAAAATGTAAATCCATACAAGGATTCTGAATTGAGCAAAAAAGCCCAAGTAACCCAAATGTTCGATACCATTTCGAAAAACTATGATGGGCTAAACAGGGTCATTTCGTTGGGTATTGATGTAAAGTGGCGAAAGAAAGTGGTTCAAATTGTTGGAAACACCCAACCATCTACTGTATTGGATATTGCTACGGGTACGGGTGACCTGGCCATTCACCTCACCAAAACCAGAGCGACCAAAATCATAGGCCTTGATATCTCACCCGGAATGCTTGAAATTGGCAAAGATAAGGTTGCTGAAAAAAAGCTTGAAAATACCATTGAAATGGTGATTGGGGACAGCGAAAACCTACCTTTTGAAGATAGTTCTTTTGACGCTGTGACCGTTTCTTTTGGAGTTCGCAATTTTGAAAACCTTGAAAAAGGGCTCAAAGAGATTCAACGGGTTTTAAAGCCGAAAGGAATTTTTGTGGTGTTGGAGACTTCAGTACCAACAAAGTTTCCCTTTAAACAGGGATATTTTATCTATTCAAGGTACATATTACCTGCGGTAGGAAAACTTTTTTCCAAAGACAAAATCGCTTACAATTATCTATCTGAATCGGCAGCGGCTTTTCCATTCGGGGAAAAGTTCAACAATATTTTACGAAAAACGGGGTTTATAGACGTAGAGAACAGACCCCAGACATTTGGGGTTGCAAGTATTTATGTAGCCTCAAAGTGATTTCATGAAAGGACGCTTTTTATCATTCCTTTTTTTATCCTCAGCGATTTGCGCAAACGCTCAACTCTTTGGTAAAGACCCTATCATCAATTTACAAACCTATGATGAACCCTTTTTGAATTGGGGTTATTATTTGGGCTTCAATCGCTATGATTTTCAATTCGAATACGAGAATGAAATTGGTGAGGATATCTTAGTCGAACAGTCTTATGGATTTAACGTGGGTTTGATTGGTGAAATGCGTATCAACAAATTTTTAGATGTACGTTTTGAACCAGGTTTATTGTACTCGCAACGAAACCTTGGCTTTCCCGGATTTGATAATGCACAAGATGCGATTCGTGAGGTGCGCTCTACCTACATTCGATTTCCGCTGCTCTTAAAAATAAGCACCAAACGCTTCAACAATATTAAGCCTTTTATTGTTGCCGGGGCCTATACGGCCATAAATTTAGGGGCCAAAGAAGATAGTCTCGAAGACAACAGCAGTGGTGAGTTTAGAATGGTCAAAAACGTATATGGTTATGAATTGGGCTTCGGTATTGATATTTATACCGAATACTTCAAGTTTACGCCTTCCATAAGAGGTGTATTCGCCTTAAACGATGAACTCATTCGTGATGAGGATCCCAATAGTCCATGGACGGGCAATATCGCCGCGATGCGCACCAGGGGCATTTTCATCAACTTTACTTTCGAATAATCCTACCTTGATTTTATAAGACCTACTTTATTTGTGAACCTTCAGGCATCTAACAAAACTGCCCCCTCCTAATTTCATTTAACAAGATTCCCGTTGCCATGGCTACATTAAGACTCTCAGTGGTTGCCCCTCCAAATTGAGGAATACCAATTTTTCTTTTAATTTGGGATTCCAGAGTTATTGAAATACCATTGGCTTCATTGCCCATGACGAGGACCCCCCTTTGGGGCAATTTTTCTTGACATACATTTTCCCCATTCATAAATGCACCATAAATCGGTAGGTTGGTCATGTCAAAAAATCTATCCAATGCGGTATAGGCAACATTGACCCTAGCCATGGAACCCATGGTCGCCTGCAAGACCTTAGGGCTATAAAAATCTACCGTAGAAGGTGAACAAATCAGATGCTTGATACCGTACCAATCACACAAACGAACAATAGTTCCTAAATTTCCTGGATCTCGAACATCATCAAGGGCTACCACCCAGTCATTCTCTTCAATGGGGCGTGGTTTTGGAATTTCAAAAACACCCAAAACGCCGTTGGGGCTCTTTAAAGCACTAATGGCAGAAAATTCTTTCTGATTGGCAACTTCGACGCCCAGGTGCTCGAACTCCGCTTCAAACTCTTTTAATGTTACGATTTTAACGGGTCTTAATTGGCCATTCAGTAGTTCACTCAACAGCTTTTTTCCTTCAACAAAAAAGAGCTGGTGTTGAATTCGGTATTTTTTTTGATGAAGGCTTTTTATCAGTTTCAACCACTTTTTGCCAACCATGGGAATTCGTGTAATTTTGAACTTTATGATGCAGCACCCCTTCTGTAGGAACTTCACGGCAAAAGTAATCGTATTATTCGTAGTAGTCATTTTGACCGCTTGCAATGCTGTAAAAAAAGTGCCAGAAGGTGAATTGCTACTAGTCGAAAATACCATTTACGCCGATAGTTTAGAGGTAAAACAAACAGACATTAAAAACTTATTGGCACAGAAACCCAACAGTTCGGTTTTGGGCTATCCGTTGCGATTAAACCTCTACAATCTCGCCAAAGAAAATCCCGACTCCCTTTACCAAATCTGGCTGAACAAAAAACCAAAACGCCAACAACGACTCAACTCATTACTATCAAAAAAGCAAGTTGATCGATTGGGTCAATCATTTGTCGTTCGAGGTTGGAGCAACCTTTTAAAACGAATTGGAGAAGCTCCCGCTATTATAGATTCTTTGAGAACCGAAAAGTCTTTGGACCGATTAAACTATTACTATGGTACCAAAGGATATTTCAACAACACGGTTTCATCAGAGATAAAAACGACACGGAGGAAGCAGCGGGCAAAACTAGCCTATCACGTAAATTTAGGAAAACCCTATCTCATCGATTCTATTTCCAATAATATTATATCAAGTGCACTTGATTCACTTTATGTGGTTCATAAAGAAAATTCATTGGTCAAAGAAGGACAACAATTTGATTTAGAACTATTTAGTCAAGAACGCGAACGGTTGACAAATATCTTTCGCAACTCCGGAGTATACAATTTTCAAGAAAGTTCCATTTTTTATGATTTGGTTCGAGACACGATTCAAAGTAATGATGACCAAGACATGGAGGTTGTGCTCAACATCAAAGACCTAAGAACGGCGACAGATAGCAGCGCAACCCGAGAGTACCAAATCAATCGCTTTAAAGAAGTAAACATTTATGCCGATTATCAACTCACCGAAAGCAATGATTCCCTGCAATCTTTAACATTTCAGGACTATACTATTTTTTATAAAGACAAACTCAAATACAAGCCAAAAGCCCTTACTGACGCTATTTTTTTTAAAAAGGACAGCATATATCGAGCACTTGACGAAATCAGAAGTAAAAGACAGATCGTTAATTTGAACACTTTTAAATATCCAAGCTTTGAGTTGCTACCGGATAGCACCGGAAATCAAATCACCTCAAACATTTACTTGGTATCACGACCTAAGTTTTCATTAGATACCTCGGCCGAATTGACACGTTCCAACATACAACAAGCCGGTATTGGATTCAGTGGTTCCGTCATTACTAGAAACGTTTTCGGGGGAGCGGAAACCTTAAGTTTTTCAGCAAGAGCCTCTGTTGGTATTTTGGACGATGAAAATTTGGATGATAATCTGACTTCTGAAATTGGCGGTGATATCAACCTAACTTTTCCACGAATTTGGTTTCCAATCAATACCGAAAAGATAATACCCTACTACATGCTGCCCCAAACAAGGTTATCTGCTGGTACCAATTTTCAAAGAAACATTGGGTTGGATAGGCAGTCTTTAAATTCGATATTAGCGTATAATTGGTCGCCTGATGGTTTTAGACGAAACACGATTGAACTATTGAATATTGAATTTGTTAGAAACACTGACCCCAATGCCTTTTTCAATGTATATCAAACTACATACAATAGCTTAGAAAAAATCGCGGATGATTATGAGAATATTGATGGATTTGCAAATTTGTACGATGAGAACGTAGATCCTACCGCGGATGATGATGATGAGCTTGAACTTATTATTGATGAAGGGACCACTGGGTTCACCGATTTAATCTTAAATCAAGGTCAAGCGTTAAATGATAATGATTTTAATGACGTACGGAGTATTGAGGAAAGAAGGGAAAGGCTAACGAGTAACAACCTCATATTTACATCTAATTACTCTTTTCAAAAAAACAATAGAGAAAGCATTAATGACAATGATTTCTTTCAATACCGTATACGTTTTGAAAGTGCGGGTAACTTTCTATCACTTGCTGAAAACTTTATACCCTTTAATCAAGATGATTTAAATCGAGGTTTGGTTTTTGGAGTACCTTATTCTCAATATGTCAAAACCGAATTTGATTACATAAAACACTGGGGGCTTTCCCCAACCAAAGTACTAGCTTTTCGCGGATTCTTTGGTATGGCGGTTCCCTACGGAAACTCGAACAGCATCCCATTCGTTCGAAGTTATTTTGGTGGAGGATCAAATGATAATCGCGCTTGGCGGGTGTATTCCCTTGGGCCAGGAGTCACGAATAATGAAAACGACTTTAATGAGGCCAACCTAAAAATAGCGTTGAACCTTGAATATCGTTTTCCCATTGTTGGCGATGTTAAGGGGGCATTCTTTGCCGATGTAGGAAATATCTGGAATGTCTTTGATAATGTGGAAGACACCGATGCTACTTTTAATGGTTTCAGCTCACTAGGGGATTTGGCATTGGGCACAGGATTAGGGCTGCGCTACGATTTTACCTATTTCGTGATTCGTTTGGATACCGGGTTCAAGACTTATAACCCAGCCTTGGAGGGCTCTGAACGCTGGTTTACCGATTACTTCAAAGAGGCTGTTTTTAACATTGGCATCAACTATCCTTTTTAACTTTAAGAATTATTACTTTTGTTGCCTCTTTTAACAAGAAACCAACTTAATAACATATGGCTCACAATATTAAGCCCGGCGTCGCAACTGGCGACCAAGTCCAAGAAATTTTTAACTACGCAAAGGAAAAAGGTTTTGCCTTACCAGCAGTTAATGTCATAGGCTCAAACACCGTAAATTCAGTTTTGGAAACGGCAGCATCATTGAATGCCCCTGTCATCATTCAATTCTCCAATGGAGGTGCACAGTTCAACGCAGGTAAGGGACTATCAAATGAAAACCAAAAATCTGCAATATTAGGAGGAATCGCTGGAGCGAAACACGTACATCAAATGGCAGAAGCCTATGGTGCAAGTGTTATTCTTCACACCGATCATTGTGCAAAAAAATTATTACCGTGGATTGATGGCCTCTTGGATGCCAGTGAAGAGCACTACAAGATTACTGAGAAATCGTTGTACAGTTCCCATATGATTGACCTATCTGAAGAGCCCTTAGAAGAAAATATTGAAATATGTAAGGGCTATTTAGAGCGCATGTCAAAAATGGATATGACGTTGGAAATCGAATTAGGGGTTACAGGCGGTGAAGAAGATGGTGTTGACAATACTGATGTCGATGTATCTAAATTGTATACCCAACCTGAAGAAGTAGCCTATGCCTATGAAGAATTGTCAAAAGTTAGCCCTAGGTTTACCGTCGCTGCTGCCTTCGGAAATGTACATGGCGTCTACAAACCTGGTAATGTCAAATTGACCCCTAAAATTCTAAAGAACTCCCAAGAATATGTTTCAAACAAATACGGAGTGGACCACAACCATATTGATTTTGTCTTTCATGGCGGTTCAGGTTCTACCTTAGAAGAAATTCGCGAGGCCATTGGCTATGGGGTAATCAAAATGAACATTGACACCGATCTACAATATGCATTTATGGCCGGGGTCAGGGATTATGTACAAGGAAAGACCGACTACTTGCAGACACAAATTGGAAACCCCAGTGGTGGTGATGTTCCCAACAAAAAGTTTTACGACCCAAGGGTATGGCTACGTGAGGGTGAGAAGTCATTCTCAGAGCGTTTGAAAAAAGCTTTTGAAGATTTGAACAACATCAATACACTTTAATTAAAAACCATTTGTATGACGGCTTGGTTCAAAAGAAAAGAAAAGGGTATACAGACTAAAACGGAGGAGAAAAAAGATACTCCCAAAGGGCTATGGTATAAATCACCCACAGGGAAAATTGTGGAATCAGAAGACTTGGCCAAGAATTTTTATGTCAGTCCCGAAGATGATTATCACGTTCGAATCGGCAGCAAAGAGTATTTTGAGATTCTATTTGACAACAATAAATTCAAAGAACTTGATGAAAGGCTCAGCTCAAAAGACCCTTTGAAATTCGAGGATACCAAAAAATATGGTGACCGCCTGAAAGCGGCTGAAGCTAAAACCGGGTTAAAAGACGCCGTTCGCACCGCTGTAGGCAAGTCGATGGGTAAAGACCTGGTCATTGCCTGTATGGATTTCAGTTTTATTGGGGGGTCAATGGGCAGTGTAGTTGGAGAAAAAATAGCAAGGGCCATTGATCACGCGAAAAAGAGAAAGTTACCTTTTTTGATGATTTCCAAATCAGGTGGTGCAAGAATGATGGAGGCAGCTTTATCCCTAATGCAATTGGCCAAAACCTCAGCAAAACTCGCTCAGCTGGCCGAAGCTAAAATTCCTTATTTATCACTTTGTACTGACCCAACCACCGGCGGAACAACCGCATCATACGCCATGCTCGGCGATATCAATATTGCAGAGCCAGGGGCATTGATTGGTTTTGCAGGCCCTCGTGTGGTTAAAGATACTGTTGGTAAAGATCTACCGGATGGTTTCCAAACTTCAGAGTTTGTATTGGAACATGGTTTTCTTGATTTTATTACCCATCGCAGAGATTTAAAAAGAAAGGTCAACCTGTATATCGATTTGATCACGAATCAACCTCTGCGCGCTTAAAATGAAAAGCTTTTATCCACTATTTTGTTCCATTGCCCTTTTCTTTTTCTGCTGTTCGAATTCTGATACCCAGGTGGATAATGAAATGCAAGAAGATGAGGAAATCGTATTGGAAAACAGTGGTATGGGTGTGGTCTCTGTTACTGAGGTAGCTGCACAAGGAGATTCAAACAACTACACCTTTAATGTGACGTTAAGTAGCAATGACACCGGTTGTCAGCAATACGCTGATTGGTGGGAAGTAGTAAGTCTGGACGGGAATCTTATTTATCGAAGAATTTTGGCACACAGCCATGTTAACGAACAACCGTTTACCCGAAGTGGCGCTCCTATTCCGATAGCCGAAAATACTGAGGTTTACATCCGTGCCCATATGAACAATTCGGGGTATGGAACAAAAGCAATGAAGGGCACTGTGATGGATGGCTTTAACGCTACTGAGGTATCCAAGGACTTTGCCCCAGATTTGGAAACCGTCGAACCTTTGCCTGCAAATTGTGCATTTTAAAAAAATGGCCCGTCAAATAACGGACCATTTTTCGATTATTATTCTTCCAATTAATTTCTCAAAAATCTCCGTAGTAAAATTTCCTCAGTACTCCCATCAGGCTTTGTAAGTAAACCCTTTGCGTTACATTCCCCATCCCCAAAATCCAAACTTGCAGTAGTGCCGTTTCTTGAGATTTCCAAAACACCACTAACGATAAATCTGCAAGATTGTTCTCTTCGAAGGGGCGTTGTAATTATTTTGGTCCACAAACCTCCGGCTTGGTTGGTAAACGTTCCATCACCCGTAATCAAAAAGACATTATCTCCCCAGAATCCCGTTCCGTAACCCTCAATCCATTCTCGAGTCCTGTTTCCAGTAAAGGAAGCAATCTCCCCGTCAGGCCATGTGGCTTTATAATTTCGTGTGGCCCTAGATTGTGGATTTCCGTTTTCATTAGAACGTACTCTAAGAATACTGGCACCCCCTTCGACCATAACGGAATTAAACGTAAAATTATCTAATTGAACGGTAATAGTCTTTGAAGCAGCTTCCATATCAATTGCATAAATCAGCTTGATAACCCCACTTAAAATATTACCGTTTTGCAATTCGCATCTCTCACCAAAGTCAATAGTTTTTTCTTTGATGTTATCCATCGCAACGGTCGACACCGTTGCGCAATCTGGTAAATAATCGGACAAGTATGTTCCTTTAGACGTCGAACTGATTTCATCAACGGTATATACATCTTCAACAATCTCTGCAATATCATCAGATAGTTGCTCCGACTCATCTGAGTATTGCAGTTGCGATATAGATATCACTTCTGAATCCATTATAACTTCTTCAGAGGCATTCTCATCTTCGCTACAAGCGATAAAGGTCAAGGTAGAAACTAAAAATAGTCCTGCACATTTCATTGGTTTGAGGCTCTTTTTCATAATTATCAAATTTTAAAGTTTGTTCTTATGACTATGACCACCCAAAAAGGTTTAATCAAAATATATCCATTCTTTAAACCCATATGCGCCTAAAAGCACTATATTTGCGCGCTGATTGTAAATGTTTATCAAGAAACAGGCGCCCTCAAGCACATACATAAAAATCATTTTAATAATATTGGCATGTATTTAAGTAAAGAGAAAAAAACAGAAATTTTTAAAAAGCACGGAGGTTCAGAAGGAAACACGGGCTCAACGGAAGGACAGATTGCGTTATTTACGTATCGCATTAATCACCTTACCAAACACTTGAAAGAAAATCACAAAGATTTCAATACAGAACGGTCTTTGGTGAAATTAGTAGGCAAAAGAAGAAGCCTTCTAGACTATTTAAAGAAAAAAGACATAGCCAAATATCGAACGCTTATAAAAGAGTTAGGTATTAGAAAATAAATTTTAGGGGAGCTTAGCTCCCCTATTTTGTACCCTATCGTTTAGGGGAAAACAAAAAGCTAAACAAGCTTTCATTGGTCGACAACACTACAACAACACAACCCGACCGTCAGGAAGACGGCAGACCAATTGTTTAATTGTTCCGTATATGGCGGAAAATACACATTTTATGATTCCAAAGACTTTTAAAGAGGTCATTGACCTCGGTGACGGTAGGGAAATTTCTATCGAAACCGGAAAATTGGCAAAACAGGCCCATGG
>ERZ1740067.359-NODE-359-length-37358-cov-6.009946_pt1 | contig 37358 bp, 33 predicted proteins | sample MGYA00581736_ERZ1740067 | MGnify/ENA primary metagenome ERZ1740067 (study PRJEB43018, sample SAMN04849236) | marine metagenome | isolation source: floating plastic debris | place: Pacific Ocean | collected 2008-08-27 | study: EMG produced TPA metagenomics assembly... | reverse complement strand
CAGCCTTCTTTTTGCCCCCTGTCCTTGTCGTTTTTCTTGGATTTTGTTTATTTCCCTCCCCCAAATACCCTTTACCCCTCCTTTGTCTCTTTTCGCCCCACTCTTGGCCCTGCTTGCCTCAGTGCCAGCGGGACCGTACCGACTTCAGCCACCAGCCCTATGCCCATTAGCCGTCGCGAGTAGTCCCCGGATCAGGTCCGGGGATACGGAATGAGGTGGGATGATGCCCGCAATGCCGCGACTCTTCGCGTCCGACTCGCGTTAGACTTGGGGCATGGGTCAGGTCTTCACCATTCCGCCGCATGTTCCGTTTCTCCCGGCCCTCGCCGAGGGGTTGCTGGCGCGTGGGGACGCGCTTGCGGCCACCACGGTGCTCGTACCGACCCGCCGCGCGGCCCGCAGCCTCGTGGAAGCGCTGCTGGCGCAAAGCGAGACCGACGCGCTGCTGCTGCCCGAGATACGACCGCTGGGGGATGTGGACGAGGAGCCGGGCTTTGGCGGGCCGGATGTGGACGACGCGGCGCTGACCCTGCCGCCCGCTATCGACCCCATGCACCGCACCCTGTCGCTGGCGCAGTTCATCGCGCACCATGCCGAGAAGACCGGCCTCACCACCATGAGCCGGGCGCAGGCCATCGCCCTTGCCGGTGAGCTTGCGTCATTGATGGATACCTTCGCGGCACAGGACGTGCCTCTGAGCAAGCTGCACGACGTGGTCCATGACACATTCGCAGACCACTGGCAGCAGACGCTCCAGTTCCTTGAAGTCATCACCGTCGCCTGGCCGCAGATGCTGGACACGCTGGGCCTGATGGACCCGGCGCGGCGGCGGGCCGACCTCATCAAGGCCACCTGCGCGCGTTGGCAGGAGAGACCTCCGGGGCCGATCGTGGCGGCGGGCTCCACCGGCTCCCTTAAGGCCACCGCCGACATGCTCACAACCATCGCCGGCCTCGACGAAGGCATTGTGGTTTTGCCGGGTCTTGACCAACAGATGGACGACGCTGCCTGGGCGGCGTGCGAACCGGCGCATCCGCAATTCGGCCTCAGGCTGCTGCTGTCACGCATGGGGCGCGACCGGCAGGCCATCAAGGTCTGGGACCACGGCAAGGCATCTGAAACGGCCGAGGCACGCACTCGCCTTGTGAGCGAAGCCCAGCGCCCGGCGGAAACCACGGACCAGTGGAAAGACGCCGATGTAAATCTGTCGCCGCTGATCGAGGAAGCGCTCGATGGCCTCACCATGGTCAGCGCCGACAACCCGCAGCTTGAATCCCTGTCCATTGCGCTGGCCCTGCGCGAAACCCTGGAGACGCCGGGCAGGACGGCTGCCCTTGTGACGCCGGACAGAAGTCTCGCCCGCCGGGTTGCCAGTGATCTGGCGCGTTGGGGCATTGTGGTGGACGACAGTGGTGGGCAGCCACTGGCCCATACGCGCGCCGGCGGGTTTTTGCTGCAGGTCGCGGAGATGCTGACGGAGCAGCTGGCGCCCGTTCCCCTGCTCACCGCCCTGCGCCACCCATTGGCGCGCGGCGGCATGGAGGACGGTGTGTTTCACGGGCTCGTGGACCTGCTCGACAAGCAGGTGCTGCGCGGGCCGCGTCCTGCTCCCGGCCTTGAGGGGCTGGCGGCCGCCATTGAAGGAGCTGCCACACGCACCTATGGGCCGTTGCATGAAAAGGATCACGCCCGCGCCCGGTCGCTGCACGCCGCGCTCTCGTCGTTCCTTGGCACCTCCCTTGAGGTGACGGACGTAAAGACCGCGGATTTTTCAACCCTCGTTGAAGCGCACCTTGTTGCGGCGGAAGCGCTTGCCGCGACCAACGACGAACCGGGCGCGCAGCGTCTGTGGTCCGGCGCGTCCGGTGAGGCGGCGTCCACCTTCATGGCAGAAATCATGGAGCAGGCTTCGCTGCTGGGCGATATTCCGTCTTCGGAATATCCCAGCATTCTGGGGTCATTGATGGCGGGCCGCATGGTCCGTCCCGTGCGCCGGTCCCATGCCCGCCTGCAGATCCTCGGCCCCCTTGAAGCCCGTCTGCAGCACGTGGACAGGCTGGTGCTCGGTGGGTTGAACGAAGGAATATGGCCGCAGCGCGCCGAGACAGGCGCGTGGATCAACCGGCCCATGCGGGCGCAGCTTGGTCTGGAAGCGCCGGAGCGGCTGATCGGTCTCGCCGCCCATGACGTGGCGCAGGGGCTCGGCACCGGTGATGTCATTCTGACCCGTGCCGAGCGCGCCGACGGCCAGCCGACCGTGCCGTCGCGCTGGTGGCTGCGGCTTGAGAACCTGGTCGGAGGCCTGCCGCATCCCGAAAAGGATTCTGATGGCAAACCCAAGAAGCGCTCCATCCCGTCAGGCCCGTGGCTGGCCATGGCGCGTGAACTTGATCGGCCGGTGCGCGATGCGCGGCAGATCGAGCGTCCTGCTCCTAAACCTCCAGTGGAAGCACGGCCCACCCGTCTCTCCGTCACCCGCATCAACGCCCTGTTCCGTGACCCCTATGAGATTTATGCGGGCCATGTACTGGGCCTGAGCGTGCTGGGTGATCTGGATGCGGATGCGGGCGCGCGCGACCGTGGCGACATGATCCACAAAATTCTCGAATTGTTTTCCCGGCGCCATCCACCCACCGCCACAAACCCGATGCCGGCCAACGCCTATGCCAAGCTTGTGGCCATCGCCAACGAAGTATTCGAGGGCGCGGACTCCCGGCCGGCCATTCAGGCGATCTGGTATCCGCGCTTTCTTGAAGTGGCTGAGTGGTTTTTGCACTGGGAGGCCGTGCGGCGCACCGGCATCCAGCAGACGTTTGTGGAACTCAAGGGTGAACACACAGTCGTGCTGCCAACGCGCCCGTTCACACTCAGCGGCATTGCGGACAGGATCGATCTGCTCGAGGACGGCTCGCTCGCCATTCTCGACTACAAGACCGGCCCGGCGCCGACGCCGAAGCAGACCACCGCCAAGTTTTCGGTCCAGCAGCCGCTCGAAGCCGCCATGGCGCGGGGCGGCGCGTTTCTCAGGGACAAGGACGGCGCGGTTGTCGGCCCCGCCGCGGCGCTGACCAGCGAGCTTGCCTATGTGGAACTCAAGACGGGCAAGGTTGTGAGTGCCGTCGACAAGACGTCGGACGTCATGACCGAGGCCGACGCCGCCATGGCGCACATGGTTGCCTTGCTGACCCAGTTTGAAGAGGAAGACACCCCCTATATCTCGCGGCCCCGACCGCAATTCCTGACTTACGATGGCGACTATGACCATCTGGCACGAGTGAAAGAATGGCAGACAGCAACCGACACCGATTGAAGATCGACGGTGTCGAGGTTGCGTTTGAACCCTCCGGCGCCAATGCGGACCTTCAAAAGCTCTCAACCGACAAGCAGCTCGATGCGGCGGACCCGGCGGCCAGCGTCTGGGTGTCCGCTAATGCGGGCACCGGCAAGACGCATACGCTCACCAGCCGCGTGGCCCGGCTGCTGCTGAGCGGCACCAAGCCCGAGCACATCCTGTGCCTTACCTTTACCCGCGCCGCTGCCGCCCAGATGCAGACCAAGCTCTACGAACGGCTGGGGGCGTGGTCGACCATGGCCGAGGGTGATCTTGAGGAAGCTCTGTTCCAGCTTGAAGGCCGCCACCTCAACGATGACGAGCTCGCCAAGGCGCGCCGTCTGTTCGCCAGCGCGCTCGAAACCCCCGGTGGCCTCAAGATTCAGACCATTCATGCGTTCTGTGAAAGCCTGCTGGGGCGCTTCCCGCTGGAGGCCGGTGTCAGCCCGCATTTTTCTCTCGCCGATGACCGTCAGTCTACGGAGCTTCTGGCGGAGGCGCGTGACACGGTTCTGCAGCACAGTGTCGATGACCCCGAGACACCGCTCGCCCATGCCGTCGTTAAACTGGTCGGCGAAGCGGACGAAATGGCATTTGAAATGCTGCTGACTGAAGTCACCGGCATGCGCCACCGCATCAAGCGGTACGTAGCGCACGCGCAGAGCCTTGATGCGGCGGAAAGGGCTGTGGCTGAGGCGTTGGGTGTACCGCCCGGTTCAGATGCCCATGCGGTCATTGCCGGTGCGATTGAGAGAACCGATTTTGTAGGTGCCAAAGCAGCGCGAGATGTTCTGTCTGCCAGCGGCAAGCGGGACCAGGACAATGGAAAACTCCTTGACTCATTCATCAACGAACCAACGCCCGAAACTTGGCTTTCAGCCTACCGGTTTGTATTTCTCACTCAGAAACTTGTGCCAAAAACCCCGCCGTATGTAATTACGGAAAAACTTGGAAAAGCTCACCCATCAGAAGAGAAATGGCTGCTCGAAGAGCAAAAGCGCGTCGAACAGATAGAGACGAAGTGCAGGGCTGCTCGAACCGCGGCACTTACAGCTGCCATTCTGCGCGTCGGCTGCGCAGTGCTGGATGCCTATGAGGACGAAAAAACCCGGCGCGGGCTGCTGGACTATGACGACCTCATCACCCGGACCACCGCCCTGCTCAACAGCCGTGAAGCGACGCAATGGGTGCTCTACAAGCTGGATATGGGCCTCGACCACATTCTGGTCGACGAGGCACAGGACACGAGCCCGCAGCAATGGCAGGTGATTGCGGCACTGGTGACCGAGTTCTTTGCAGGCGATGGCGCCCGCGACTTTGCGCCGGATCAGGAGGGGCGCGGCCTGGGCGCTGTCCGCACTCTGTTTGCCGTGGGCGACGAGAAACAATCCATCTTTTCGTTTCAGGGCGCGGACCCGGATGAGTTTTCGACCCGCCGTACGCAGTTCCGCGCCATGGCGGATGCTGCCGGGCAGACCTGGCATGACATCGACCTCACGGTCTCCTGGCGCACGGCAGAGCAAATTCTATCCAGCGTCGATGACACGTTCCGGTCGGAGCCGATGCGCAATGGTGTCGTGGCGGGTGAGGATACCATCCATCATGAAAGCGTGTGGACGGGGCGCGCCGGGCTGGTGGAACTGTGGTCCCCAGTGCAGCCAGATGAGTTTGATGAGCAGGAACTCTGGGATGATCCGCTCGATGCGGTAAGTGCCCGCAGCAAGGAAGCGAAGCTCGCCGCGCGCATTGTCGGCAAGCTGAACGGTTGGATCGGCAACGAGTATCTGCCCCAGCGCGACCGGGTGATGCAGCCGGGCGACGTGCTCATTCTGGTGCGCCGGCGCGGGCCCTTTGTGGATGAGCTGATCCGTCAGCTCAAGACCTCCAATATTCCCGTCGCGGGTGTCGACCGGCTGGTGCTAGGCGACCATATCGCCGTCATGGATCTGATGGCACTGGCGCGGTTTGCGCTGCTGCCGGACGATGACCTGACCCTGGCCATCGTGCTGCGCAGTCCGTTATGCACCATCTCCGAGGACGGGCTGTTTGATCTCGCCCACGGGCGCACCGGAACCCTCTGGAAAGCCCTGGAAGAGCGCGCCGACATGGTGGATGGGGCCCCCGAAGCGCTGGCCTATCTCGCCGAGATCAGGGCGCGCACCGGCATGCTGAGACCACATGAGTTTTTCACCCGGGTGCTGGGCGCCGATGGCGGGCGGGACCGGCTGGTCGCGCGGCTGGGCATGGATGTGCATGACCCGCTCGACGAATTCCTGAACCAGACGCTCGCCTACGAAGCCGCCAACACGCCGTCGCTGCAAGGCTTCATGGCGTGGATGGAGACCAGTGATACCGAGATCAAGCGCGACCTGGATCAGGGCGGCAATCAGGTGCGCATCATGACTGTGCACGGCGCCAAGGGTCTGGAAGCCAATGTGGTGATCCTGCCGGACACCGTGCAGGCGTCCAGCGGCTCGCCGGGACGCGCCTCCCTCATTGCCCACAAGGACACGCGTGATGACGGGCTCATCACCTACAGCCCGCGCAAGGCGGATGCGGACGATCTGTCGCGTGCAGCACGTACCGCGCGCGAGGCGCGCGAAGACGAGGAGTATCGACGGCTGCTCTATGTGGCGATGACCCGCGCCATGGACCGGCTGTACATTGCTGCGGCCCATGGCACCCGGGGCATGAGTGACACCAGCTGGTATGTGCGCGCTGCGGATGCCCTGAAGCCCAAAGCCGAAGAGATTGCGGAAGAATTTGCCGATGGTCCCGGCACGCTCTGGCGGCTGGAGAGCGACCAGCTGGTGGAGGCCACGCGGGACAAGGCTGATCATGCAGCATCTGCCCCTGTTGATCTGCCCGCATGGGTCTCAACGCCCGCGCCTGCCGAGGACACGCCGCTTGGCCCCCTTGCCCCATCGATGATGCCGGGCGCAGATGACGAGACTGGCCCCTACAGCACACCGCCTGCGCTCTCTCCGCTGGGCATGGGGGGCACCAGTCCGGTGCAACGGTTTGCGCGGGGACGTGTGGTGCACACCTTGTTGCAGCATCTGCCCGAGCAGGCCCCAGAGACACGCCAGGAGGTGGCGCTCGGCTATCTCGCCCGTGCCGCTGCTGATCAGTTTGACCAGGCCACACAACAGGACATCGCCCGGGAGGTTCTGGTCATCCTCAATGACGCGCAGTTCGCGCCGCTGTTTGCAGCCGGCAGCCGGGCAGAAGTCTCTCTTGCAGGCCGGGTGATGTGGCGCGGCACGCGCGTGCCCCTGTCCGGCCAGATCGACCGGCTTGTGGTGACGGACGACCGTATTCTGATTGCCGACTACAAGACCAACCGCCCGCCGCCCGAGCGCGTCGAAGACGTGGCGCCACTCTATCTTGATCAGATGGCAGCCTATCGCGCACTGGTGCAGGCAGCCTATCCGGGCAAGGATGTGGTGTGCGCGCTGGTGTGGACCGATGGCCCGCGGCTCATGGAATTGCCCGCCCTTGCGCTAGATCAACGCATAATCAGTGTGAATTAGGCTTTATCACACTGTTGAGACTGTACTTGACCCCCACAAGGGCCATTCCTACATTCTGAGCAACAGCAACCCAAGGGCGGCGATTCACATGGCAGTTCACATGGCACATGTGCAGACCCGCCCTAATTTCTGAGACTGGCGGGCATGTAGGCCCGCTTTCTCAGCCCCATTTAGGAGACGTCGCATGGCTACCACCAAAGTGACTGACGACAGTTTTGAAGGCGATGTGATTGACGCGTCCGGCCCCGTCCTTGTGGACTTCTGGGCGGAATGGTGCGGCCCCTGTAAGCAGATCGGTCCGGCTCTCGAAGAGATTGCCGGTGAGATGGGCGAGAAGCTCACCATCGCCAAGATCAACATCGACGAGAACCCGAACGTCCCGACCAAGTACGGCGTGCGTGGTATCCCGACGCTGATGATCTTCAAGGACGGCCAGGTTGCCGCCACCAAGGTCGGCGCCCTGCCCAAGAGCAAAATTTCCGAGTGGATCGAAGACTCGATCTAGTCGGTCAGCGCATTCGGCACTGAACACTGAAACCGGCGGCTCCTTCTGGGGCCGCCGGTTTTGTTTTGCGCCCCTGCCACCGATCTGTGGACTCATGCTGCACCGCAAAAACGCATGGCTGCCTCAACTTGCGGGACGCGGCGCACGCGGTCTATATCGCGCCCATCTGGGAGGAAGTTGGTTAAGCGCTAGGGCCTTGTAAGCGCTGCGTCTTTTTATTTCCCCCAAAAGTGCCAATCTGTACTGCGCCTGCGTATCAGCGCTTTGCCCGACCACCGGAAGTGTGGTGAAGTCGGAGCAACAAAAATTTGGGGAGTGATACGCCATGGAACAGCTCAGCGGAATGGACGCCTCGTTTCTGTATTTTGAAACGAAGAACGCGCCCATGCATATCGGCTCTGTTGCCATCTACGACCAGTCGACCGTCCCGGGCGGCGTTCTGGGCTTCAAGGAAATTCTGAAGAATTACGAAGCGCGCCTGCATCTGTCGCGCGCCTTCCGTCAGCGCCTGGCCTATGTGCCGGCCAATCTGGATCATCCCTACTGGTTTGAGGATCCCGATTTCGACATCGAGTTCCACGTCCGCCATATCGCCCTGCCGCATCCCGGCGACTGGCGACAGCTGTGCATTCAGGCGTCGCGCCTGCACTCCCGCGCGCTCGACACCAACCGCCCACTCTGGGAATTCTACGTCATTGAAGGCCTGGACAATGTGGAAGGCATCCCCAAGGGGTCCTTTGCCATTCTGTCCAAGGTCCACCACGCCATTATTGACGGTGTGTCCGGCGCTGAAATGGTCGCCGCCATTCATGACACGGATCCCAATGCCAAGCCGGCACCGCCGGACGAACCCTGGGTTCCCGAGCGGGAGCCGCTGGCGATGGAACTTCTGGCGCGGACCGCCGGCCACACGGCCGTTCAGCCGTTCCGTCTTGCCAATGTGGTGGCACGTTCCGTGCCGGCGCTGGCGCGCGCCGGCCTGAAAATGTCCACCGGCGATCTTAAGTCGACCGGCACTGTGCCGCGCACCCGCTTTAATGGCTGCGTGTCGCCGCACCGGGTGTTCGATGGCCGCAGCTTTGCTATCGATGATCTCAAATTCATCCGCACAACCGTGCCCGGCGCGACGATCAATGATGTGGTGCTGACGGTCTGCGGCGGTGCCCTGCGCAAATATCTTGCCGACAAGGAAGAGCTTCCTGGCGATAGCCTTGTCGCCATGACGCCGATTTCCGTGCGCTCGCCGGACAAGCAGAAATCCGCCGGCAACCAGGTGTCCGCCATGACGGTGGGCATCGGCACGGACATTGAAGATCCGATGAAGCGCCTTGAGGCGGTGTTCGAGCACACCACCAATTCCAAGGAACTGACCAACGCCGTTGGCGCCAAGACGATGACGGACTACACCCAGTTCATTCCGTCAACGACCGCCGGTCTGGCTGCCCGGCTCTATACGGGCCTTGGCCTTGCCAACCGCATGAAGCTGCCGATGAACTGCGTCATCACCAATGTGCCCGGCCCCAATGTGCCGCTCTACATGACCGGCGCGCGTCTGGTCACCCAGTTCGGTACAGGTCCGATCCTCGATGGCATGGGCCTCATCATGCCGGTCTTCAGCTATGGCGGTCAGATCACAATCTCGATCACGTCCTGCCGCGAAATGGTGCCGGACCCCGGCTTCTTCGCCGACTGCATCCAGGAAAGCTTCGACGAGCTGATGGCTGCCGCCAAGAAGCGTGCTGCGTCTCCGGCCTTCAAGAAAGCCATGAAGAAGGCCGCGCCGAAGAAGCGCGCCTCGCTCTCCCGCTCCGCTGTTCCAGCACATCAGTCTGACGCGACATTGAAGGAACGCGACAGCAAGAAAGCTGAGGGTGCAGCCACCGCACCAAAAGCAAAAGCAAAAGCCAAGACAAAGGCAAAGCCAAAAACGAAGGCCAAGCCCAAGCGGAAGGCCGCTGCCAAGACGAAAGCCAAGGCCGCTCCAAAGGCAGCCCCCAAGCCGGCAGCCCCCAAGCCAGCGGCAAAAGAAGCTGAAGCCGTACAGGGCGACCTTCTGACGACCGATAAGGTGGTATCGATCCAGGCGGCGGAATAACCGCACGTTCCTGACCACAATACAAAGGGCCATCGCTGCGCAGCGGTGGCCCTTTTTGCGTCTGCATCATCACACCCGCATCTTCGGGCTAGACCCGGAGCCCACTCGCAGCCACTTCAGACCGCAGCGAATGAGAGTGGACCCCGGATCAAGTCCGGGGATACGGACAGGTTCGATGGCGCCCCGTCATTGCCCCCCCCGCGCGACCGACATGATCGCGGGGCCAAGGGCAGCACGCATAAGCCAGCGTGAGCCGCCCCTGGATTCCGCGATCAAGTCGCGGAAAGACAACCATACCGTGGCTGGAGAAAACGACTTCCTACCGGACAAGACGGTCTCAGCCGTTGCGGGCGAGGATTTCACCGGCGAGATAGAGCGAGCCGCAGATGACAATACGCGGCGGCGGCGAGACAACCGCGGCGCGCTCCAGCGCCGTCTCGATGTCCGGCATGGCAACCGCGTCAAGGCCCGCCGCCTTGGCCATTTGCGCCACGTCATCGGCACTGCGCGCGTTTGCCTGGCCGGGAATGGTCACCGTCAGAACGTGGGACGCAAGCCCCTCAAACGCTTCAAAGAAGCCGCCGGTGTCCTTTGAGTCCATCATGCCGCTAATCAACACCAGCGGACGTGGGTTCTTGTCCTCGAGGTCGGCCAGCGTTTCAGCAATGGCTTTCGACGCCGCGGGGTTATGCCCGCCATCGAGCCACAGCTCCGCACCGGGCACCTTGTCTGACAGAGTGCCCGCCGCCAGCCGCTGCATGCGCGCCGGCCACTCGACCTGCGTCAGGCCGTTGCCGATCGCTGGTTCTTCAAGTCCGCCAAAGGCGCGGGCCGCCGCGACTGCGGTGGCGGCATTGGCGATCTGATGACGGCCCCGCAGGCCTGGCAGGGGCAGGTCCAGCAAGCCGGTCGTATCCTGAAAGACCAGCCGCCCGTGTTCTTCATAGGCTGTGAACTCCTGGCCGAAGCGGGCCAGCGGCACTTCGAGTTTCGCCGCCTCACCGTCGATGACCTCAAGCGCTTCGTCGACCTGCGGCGCGATGATGGCGGGCACACCCTTCTTGAGAATCCCCGCCTTCTCGCCGGCAATCTGGCCGACCGTATCGCCGAGGAAGCTTTGATGGTCGAGCGAGACCGGCGTGATGACACAGACGCTTGGACGCTCAATCACATTGGTGGCGTCGAAGCGGCCGCCCAGCCCAACCTCAAGCAGGGTCACATCTGCCGGAATGCGGGAGAAGGCCAGAAAGGCTGCTGCCGTGGTGATTTCAAAAAACGTTATATCACCGCCATCATTGGCCGTTTCGCAATCGCTCAGGAGACGGATTAATTCGTCTTCTGATACAGGGGCGCTTTTGCCGGTCGCGTCGGGCACACGAATGCGCTCATGAAACTTGACGAGGTGCGGCGACGTATATGTGTGAACCCGCAATCCCTGGGCTTCAAACATGGCACGCAGATAGGCCACGACGGACCCCTTGCCATTGGTCCCCGCCACATGAATCACCGGTGGAATATGCAGATGCGGATTGCCGAGCGCACCGAGCAGTCGTTCAAGCCGGCCCAGCGACAGGTCAATGAGTTTGGGGTGCAGGCTTGTCAGCCGGTCGAGAATGGCATCACTCGACTGGCGCTTCGCCAAGGCCTCTCCAGAAGAATGGGCATCACTTGGCACGAAAATTGACCTGATCTAGGCGCCGGCGGTCGGCGTTGGGGCACCGCCACCTTCAAGAGGCACGGGCATGTTGGATTGAACTACGGGCGATGCAGCGGCTGTGGCTGGTTCGATCATCAGCAGTGAGATCAGCCGGGCCAGAGTGTCTCGCATGTCGCCACGCTTCACCACCATGTCCACCATGCCATGCTCAAGCAGATATTCTGCACGCTGGAACCCTTCAGGCAGCTTTTCGCGGATGGTCTGCTCAATGACGCGCGGACCGGCAAAGCCGATGAGTGCGCCGGGCTCTGCAATATGGACGTCGCCCAACATGGCGTAGGACGCGGTCACGCCGCCGGTCGTCGGATCGGTCATCACCACGATGTAGGGCAGGCCCGCCTCGCGCACCATCTGAACGGCAACCGTCGAGCGGGGCATCTGCATCAGGGACAAAATCCCCTCCTGCATCCGCGCACCGCCGGCAGCGGCAAACAGAATGAAGGGCGCGCGGCGCTCAATCGCCAGCTCTGCGCCCTTAACGATGCTTTCGCCTGCTGCCATGCCGAGCGACCCACCCATGAAGGCAAAATCCTGCACAAGCACAACGGCGTTCTGACCGCCGATGGCGCCGAGCGCGATGGTCACCGCGTCCGCCTCACCGGTCTTGGTGCGGGCTTCCTTCAGCCGGTCGGTATATTTGCGCTGGTCGCGGAACTTCAGCGGGTCCGCCGGCACTTCCGGGTTGTCAACCTTCTCCCAGGTGCCGTTGTCGAACAAATTGACGAGCCGCTCTTTGGCGCGCAGGCGACCGTGATGCCCGCAATTGGGACAGACCTGCAGGTTCTCCGCCAGGTCCCGGTGGAAAATCATCTCGCCGCAGTTCTTGCACTTGTGCCAGAGATTGTCAGGCGTATCGCGCTTTGCTGAAAGGAAGGTGCGGATTTTCGGGCGCACCACATTTTCAAGCCAGCTCATATTGTTTTCCTCATTGTCCCGTACACGGGGCCTTCCCGGGGTCCTGATCTGCACCCTATATGGGGACCAAATCAGGCGAAATCATGCATTTTTCAGTCTACGCGGCGTGGGCGCCCGCGGCCAGATCAGCCGCCATCGTCAGAACCCGTGTCACTGTTTCATCGGTCGCGCGGCCGTCGGCATCCAGTGTTGACGCCACGCAGTCGACAATCGCCGAGCCAACCACCGCGCCATCAGCAACGCTCGCCATGTCGCGGGCCTGATCCGCCGACTTGATGCCGAAGCCGACCACAACCGGCAGATCGGTGGCGCCGGAAATACCCGTGATGGCCGACGCTACTTTCTCCACCTGCGCGGAGCCGGAGCCAGTGATGCCGGTGATCGATACGTAATAGACAAAGCCCGACGTATTTTGAAGGACAGCCGGCAGGCGCTTTTCATCCGTAGTCGGCGTTGCCAGGCGGATGAAATTCACGCCGGCTTTCATGGCCGGGATGCACAACTCGTCATCTTCTTCCGGCGGCAGGTCCACGACGATGAGACCATCGATGCCCGCGGCCTTGGCATCAGACAGAAATTTGTCGACGCCATACATGTAGATCGGATTGTAGTAGCCCATGAGGACGATCGGCGTCGTGTCGTCGTCTGCCCTAAAGGCGCGGACCAGCTCCAGGGTCTTGATCATCGTCGCACCGGCATTGAGGGCGCGCAGGCCCGCAGCCTGAATGGCCGGGCCGTCGGCCATGGGGTCAGAGAACGGCATGCCGAGTTCGATGATGTCGACACCCGCCGCCGGGAGTCCTTTGACGATCTTGAGGGACGTGTCCGCGTCCGGGTCACCGGCGGTGACATAGGCCACGAACGCTTTCTTGCCCTGTGCCTTGAGGTCGGCGAAGCGTTTGTCGATGCGCGTCTGTGTCATCTCTTAAAGCTCCACGCCGAGATACCCGGCAACGGCGAACACATCCTTGTCGCCGCGGCCGCACAGATTCATCACCATCAGATGATCCTTCGGCAGCTTGGGTGCCAGTTCGGCGACCCGCGCCAAGGCGTGCGACGGCTCAAGCGCCGGGATGATGCCTTCAAGGCGCGTGCATAGCTGAAACGCCTCCAACGCTTCATCGTCGGTCGTCGACAGATAGGTCACCCGGCCTGAATCCTTGAGCCAGGAATGCTCCGGGCCGATGCCGGGATAATCAAGCCCTGCCGAGATCGAATGGCCTTCGATGATCTGGCCGTCGTCGTCCTGCAACAAATAAGTCCGGTTGCCATGGAGCACGCCGGGCGACCCGCCCGTGAGCGAGGCGGCATGTTCGCCGGGCTTGTCGAGGCCGTGACCCGCGGCTTCAACCCCATAGATGTCCACGTCCGGCTCATCGAGAAACTCATAGAACAGCCCCATGGCGTTGGACCCACCGCCGATGCAGGCAATGAGCGAATCCGGCAAACGCCCTTCGCGTTCCATCATCTGGGTGCGGACTTCCTTGCCGATGACCGACTGAAAGTCGCGGACGAGTTCGGGGTACGGATGCGGACCCGCCACTGTGCCGATGATGTAGAACGTATCGTCCACATTCGTCACCCAGTCGCGCAGGGCTTCGTTCATGGCATCCTTGAGCGTGCCGGTGCCGGACGTGACAGGCACGACTTCTGCGCCCAGCAACTTCATGCGGAACACATTGGGCGCCTGACGGTCAATGTCCGTTGCGCCCATATAGACCGTACACGGAAGACCGAAGCGGGCAGCAACCGTTGCTGTTGCAACGCCGTGCTGACCTGCGCCGGTCTCGGCAATGATGCGGGTCTTGCCCATGCGCTTGGCGAGCAGGATTTGTCCCAGGCAGTTGTTGATCTTGTGGCTGCCCGTGTGATTCAGCTCGTCGCGCTTGAAATAGATTTTGGCCCCGCCCAGATGCTCGGTCAGGCGTTCCGCGTAATAGAGCGGGCTCGGGCGGCCTGTGTAATGCTGCTGGAATTCCAGCAGTTCGGCGTCAAAGTGCGGGTCTTTCTTGGCGGCGCGATACGCCTTGTCCAGCGCCAGCACATTCGGCATCAGGGTTTCGGCGACAAAGCGGCCGCCATACAGGCCGAAGTGGCCGCGTTCGTCCGGACCCGTCTTGTACGAGTTGGGTGTCTCCGCTGGTGAGGCTGAACCGCTCACGGGCAAAATCCTTTCAAGCCGCGCCACGCTTACGCGCGGGCGGCAACCGCAAAATCCTTGATCCGCTGGGGATCCTTCACGCCGGGGGCGCTCTCGACGCCGGACGCGACATCAACAGCCCTGGCACCGGAAATCCGGACCGCCTCGGCCACATTGTCCGCATTCAGCCCCCCGGAGAGCATCCACGGGCACTTGGCTGAAAATCCCGTCAGCAGCCGCCAGTCAAAGACCAGCCCATTGCCACCGGGCAGCGCATCAGCGAGTGATTTAGGGGGTTTGGCGTCAAACAGCAACCAATCGGCGGCGTCTTCGTAAAGATGCGCCTTTTCGATGTCGTCGGCACCGGCAACCGCCAGAACCTTGATGACCGGCAGGCCGAAGCGCGCCTTGATCTGCGCCACGCGTTCGGGCGTCTCACCCCCATGCACCTGGATCATGTTGGGGGCCGCGCCTGCGACAATTGTGTCCAGTTCATCATCATGGGCATCCACCACCAGCGCCACGGACTGAACGGACGGGGTGAGCCCTGCCGCCAGATCGCACGCCTGCTGCGGCGTCACATAGCGGGGGCTCTTTTCAAAGAAATTGAGACCGGCCATGTCCGCGCCCGCCTCATTCACCGCCTGAACCGCCTCCGGAGTCGTCAGTCCACAGATCTTGATGATGATTTTGGGAGCGGGGGACATGAGACCTACAGCCCCAGATCAGCCGCGATGGCGCGGGCGGAGGTGCCGGGGTCTTCGGCGGCGGTGATCGGACGGCCGATCACCAGAATGTCTGCCCCCATATCGCGCGCCTCAGCAGGGGTCATCACCCGCTTCTGGTCACCAATGTCGGCACCTGCCGGACGAATGCCCGGGACGATGAGCTTGAAGTCCGGGCCCAGGTCCGCGCGCAGGGTTTCGATTTCATGGGCGGAACACACGACGCCTTCCAAACCCGCTTCCGCTGTCTGCTCGGCCAGACGGCGCACGAAATCTGTCGGCGCCACCCGGTTGCCCTGACGCTCCAGGTCGGACTGGTCAAGGCTGGTCAGCATGGTGACCGCGATCATCATCGGCCGGGCGCCCTCCGGCGCCTCATCAGCAGCCGCCTTCGCCGCCTGCATCATCGCCATGCCGCCCTGGGCATGGACGTTGAGGATGGCGGGCTTCAAGGGCAGCAGGGAGCGCACCGCGCCCGCCACCGTGTTGGGAATGTCGTGCAGCTTGAGATCCAGGAAGATCGGGCGGCCTTCCTTTGCCACCTGCGCAAAGCCTTCCGGCCCCGCCGCCATGAAGAACTCAAGGCCGAGCTTCAGCCCGCCCACCGCCTCGCCCACGTCCCGCGCGAGTTTCGCCGCCTTGTCCGGCGACGGCGTATCAAGGGCGCAGAAAACGGGGTTTTCAAAGCTGGTAGAGGTGTGTGTCATGGCCCGCCTTATAGCAGCACATGCAGGGCCCTCCCAATCCCTTGCGGAGGGTCAGCTATGCGGCCGCCTCTTTCGAGCTTCAGACAAAAGGATAGGCCGGCTCACGGTACCTGGCGCGGCGGTAGTTCGCCGCCATCAGCACCAGAAGGAGGGCAATTCCGCCCGCCACAATGCCCACATATCCGTCCGGCAGCCCCAAGGGAATGTCCTTGACGGCGACAGCCGCCAATCCCCAGACCGCCGCTGCGGCATACCAGATCAGGCCTTGCACCCGCATCAGCATGGGGACCGCCACCAGCGTGCCTGCAAGCAGCACGACCGACGCATATTGCCAGTCGGGCAGATCAAAGGGCGCAAGCCCGAAGTCGCGCAGGACACCGGAGATGTTGAGCGCGGTCGCCAGGGTCAGCCAGCCTGCGTAAAGACCGAACAGGGGCATCACCACCGTGCGGGCCGCGTCGCCGCGATTGTCCCACGCAGTTGCGAGAATGCGTAAGGCAACGACGAGCATGATGACGATGATAACGGCGAGGACGGCGTTGGGGCCGTTGAGCTGCGCCACGAACATCCATGCGGTCGAGAGGCCAAACAGCGTCCACGCGCCGGTGCCGATCTCGCGGTAGAGCGAGGAGGATCTCGCGGACGGCAGCGCCTGCTGTACCGCGTAGATGAGACCGAGCAAAAAGATCACGCCCCAGATTGAAAAAGCGTATCCCGCGGGTACTTCAAGCGGCGATGCGACGCCGTCCCGCGCGCCAACAGAAATGCCGATGCCAAGCGCGGGCATGGCCGGCGCGGCCGCCTGTGCGATGGCGGTGATGACATTGAGGGCCTGGCGGCGTGTATCTGACATGGTGTGGTCTCCCGGAACGGCCTGCTTTCATAATACGAAATACGCCGTCCCCGGGAATCACATATGGGTGTTGCCGCCCTTGGTCCTGATATCCTGACTAGAGGACCGCCAGCAGTTCGCGGATGATCATCACCATCAAGAACAGCCAGCCCAGCGCAAAGAGCGGGAAGCGGATGGCAACCGCATTACTGCTCCACTGCCACAGGGAGTGGACAACGCGGGAGATCACAAAGCCCCAGGCGCAATACATGTGGATTTCGTCTGCCCGGCCACTCACCAGAATGGCCAGCACCACCGCATAGAAGATGACCGGTACTTCAAACAGATGGTTGTAGTTGTCCGCCATCTGGCGCGGACGGGCGGGCAGTGTTTTGAGTTCGTCGGTGTGCTTGGCATCATCCGGCGTCAGACCGGCTTCGTTCATGGCACCAAGGCGCACGAAGGTCATGAGCATCCAGGTAATCGCCGTCCACGCCGCCATGACATACAGGGCGGTCAGAAGGTCGCCGGAATATGACGCTGCGGCGGTGACGCTGTTGATCAGATCTTCCATGAGATTTTCCTCTTCTTGTTGGTAGGCAAAAAAGTTGTGGGGCTGAAATCAGTTGGCGCGGAATTGCGGACGGTCACCGTCAATGGTGACGCGGTGCATCTGGCGATGCTCCGGGAAGTAATCCGCAATGGCGTAATGCTGGGTGCACCGGTTGTCCCAGAAAGCAACTGAGTTCTTTTTCCAGCGGAAGCGGCACTGGAACTCCGCCTGCTTCACATGCTCATGCAGGAAGGCGAGCAGCGCGTCGCTTTCCTTCTGCTTCATGTCCTTGATATGGGTGGTGAAGCTGGAATTCACGAAAATACCCTGACGGCCCGTCACAGGGTGTGTGCGAATGACAGGATGCTCCGCAGGCGGATGTTTTTTCCGCTCCGTATCCATCTTGCCATCGCCCTGATTGCGATACAGACGGCCGGTCCTGCCGAACACATGCTCGTAGTCATGCACCGCCGTCAGCTCGCCCAGCAGCCGCTGCATGCGGTCCGACAAAGCCTCATAAGCGGCATACATGCTGGCCCACATGGTGTCGCCGCCGGTCTCCGGCATGATCTTGGCGTGCAGGACGGAGCCCATTGGTGGCTCTTCCATGAAGGTGACGTCTGTATGCCAGTTGTTGAGGTCCGGTTTGCGCTTTGGACCATGCTCGATGACGATGATCTCAGGGTGCTCTTCGCTGTGATTGGGCGCGAACGGATGCACCTGCAGGTGGCCGAACTTGCTGGCGAAGTCCTTGTGCTGCTCCGGCGTGATGTCCTGATCGCGAAAAAAGATCACCCCATGGGCCATCAGCGCGTCATGGACGGCAGCAAATGTCTCGTTGCCCAGTGGCTGGCTCATATCGACGCCGGAAATCTCCGCGCCGATGGTCGGCGTCAGCCGATCGATCGTAATGGCGTTGCTCATGACATCCGCCTCCCTCGTTACGTTTCCTTTAGGCCGCGCTGGTCATTTGGCGCCAATCGTCGACCTGTCGAGGGGGAGCATAGCCCGCGAAAAGCGCGGAGTCAGGCTTTGTGATCTAAGTTTCTAGGTCCGCTCAAACGCCAATGTGGCGGCAGCCAGGTCTTCCAGCGCTACGCCAACCGATTTGAAAAGGGTGATCTGGTCGTGATAGCGGCGGCCGGCTTTTTCACCGCGCGCCAGGTCGTGCAGGTCGGCGGCGATATCGTCGGTGGTGATTGTACCGCTCTCAAGCGGGCCGATGATGTCTCCGGCTTCGCTCATGGCACCGCTGCGCGTATCCACAAAAACGCGGGCGTGGGACATCGCTGCGTCGTCCACTTCGCGCATGTCGGGCCGATACCCGCCGACGCAATCCATATGCACACCGGGCTGCAGCCACTCGCCCTTTATCAGGGGCTCATGGCTGCCGGTGGCAGTACAGATGATGTCTGCCCCGCGCACAGCCCCTTCAAGGTCCGTTGTGGCGGCGATCTTCATGTCCGGGCGGGACAGGTGTTTGGCGAGTTTCTCCGCCGTTGCCGGTGTGCGGTTCCAGATCAGCACATTGCGGATCGGGCGGGCCTGCGCATGCGCCTTGATCAGATGCGGCACCAGGGCGCCTGCGCCGACCACCAGCAGGCGTTCGGCATCCTGTCGCGCCAGATAGGTCGCCGCCAATGCGGAGGCCGCAGCGGTGCGCCAGGCGGTCAGGGTAGGTGCATCCAACAAGCCCAGGGGCTCGCCAGTGCGGCCAGACATCAGCACATAGACACCGGTCAGCGTCGGCACCCCATTGGCACGGTTTGCCACCGCGCGGTTGTCGGGAAAGACAGACTGTATCTTGACGCCGATATAGCCGCGCCGCCCGCTCATGTCGCCGGCGCGGGCTGTGCCGCGCACCCAGGCGGGCATGACTATCAGGTCACCGCCACCGGGCTCACCGGGGCCAAGGCTTGATTCAATATGGTGGAGGGTCCGCGGCGGGTTCGCGATCTCCGCACGAAAGGCAGACCGCAGCCGCTCCATCAAGGTGCGGACATCTAGCGCCTGGTCTATCTCAGCCGCTGTTACGAGACGCATGTGCGGTCTGTGCTGGAAGGGGCGACGATGTGGCAAGCGCCACCGCAGTCCCCGTGCCATCGGTGCTATTGGTGTTTGCAGGGTCCTGCTGCTTTTGCACGCGCTTCAACTCGCGCTTGGCCTGGCGCTCGCCCCTGCGGTGTCCGCCCTGTCCGATCCACGCGCCAAGACCACCCGCCAGCAGACCTGCGAGGAAGGCGCCCATGATGACAACGATCAGCGGCACAGTGACAGCGAGTGCCGGTCGCGTGGCTGAAAAGGGATCAAGGCTGAACTGCACCGGCACCATATTGGCCAGGGTCAGCACAACGCCGACAAGGGCGCAGGGAAAGAGAATGAACCAGGTCTTCAGTGTCACGAACGCAGCCTTTGATGCTTGGGGCTTGGAGAGCAGGTCTTGAACGAGGGGCTCGGCGAAAGCACCCGCGTGCCGCAATGTTAGCGCACCCACGCCGAATGGACCACTGCAAGCCTCACGGCCTGCGGCAGTTCCATCGGCACTTCAGTGTGCGAAACTATTCTCCGGCAGCCACGTTGCTTGTGAGCGCGTGACGGACGTCGTCATTGTCCGGTTGGCCGGTTTCCTGGTGGCCCGCATCCGGGGTGTCGTCTGTGGATGCAGCGTCCTGACCCAGCGGGCGGCGGTTGAGCCGTTCGCGGAGTTCCTTGCCTGTTTTGAAGAACGGCACGGATTTCGCTTCCACCTCCACCGGCTCGCCGGTGCGGGGGTTGCGGCCTGTACGTGCCGGCCTTGTCTTGACGGAGAACGCGCCGAAGCCACGCAGCTCCACCCGATCGCCGTTTGCCAGTGCCTGCGCGATCTCCTCGAAGATCGTGCCGACAATGCGCTCGACGTCGCGTTGGTATAGATGCGGATTGGCCTGCGCCAACCGCTGTACGAGTTCTGACTTAATCATCAGGCCCTTGTCCCTAGTGCCTCAGACCTCAACGATGCCCGAGGGGGGCAATGCCGTCAAGTTGCTCCAACGCAACAAAACCAGCATTTTCAAAGGGTTATCCAATATGGCCCTTAGCGCGACAGGGAAAACTGACATGGTGTCATTTTGACGCACAGCTTACGGGCCCGTTTTGGGCCGCTGTCAGGCCTCAAAACGAAACTGGCGGCAGGGACTTAACCCCGCCGCCAGTATGATCTCGTATCAGTTTCGCCTGGTCAGACGAAACAATCGGGCATCAAACGGCTTATTCACCGTCCTTGTCGCCGCCCTTGAGAGCAGCACCGAGAATGTCACCAAGAGATGCACCGCTATCGGTGGAGCCATACTGTTCGACAGCTTCCTTCTCCTCGGCAATTTCCTTCGCCTTGATCGACAGGGACACGCGGCGCGAGGCCTTGTCGATCTGGGTCACGCGGGCATCGATCTTGTCGCCCACATTGTAGCGATCAGGGCGCTGCTCGGCGCGGTCTCGGGACAGCTCGGAGCGGCGGATGTAAGAACTGAACTGCTCTTCACCCACAGATACTTCCAGGCCGTTCTCTTCCACATTGGTGACGGTCACAGTGATGATTTCACCGCGGCGGATGTCGCCAACGCTTTCGAAGGGATCGCCGCCCAGCTGCTTGATGCCAAGGGAGATGCGTTCCTTGTCCGGGTCCACATCAAGAACGGTGGCTTTCACCATGTCGCCCTTGGTGTAGTCGGCAATGGCTTCTTCGCCAGAGCGGTTCCAGTCGAGGTCGGAGAGGTGGACCATGCCGTCAACGTCGCCGTCGAGGCCAACGAACAGACCAAACTCGGTGATGTTCTTGATCTCGCCTTCAACTTCAGTGCCCTGCGGGAAGTTGACCAGGAAGGATGACCACGGGTTGTCGAGGCACTGCTTGAGACCAAGCGAGATGCGACGCTTCACGGGGTCGACTTCCAGCACCATCACTTCGACTTCCTGAGACGTCGAAACGATCTTGCCTGGATGCACGTTCTTCTTGGTCCAGCTCATTTCAGAAACGTGGACAAGACCTTCAACACCCGGCTCCAGCTCAACGAATGCGCCGTAATCGGTGATGTTGGTCACGCGGCCCTTGATCTTGAGATCAACAGGGTATTTGGCAGCAACGCCATCCCAGGGATCTTCCTCAAGCTGCTTCATGCCAAGGGAAATACGCTGGGTTTCCTGATTGACCTTGATGACCTGCACATTGACCGTCTGGCCGATGGACAGAACATCTGTCGGGTGGTTCACACGGCGCCACGCAATGTCCGTGACGTGCAGGAGGCCGTCGACGCCGCCCAGATCCACGAATGCACCATAGTCCGTGATGTTCTTGACCACGCCTTCGAGCACCTGACCTTCGGTGAGGTTCTCGACGAGTTCCGCACGCTGTACGGCCCGTGTTTCTTCCAGCACGGCCCGGCGGGACACCACGATGTTGCCGCGGCGGCGGTCCATCTTCAGCACCTGGAAGGGCTGGGTGATGTTGAGGAGTGGTGTGATATCGCGCACCGGGCGGATATCGACCTGGCTGCCCGGCAGGAAGGCGACCGCGCCGCCCAGATCCACCGTGAAGCCGCCTTTGACGCGGCCGAAGATGTGGCCGTCGACACGTTCGTTCTTTTCGAAGGCCTTTTCGAGAAGCTCCCAGGCTTCTTCGCGGCGGGCCTTGTCGCGGGAGAGGACGGCTTCACCCAGCGCGTTTTCCACGCGCTCGAGATAGACTTCCACTTCGCCGCCAACGGTCAGGCCATGTTCCTGGCCAGGACCGGCAAATTCTTTGAGAGGCACGCGGCCTTCGGTTTTGAGACCCACATCCACGATCGCCATGTCGTTTTCGATGGCGGTGACAGTGCCTTTGACGACATAGCCTTCCGTCATGTGGGTGGTCTCGAGGCTCTCCATCAGGAGGGCTTCAAAATCGTCGGTCGTCGGGTTCAGGCCGGGATCGGCCGCAGTTTGAGACATAAATGGTTGCTCCAGTAGCAATGTATGTTTTTCGGGCCGCACGGTTGTCTCCGGCGGTCTTCCGCTTGATTGCGGCTTTGTTGTCTTTCATCAATCCAACAAAAAAGGCGCGAAATCTCCCGGTTTTCGGGGTCCTTCACACCTTGCGACGGCAACATGATGAGTGGCGTCAGACAGCGGTTAGTTAAGAGCAACTCCCTTAAGAAACGTGACTATCGCCGCCCGACAATATCGAGCGCCGCTTGGATCGCCGCTTCTATACTCAAATTGGTGGTGTCGAGCAAGGTTGCATCCGCCGCCTGCACCAGGGGAGACGTGGCTCTTTCGCTGTCCCGGCGGTCCCTTTCGGTGAGGTCCGCCAGCACCTGTTTTTCGGTCAGATCCGGGTCCGCCTGGCTCAGCTCCAGCCAGCGTCGATGGGCACGCGCCTCGTCCGACGCCGTCACATAGAGTTTCACGTCCGCGTCCGGGCACACGACCGTGCCGATGTCCCGCCCATCCATCACCACACCGGCCTTGCCTGCAGGGGGGTGTTTGGCAATGCGGCGCTGGGTTTCCAGCAGCTCCGCGCGGACCTGCGGCTTGGCGGCAACCTGCGACGCCGCGCTGCCAACTTCGCGGGTACGGATGGCCGTCTGATCTATGGCTCCAATATCAAGTGTCTGAGCTGCATTGGCCGCGTCATCGTCATCTGCCGGGTCTCCACCCGCCAGCATCACCGCGTGAGCGACCGCCCTGTAGAGCGACCCCGTGTCGAGATAGGCCAGATCCAGCTTGTCCGCGAGTTCCTTTGCGATGGTTCCCTTGCCGGCGGCCGCAGGGCCATCAATGGCGATAACGAGTGCGCTCATTTGGGTACTCTATTTATTGGTGGGCGATATCTGCCCGCCCAGCCCGACCATCAGGTCGCGAAACGCCGGGAAGCTCGTGGCGATCATCGCGGCATCATCAATGGTCACAGCCGACCTGGCGGCAAGGCCTGCCACGAGTCCGGACATGGCGATGCGATGATCAAGCCCCGTCAGCACATGGCCGCCGCCTTGAATGGCGCCGCCATTGCCGGTGACGATCATGCCGTCTTCCAGCTCTTCCACCTGAGCCCCGCAGGCTTCCAGCATGGCAACGGTGGCAGAGATGCGGTCGCTCTCCTTGACCCGCAGTTCTTCGAGCCCGCGCATCACGGTCTTGCCGGTGGCGAAAGCAGCTGCCACCGCCAGCACCGGATATTCATCAATCATCGAGGCCGCACGCTCCGGCGGCACCTCGACGCCCGTCAAAGGTCCAAAGCGGGCGCGGATATCCGCCACCGGTTCGCCACCGCTTTCGCGCTCATTTTCAAATGTAATGTCGGCGTCCATTTCCTTCAGCGTCGTGAACAGCCCGGCGCGTAGCGGGTTCACCATCACGTCGCGCGCGACTACGTCCGATCCGTCGATCAACAAGGCCGCCACCAGGGGGAAAGCAGCAGATGACGGATCAGCCGGTACGTCCACATGGGCGGGCGTCAATTCGCATTCGCCTGTCACCCGCACCGCATGAATGCCGTGGGGCCCCTCTTCCACTGTCACGTCGCAGCCGAAGGCGCGCAGCATGTTTTCCGTGTGGTCGCGCGTTCTTACCGGCTCAAGTACCGTTGTTTGTCCGGGTGCGGACAATCCTGCGAGTAACACCGCCGACTTCACCTGTGCCGACGCCACAGGCAATGTGTAAGTAATAGGCAGCGGGGGCCGTGCACCTGTCACCGTGATCGGCAGGGTTCCGGCTTGCGGCCCGGCAAACGTGGCGCCCATGAGGCTCAACGGATCGGTGATGCGCTTCATGGGGCGGCGCGACAGGCTGGCATCGCCGATGAACGTCGCTGAAATCGGGTGACCGGCCACGACGCCCATCATCAACCGGCTGCCGGTGCCTGCATTGCCGAAGTCCAGCGCCTGCTGCGGCTCGGCCAGGCCACCGATGCCGACCCCGTCGATCTCCCAGTTGCCATTGCCCTTGTCGACCGCATGCGCCCCCATGGCGTTGACGGCACCGGCGGTTGCCAGCACGTCGTCACTTTCCAGCAGGCCGCTGACCGTTGTGCGGCCCACGGCCAGCGCGCCCAGCAGAAGCGAGCGGTGCGACATGGATTTGTCGCCGGGCACCCGCACCTCGCCCTTGAGCGCGCCTGCCGGTGCGGCGCGCCAGGGCTGCGCGGATGAAGAGGAATGGCCATGCGAAGGAGAAGCGGTCATAGGGTCGCCGGTGCGTCAAAAATGCCAACAGGAGCGTGCGTTTGGGCCTAATCGGACAAGATTTGGCTCGAATTTAGCTCCGCACGCATTTCTCTTTTGACAGTCCGGAATGATCGTGGCAATGGGAAAACCTAAAGACGGCGGACCATTCCGCCCCCTCACGACTTACGCTGAAAGAGGCTTGCCCGTGCCAAAGCCCGAATGGGGAACGAAGCAGATTTGCCCGGAATGCGGCGCAAAGTTCTACGACTTCAAAAAAGATCCCATCCATTGCCCCAAATGTGACCACGAGTGGCCCCACGCGGCCCCTCCCAAGCCGCGCCGCGGCGCCAAGGCCAAAGCCAAAGAAGCTGAAGCCAAAGAGGCTGAAGAAGAGGAAGCCGAAGAGCTCGAGGACGAAGACGACATCGAGGATGACGGCACTGAAAGCCTCGACGAGGTTGCATCCGGGGAGAAGAAAACCTCCCGCAAACGTGCGCCGAGCCTTGACGACGACGAAGACGATGATGATGACGACGACGAGGATCTTCCAGACCTCGGCGATGACGACATCGACACCGACCTCGAAGATGACGAAGGCGAAGACACCTTCCTGTCTGATGACGACGATGACGAGGACGATGATCTGTCTGACGTGATCCCGACCGGCAAGGGCGACGACGACTAGGCTTTAGTGCCCGTCGATGTGCCCGCCGGGTTACACGGCTGATTGCGACGCCAGACACGGCGTGAAACGGCAGTCAGACTGTCTGAAATATGCGCTTGATAAGCGGCGGGACGCCAAGTACTGTCCCGCCTCTTTCGCCACTAGGCCAGCCTTGGGCGAGCGATACCCCGCCCCCCACAGGCGGATGTCACAAGGCCAATCTGGCCGCGCCAGAAAACGGCGCACACCAACTGGTTTTCGGGGCCATAGCTCAGTTGGGAGAGCGCTTGCATGGCATGCAAGAGGTCGGCGGTTCGATTCCGCCTGGCTCCACCATACTCCGAAAGTTCCTAGAGTTTCTTTTGTGGCAAACATCGTTGCAAGCGCAATAGACATTGTGTTCAGTGTGTGAGATTGGCCGTCACACGGCGAAAGCTCGAAATTGTCGCTGGTATCATGGCACCGAAAACCCCTATCAGAACAGCGAGCGCAATCCCCTGCATGACGCTGGAAGGAGAGAATTGGAGCGCATAACCGATACGCGTAGTGCCACCGGCCAGGGTTGAGGCGGTCAGGCCATCCAGAAGAGCATAAGCGATTGCCGCGCCGATCAGGCCGGCGACAGAGCAGATCAAGGCACACTCAATGATCAATCCGCTGAATATTGCTCTACGGCGAAAACCGATGACGCGAAGCGTGGCGATTTCAGTGGTCCGCGATGCAACGGACGCCAGCATAGTGTTTACCGCGCCGACGATGGCACCGACAGCCATCAACAAAGCAAGTGGCCAAGCAAGGTATTGCACGAGTTCACCGGTTCGAGCGGCTTGGGCAGCGTAGTATTCCGCCTCTGACTTCACCGCCAATTGCAGGCGGGGATCATTCTCGCTGTACGCCATCAGAGCTGAAAGTGCCTGCGGTCCGTCGACCCTGATACGCACGCTTTGCACTGTATTTCCGCGTTCGAACAGGTTTTGAACCGCCGCCAAATCTGCCCAGATTTCAGATTCCGCGACGCTGCCATCCGTTTCAAACTGACCAACGATCTTCCAACTGACTTCGCCAAATTCAATTGCGCCGCCAACATCCATATTCCTGTATGTCCGCGCAATATTCACCCCGATGAGGAGTTCTGGTGAGCCGACAGAAGGCCAGCGTCCTTCCGTCAGGCGGACGGCGTCCCGCATCGCAATACCCGGTTCCGTCAATCCGCGCAGGCTGATATTCGCGCGGACATTGTCATCGCGCCGGAATCCGTCGACGATAAGATTGACCTCCGGCGAAGCGGCGCCAATGCCGGGTGCATTAAGCAAGATATCCAGTTGCTCACGGCTCACACTGCTGTTGATCTCGGCTTGCGACCCACCGCGCATGATCAAGGCAATATTCGGGTCGCCGGACTGGGCAAGTGTTTTCCGCAAACCCTGACTGAGGGCGTCAAGGCCGAGCAATGTCGCCACGACCAATGCGACACAAAGCAGTGTTGCGGCGACTAACCCTTTGCGATCAGCAAGGCCCCTGATATTGACGCTGAGAATGGCGCCGGTCTGGCCCATTATATCTGCCATCATGTTATCCCCTTCGCAGCACCGTAGATGTTGTTGCATTGACAGCGCGCCAAGCCGGTACTGCACTTGCAACTATTGCGAGCACAATCATGGAGACCACTCCGATCGCGGCAATTTCAGCAGAAACAGATATGCCCGGCGCAATTGAAACAAGTGAGTTAGCGGAGACTCTCACAAAGTATCCTGCTAGCACCAAGCCAAGCGTACCGGCGATCAGTGTTACGATCAGGCTTTCGCCCATTAGAAGAACCAGCACGCGTTTATGAGAAAATCCAAGGGCCTTCAATATCCCAATCTCGCGAACGCGCTGCTGAATAGCGAGCGCTGTCGTACTTGCGACAATCATCAAAAGGCTGAGAAAGGCTGCCGCCAGGATAAGCATTGTCACTAAGGCAAGATCGCCAAACTGTGCAACAAATGTCTGTGCGAAACTGCGTTCGCTATCCGTCGTCGTGCGGTCAGGAGATGTTGCAAAAACGCGATCAATGTCCCCAGCCAATGCACCAGCATCTATGCCCGAGGCTGGCTTAGTTACAATCCATCCAATTGTGTCCTTGTCGCTCGTGCGCGCCTCATTGAGAAGGTCGTAATGGATGTAAAGAAAGCTGGTATCAACGTATGCCGCCGTGCCACTGACAATTCCAGCAATTGTAAAAATCCAGGTATTGGCGCCATCGGTGCGCATGATTTGTTGGTTGATGATCGGCAGTTGATCACCAACCTGCCAGCCGAAACGCGCAGCCATTTGCGCGCCGACCAGGACCGAGCCCTGGCCGCTCAGGAAGCTCGACTTCTCTTCTTCGCTGAGCTCAAGGTCGCTTCCATAAACAGCCAGATAGGAATGCGGCTCGACGGCAATCGTGTGAAGCCTGTTTGCGGGCTCCCGATAATACCCGCCGAACCAGGTCGCATGGCTGGAAGCGTCAACTCCACCAACTGACTGCATGGTTCGAAAATGTGAAATGGGCATGGGTTGGGTGAAGCTAATCTTGTTGGCCGTTATAATGCGACCGGCGCCTGTGTCGCCGCTGGTGCTGTAGGCTCGCTCAAATGCTGACAGCGCCCCGAACAGCAAGTAGGCGATCAAAATTGAGAGCACGAGCAGCGCGTTCCGCAACCAAGCGTATCGGATGTTGCTCAAAATGAGACGCATTCCGCTCATTTGTCACCTCGTGCAAGTTCGAGTTGTCCTTTGTTCAGGTTGAAAACACGGTCGGCATAGTTCGCAGCCTCGGGATCATGAGTCACCACGATGATCGTTTTGCCCAGTCCGCGGCTGAGTTTTTGCAATACGTCAAGCACCTCAGCGGAGGTTGCACGGTCAAGATCGCCGGTTGGTTCATCACAAAGAAGCAATGGCGGATCTGTCACGATCGACCGGGCAATTGCCACACGTTGCTGTTCGCCGCCCGACATTTCGCGCGGCCGATGCCGCAGGCGATGAGATATGCCGACAAGCTCGGCTGCGGCTTTGACACGGCGCTTGCGCTCTGATCTTCCGAGCGATGTCAACTGAAGTGGTAACTCTATATTCGCATATGTCGTCAACATCGGCATCAGATTGTAGAACTGGAAAATGAAGCCAATCGTCCGGGCGCGCCATTCGGATAGAGAGGACTCGGATGCATTTGCGATCTCATGCTCACCAGCGCGAACAGAACCGCTAGTGAGAAGCTCAAGACCGCCAATCGAATGGAGGAGTGTGGTCTTTCCAGAGCCCGATGGCCCCATCAGTGCCGTGAAACTCCCGTCCGGAGCCGAGAAGTTCAGATTCTCGAAAACCTGAAGCGAATTCTTGCCTATTACATATTCCTTTTTTGCATCAATAACTTCGACGAAAGGCGTATCAGCCATTCTCATCACTCCGGTTAGATTTTTGCAGGTGTACTTTGACCGCCATATTGGGGCGCAAGCGTGCGTCCGAATCTTTGAAACTCAATCGGACACCTATTGTTGATTTCTGGCGGTTCGCCTGAGGGGCTATCGCCGTTACAGTCACCGACAGACCATCTTCCTGGTAAGCATCCAAAAAGGCCTCTGCCGCTGTTCCCAAACTGATGCGGCTGATCATGGCTTCGGGCACATCAATTTCGATCTCAATTGAAGATGGATCGACGATCGTGCAAATGCCGACTCCAGAGGAGCCGTTTGCCGACATGGGCGAAACCGTTTCGCCCACTGCGACATCACAACTTGTGACGATGCCTGAAAAGGGCGCGGTGATGGTATGCTTGTCGAGAAAGGCAGATGCCCGTTCGGCTTCTTCGAGTTCTGTCTGGCGCTCTGCCTCGGCCTGATGGTATTGCGCCGTCAAAGACTGATAAGCTGCCTCGGCTCTATCCAGACTGGCCTGGCTCAATGCATTGCTTGACGAAAGTGTTCGCGTCCGCTCTAGAGCTTTTGCAGATTCCCTACGTTCTGCCTGAATAGAATCTATTGCGCGCGCGGCTGCTTCCGTCTGGCTTCTGGCAATACGTAGATCGGCCGCGGCCAGCGTTCCGTCGAGAATCGCAAGTGTTGCGCCCTTCTCTATGAAGGTGCCTTCGTCGACAAGAAGGTCCGAGACAGTGGCTGTAACCTCGGCGCTCACAAGAGACTCACGGCGTGCAACAAGGTAGCCCGCGACAACCCAATCCGATCGGGCCTGGCGGGCCGCCGGCGTTCGAATTGCCACTTCGGGGACTTCAGCCGCCGCAGCAGCCACCTCCGACTGCTGTTGCTCCGCATCATCTTTGGGCCAGACGAGATATATGGAGGCGGCGCAAGCTGCAATCGCCAATAGCACGATAGTGAAAGGGGCCCAGCCACGCCTTTGGGGTGTGCCGCCATCTGTACGGTCAATTTTTAGAGAACGAAGCCTCTCTGTTACGTCGTCATCCGTACTTGAGCGCATACGCCTGCTCATTCAAACTGCAATAGAAAATCAATCGCAGTAAAAGGCTGATGAGTAGGGTGGAAAAGGAGCAAACTGTCGCGGATAAGACCTTTTCCCCATAATTTCACGAACGGGGCGTTCGTTAGACCGGTTTTGGCCGGAGTTGGAGGCACCTGGTCAATGCCTTGTAAGTCTGGAGGCGTGCTCAGCCATTTATGGCAAAACTGTTCGATGCCATCGAAGCAAGGTGTTGCGCAGTCTGTCGGGAAGAATGACCCCATGAGAAAGAAGGCATTTGCTGTATAACAAGTGAGCAGAAGGACCATGTTGATCGATACATTTAGCAGAGTATTTCAATGGCCTAACTCTAATTCGGACCAACGGGGTTTCGCTTTTTTCGTCATAACGCCGTTGGCCTTGGCAGCAGTAACAGCGACCACGACTGGGTATTCTGAAACCTTCGGGCTTGTGGGCGCTTTCTTTTACGTCTCTTTGTTATCGGTTATCCCTTGGTGGGTCGGCGAAGGGACGACACGGGTGGCTTGGTTTGCCATGAAGCCTCTCACGCCGCCCCTTTGGTTCGTGTGCACTGTCGGCATACTTGTCGCTTGTGTTTTTATCGGCCCCTACGTCTCTTATGTTTCATCGGTATTTTATGGTTCTTGGTCGAGCCATGCTTTGTCGCAAGGCTTACCTCCTCAAAACCAAAGCACACCTGTTGATGTGTTCATGCAAGTTGCCCGCGCAATGTTCTTCTGGATTGGCGCGAACTATGTGTTTGACCGGCTGTTGAATTACCCCCGATTCAGGTACGAAAGTGCGCACCAGTTGCAGGCTCCGATCGTTGAGTGTCCGGATCAGGATGCAGAGCAAGGTGAACTGCTTCGACGCTCGACCAAGTTTGGCAACCTGTCTGACATACTCACCGTTAAGGCTGAAGAACACTACGTGCGAGTGACTGGCGCACACAGCCAGGAACTTGTTGCCTTCTCATTTGGACTAGCGTTGAAAGACCTACAGGGCCAGGACGGCTTTCAGGTGCATCGATCCTATTGGGTAAGACGCAGTGCTGTTGTTCGGGTGAAGACCGGTGGAAGTAAAATGTCGCTGGAGATATCAGACGGCTCAGTAGTCCCGGTAAGCGGTCCGTATCACGCGCTGATCCGTCAAGTCTTTTAGCCATCGCTGACTCGGTTAGGCGCCGATCACTACAACCTTCCCATCTCATTACGCAGATATTTTCATTTACATTTTGAGACACATTCGTGGTACACAATTGAAATCCACGCGCCTTCTAAGTGGTTGATTTATATAGTTTTCTGGCGTTATGGCTCGCCTCCGCCTGGCTCCACCATTTCCTCCAGGCGGATGTAAGCTTGCGGCCCGGCAGACCGCAATGGTTGCCGCAGGTCTACTGGGTAGCCACAGAGCCAGCCATCAGGGACGACAGTCAACAGTCAGCGATTGAGCACGAGATACCGCATTTCTGAGGGTTCCAGGGATAGGTGGTCTTCGCTGCACAGATGATGTTGCTGTACCGGTCAATATTGCTGTGGGTGTGACCAAGCGCCATGTCGAAGCCGCATTGCCAACGTTCGCTCATTCCTGCCGCATGCCCATCCTGTTCAACCCATATCGATATGCCGTCGCACACAGTTACCGGGCCTATGGCATAAGTGCTGGTAGGGGACGTGCTAACCCTTTGCTGGTACCACACCCCCGTATCTCCGGGTTTGACCATCCCGGCGAACAGTTCCTCAGCGGATGCAGGGGCGCTGATCAACATGGCCATGATGACCAGCCAAATGGGTTTTGAAATGGATGACATGGTCTCTTTCCTTCGTTAACAGCGGCCGTTCGAGCCGACGAATTTGGTACCGCAGAATCGCGAAGCACCCCGCTCGCACATGCCCGCTTTGTTGTTGACGGCTTGGGTCAAGAAATCATTCTTGGCATAGTATTTCGGACGCCTGGTAATCTGGGCGGAAACAGGCTCGCCATTGCTCAAGCCCCCTGACTGTGCGTCAACTTCGACAATTCTTGTGCTGTGGCCGAAGGACTGGAACAGGAAGGTGTCGCCGTGCGCGATCGACTGCTCTTGCCAGTTGCTGCAGCCTTCGGAGTTGCTCTTGCAGAACCGAACCCGCACGTCGGCCGAAGCGGTGGATGTCGCATCATTGTTGGTCACACAGATGTAGTGCTCCGATGCAAAAGACGGCTGGGCCACCAGAAGGCCCATGGTCAAAAAGAGGGCGGCAAAGGCCTGGCGCATTTTTGGCTCCATTTTTGTGATTGATGAACGCATAGCTTATCGAAACTCTTCGACATGGGTTGCTCCGAGTCCGGACCAACTGAAAGTCCACGGGTTTGTTGCATCTTTCCAGAAGGTGCAGCTGTAAAGCTGCGCGGCTTCGCGACCGGCAAAAGTTGCCTCGATCCGTCCGTTGTAGCGGGCGACGGTGATCGGTTGGCCAACCTCATCCTTGTCGTCAAATGTTCTTTCGAAGGTTGGCATATGGATCATATTCAGGCGGAATGACGGACGAAGCTTGCTTGCAGTATTTGACGCGTCTACAAGGCACGCTCCCATGGCACGGCCTGAGATGGCAGGACCGTCGGCTGCGACGGCCACGCCATGAGTGGCGCCCAAGACCAGCCAAGAAGCCAGGCCCAGAGCAGCCCCTTCGCGTCGTGCCGTGCGCACCATGGCACGGTGCTTCAGCACTGGTTCGAGCCATCCACAAAGTAGGACCCGCAATATTTCACTTTGCCCTGCTGGCAGAGAAGGCCTACCGACGAAGCCGCAAAATATCTGTTGGATGCCGTCGCAGCCCTGCGACTGGTACGTGCTGACTGGGGACTATTGTTGGTGAGTCCGCCAGACTGCGCTTCGATTTCAACATATCGTCCGGACCTGTTTGGAGAGATAAACAGCTCGGTGCCGCCATGCTGAACCGAGCGTTTGATCCATGAACCGCAATTGTATGAGGTCTGCTCGCAGAAGCGGATCTGAATAGCGGCTGTGTTTCGCGATTTCACATCGTTGTTCGCCGCGCAGAAGAAAACTCGATCACTTGCAAATGCCGGACCCGCTAATGCAAAACTGGCTGCAATGAAAAGACTCAGGGTGGACCTGATCATACCGTTAGACTCCCTAGCTCCGTATACGGAATTTGACCGGCGTCTTATGCCCGCCAACAGACCTGATGCTAGAGTTCTCTGCGTAGCGTTCCCATATACCATTTGGGGTAGTAGTCGGGCGTCGGCTGCCCGCTTACCTTGGCAGGATGACGCAGGATCTGTTCAAGCGGCCATCCATAACCAGATGGATCTTTGCCCTCGCGCTGACTATTGTGGTGGCACCGCTGGTCTCGCCCCTGTTCCTGTTCTGGGGTCACATCGTCTTTCAAGGGGCAAGCACTACAAGCGAATACGCTCATGGCATCGTCAGCGGAGCGATCGTTGCCCTGTCGCTGGGGACCCCTCCGTCAGCGATTGGCGCACTGGCGGTCGGCGGCATCATATTCCTCGGGTTTGACAAATGGGCCCTGCGCCACTGGTGCCTCTGGGCGTTGCTTGGAGGTGTCGCAGGCGGAATGACCATGGCCGCCGCCGGGCTCCTGATCGGCATGAAAGATGGCCTGTTGCCCTTTGTGGGAAACGCTGTTCCCGCCGGGGCCATTTCAACACTGGTCATGCGAGCCATCTTGCTGGCCGGACAGGGGCACACTGCAGGCAGGGCCGGAGGCGAGGCGCACGACCATGCATGATGATAACGACAGTGTTGACCCTGACACACTGCCGCAACGCAGATGTGTGCCGTGTGGTGCCGCCATGTCTGCGACAGAAGTGGGGGAAGAGTCGTTCAGTCCCTTTGCCTGGTATGAATGTCGTTCATGCGGCCACAGGGCGAAGATAACGCCGCTTGCTGATACCGGCGGGTGGATGGCGATGGCCCTTGTTGCCTGGTTGTTTGTGGCCGGGCTCATCTGGCTGACGAGCAAGCCGTTTGACGGCTCGAGCGTTGCCTGGATGGCTGGAATATTTGCGGCGCTCATGGCCCCGTTGCTGCCTGTCTATCTGAAGACCCGCCGGTATCAGGTGATCGACAAAGACGACGCCACATGGCGCCATGGCTTCGCTGGAAATCTGCTTTTCATTGTTGTGCTCTTTGCAGCCGTTCTCATGGTTGCAGCGGGGCTAGGGCTTGTGTTTGGGTGAGGCGCAGCATGGAGTGTTTGCGACAGAATAGTCCGTGTAGCGATCAGATGTGGTACTCTGCGCGCAGGATCTGTGGAAAAACGACAACGGGATATCGTGGAAGATGAGGGTCGTGGTTGCCGACGATCATGCGCTGGTCCGTGACGGGCTGCGGCTGCTTGTGCAGTCAGCTTACCGGGGTTGTGATGTTGTCGAGGCGGCCTCTTTCGGTGACATTCTTTCTGCTCTTAGAGAACAAGGGACGGTCGACCTCATCATTACCGATTTTACGATGGAGGACATGCATGCCAGCGCCGGCCTGCGGGCCGTCAAGCGGTCTGCTCCTCTTGCGCCCCTGATCGTTATATCCGCGCGTGATGATATGGATGCACAACGCATTACCTACAAGTCGGGCGCTGCGGCTTTCATTGAGAAAACCCGGGCGCATGAGAAGGTTCTTGAGACCATTGAGCGTGTGCTGGCAGGCGAGCGCCTGTTTGCGCCCGGAATTTCGTCGACGCCGCAGAAGCGGCACACTGATGATGGCGCGACCCCGCTGGACGAGTTGACGCCTCGGCAACAGCAGGTTCTTGCGCTGTTGGGCCGGGGCCTGTCGAACAAGGAGATCGCTATCGAGATCGGCATCGAAGCGGGCACCGTGAAGGTGTATGTCAACGCAATCTTCAAGGCATTGGGTGTGCACAATAGGACGCAGGCAGCACTTGTGGCAAAGCAGGCCGCCGGTGAAAGCACAAAGCCGACGCCATGAGTGACCTATCTTCCGATCCGTGCCAGCAATTTTGCTAGATCATCGGCACGTACGGGCTTGTGCAGCACCTCAAGCCCAAACGCATCGAGATCACGCAGACGATCTGATCCGGTCTCCCCGGTCAGCAAGGCGGCCGGCAGACGCTCATCCTCAAAGTGGTGGCGAAGTTCGCGTATCTCATCCGGGCCATGATGGCCATCTGACAGCTGGAAATCAGATATCACCACATGTGGCACAAATCCGCCCTGAGTGACGAGCGCACTTGCCACTATTTCCCGGGCATTCTGACCGGCAACCGCTTCACATCCCCAGGACGCCATCAGGTCCAGCACGGCCGCCTGTCCATCTGCGTCATCTTCCAGCCCGACCACACGCAGGCCATCAAGGTCATCCAGATAATCTGCATCGTCCGTATCCGCTGGGGTGGTCTCAAGTTGGGCCGTTTCATTTGGCAGAGTGACATTGAACCGTGCGCCACTGTATTGCTGCGGGGCCAGAGCAACTTTGCCGCCGAGCAGGTGGGTCAGGCGGCTGACAATGGCGAGCCCAAGCCCAAGGCCGCCCCGACTGGAGGACTGCCCATCAACCTGAAAGAACTCTTCGAAAATATGTTCGTGAAGCGCTTCGGGAATGCCGGGGCCGTCATCACACACTGAGATGACAACTGTTCCGTTGTCGGACGGACTGGCTGACAGTCGCACCGTCGAACCAGGCGCATGGCGAATGGCATTGCCAACAAGATTGCGAATGATGCTTTCAAGCAGAGTGCGGTCAGTCACAAGAACGATGTCGGTCGGATCAGTTTCCAGCCGGCTGTCCGCGGCATCCGCCATCACCATCGCTTCCGAGAGCACGCTGGAGAAAACGTCAATGATGCGGGTGGGTGCTCTTGTTACCTGAACGGTGCCTGCATCCAGTTTCGAGATATCGAGCAGGCTTGTAACCAACCCATCCATCGTATGAATGGATCTGTCCAGGCGATCAAAAAGCGGATCGAGGTCGCGCCCCTTGTCCTGAAGCCGGAATGCAGCAGCGGTCAGGGACATTGCATGCATCGGCTGGCGAAGGTCGTGGCTGGCGGCGGCCAGAAAACGCGTCTTGGCCCGGTTGGAAATCTCGAGCGCATGCCGCTCATGCTCCAGGGAAGACACCAGGTCGGCATTTTCCAGACGCAGGGACAGCGCCAGCGTAATCATATCGCTGGCGTTGCGCGCGGTTGCCATCATTGCCATGAAGAACATCACCAGGCCACCTGCCATCACCTGCTGTTCAAATTGCCCATCGGTTGCAAAGCGGAGAATGAGGGGAATTAGCGACGTAGACAGGGCGATAACGATGGAGAAGAAAAGCGGCGCAAGTGTTGACGCGGTTCCCGCGGCCGTGCCGCCAAGCAACAGGATGTACATTACCTGCTCAAACGTACTGTCAGGGACCAGCCATATACCGGCATACCCCCATGTAATCCCAATAAGGCCTATCAGTAGGACAAACAGACTTGCCCACAAGGCTGCGTCTTCCACCGATCTTTCAGTATTCCGGAACAGGTAGATGACTATGCCCCGCGTCCAGCCAAGAACAAGCATGACCACCGCCCATACCAAGAGGTCGGTGTGTGGCACTTCATCCCAAAAAAGATATGTCAGCAGGCTGATGACAATTGTGTGCACAACTACGCCCACGGTGCCCAGCCGGTAAAGCAGGTCGACCCTGTCGTTCAACATCACCTGCCGCCGACCGGCAGGCTCTGACGTATCAACAAGCTTGCGGAAAACCCGCATCAGTATTGCTGCTAGGTCTCTTCGTGCGCTGGTACTCATTCTGTGGACTACCTCGACTTTCAGTAGACGTCACATTCGCCCGGCGAGTCATCGGCTCGACATTGTAACCATCCAAAATGCGCCCAGACAATCAACTGCGTGTAGTCGGCTTGCAGTGCTAACTATTGAAGAGGTCGCAGGCACTGGGCGCGGCTCAGCCGCATTCCAGTTGGTCCACATTCGGGGTACACGTGCATTGCTCGCACGCCTTCTAAGCTATTGATTTTTATGATTTTACGGCGGCCTGTCTCGCCTCGGCCTGGCTCCACCATACACGACCAAAACCCCTGAGGCGGCTATACTTTCAATGAAATCAGCCGCTTAGAAATCCGTTGTGGGTCACATTTGTGGTCCACAAAGTGGATGTCTGAGGTGCCTAGCAACGACTATCTCATCCAGCGCAATGGCGCTGGGTACTTCCGCCGTCGAGTCCCCGCTTCGGCGCAAAACGGTGTTGGGCAGGCCGTTGTTAAACAGTCGATCAATACGTCGAACCTAAAGACAGCCCGCGACCGACAAGATCAGGTGAATACCACGTGGGGCAAGCGGCTCAAGTAAGCTTCCGGTGTTGTCCCCATTGGTAACAATCCGAGCAACCTCCTCTCATGTGAGGCGGTCTTTCGGCGGGCGTCTGCCTACGTTCAGACGAGTTTGTCTCATCCGCTGTGCCATCTGAGGTCCCAATCGACCAACCCATCGTCGAATTGTCTCATAGGAGACTTCAACTCCGCGTTCTGCAAATAAATCTTCAGCGTTGTGCAGTCTTAGTTTGAAGCGGACATACATCCAAACAGCTTGCTGGACAATCGACGGGGGAAGTGGAGGTTACGATAGCTGATCCGGGTCATTTGATCATGTTAGCCCGCCACGCCGACGAACGGCGCTGAGTTTGTGACAAAGCCGCCGCGGCTACATCTATTGGGCGCGAGCGACTGTCTCGCGGCGCAGGCGTGCTTCGGCTTTGGAAAAGCCGGTCAGCGAAAAGGGGAGCCCTATGCGGCGGCCGTCTCGGGCCGTGAGATGAACATGGGCTTTGGTGCCAGCGCGAAATGCCTCCACGGCAACCGCTTCAAGCGCTGCTTCCACATAGCAACCATTGGCATCACAATAGTCCACAGCGATAGAGTCGACGCGATAGTCGTCAACAGCGAGGGATACCCCTGGCTCCAGCAGAAAATCGAGCGGCAAGACATGTAGAAGCAGGTGGCGGGGCTGGTAGGGAGCGAGATACTGCGAG
>ERZ1740067.357-NODE-357-length-37427-cov-7.435647_pt1 | contig 37427 bp, 33 predicted proteins | sample MGYA00581736_ERZ1740067 | MGnify/ENA primary metagenome ERZ1740067 (study PRJEB43018, sample SAMN04849236) | marine metagenome | isolation source: floating plastic debris | place: Pacific Ocean | collected 2008-08-27 | study: EMG produced TPA metagenomics assembly... | reverse complement strand
TAGATGTTAGATGTTAGATGTTAGATGTTAGATGTTAGATGTTAGATGTTAGATGTTAGAAAGATGAAAAAAAAAGTTCTACTTTTTACAGTTTTTTTGGCCTTTACCCAAAGCTGTGGTATTTATAATTTCTCTGGGGCCAGTACGGGCACTGCAGAATCCTTTCAGGTAAACTTTTTTCAGAACTATGCAGACCAAAGTCCCGGATCGACAATAGAGCCCCAATTGGACAGGGACTTTACCAATTCCCTTCAAGACCTGATAGCCAACTTGACCAGCTTATCGCTTACCAGCAACAGCGGGGATTTGGTCTATGAAGGTGAAATCGTGGAATACCGTGTCTCACCAATGTCGGCATCGGCCAATCAAACTGCGGCCCAAAACCGACTGACCATGAGTGTCAATGTTCGGTTTTACAACACCACCAAAGAGGATTCCGATTTTGAACGCCGTTTCTCTTTTTTCTTTGACTTCCCTGGCACTCAGCTACTGGAAAGTGTCAAATCTGAAGCGCATGAAGTACTTTTTGAACGGATTACCCAAGACATTTTTAATGCGTCACTGGCGGATTGGTAAGTAAAAAGTGCGATAGATGCAGTAGGCAAACTACAACTAAACTTTGTACATTGTAAGACCATTATTTGCAAACAACAAATGGGGTCAAGGGCATATCAGAACAACCATGAACGTTTCGGATTTTATTGTATTACTACAAAATTCAAATACCATTCTCTCCCCACGGCAGACTCGTGAGCTAGAGACCATTTTGGAGGAGTATCCTTATTTTCAGGCAGCAAGGGCACTACATTTAAAAGGTTTGAAAAATCTTGATTCCTACAAATACAACGCTGCCCTAAAATTAACGGCTGCCCATACAACCGATCGAGAGATTCTTTTCGAATACATCACATCAAATACCTTTCATCAAAACCATATCGCCAATGCCATTATCGGCCGTGAGACCGAATTGATTGAAAAAGAGACCATTTCAGAAGAGGTGACGCCCAACCCAGATGCAGCAATCATCTTAGGAGCATCCGATGAAAGTCCATTACCGCAAAACATAGAACAGGCTGAAAAAATACTTGACCCTGCCCTTTTCGACGATAGCGACCAACAACCTGAAATTTCAGAAACAAAACAAGGCCTCGAAGAGCAACTTGAAATTGGCAAGCCCCTTGAGTTCAATAACAACGAAAAATACTCTTTTTCAGAATGGCTCCAACTCACGCAGAAAACACCTGTTCAAAGAACATCTTCGTCCACTAAAAAATCACTGGATAAAAAACAGAAGTTTGAGCTATTGGATAAATTCATTGAAGGGAATCCTAAGATTGTACCTAAAAAAGAGACTGAGATCAAAATTGATATTAAAGATTCGGTCAAAATGGACAGAACAGAGTTGATGACCGAAACTTTGGCCCGGGTCTATTTGGAGCAAAAAAAATACAAAAAAGCCATACAGGCCTACAAAATATTGCGTTTGAAATATCCGGAAAAAAGTAGTTTCTTTGCCGACCGAATTAACGCAGTGAAAAAACTGCAAAAAGAAAAGGATTAAGATGAGTACGTTTTCAATTTTCTTGGTGTTGATTATCCTTGTTTGCTTATTATTGGTATTGGTCATCATGGTTCAAAATCCTAAAGGTGGGGGATTATCGTCTTCATTTGGCGGCGGTGGCACCCAAATCGCCGGGGGAGTCAAGAAAACAGGGGATTTTTTGGATAGAAGTACCTGGACTTTATCAGGACTCCTAATTGTTTTGATACTGTTATCAAACGTTGCCCTAAAAGGGAACTATAGCACCCCTGATTCTAAACTATTACGGGGTGATGATATCGAAACTACCATTCCTGAAACCGTGCCAGAGGAAGTACCTGAAACGGTTCCCTCATCTGACAATTCATTGGATACCATTCAATAGGAAACAGATTTAAAAGAAATAAAATGCCAGCTTGAATGACAAGCTGGCATTTTTGTTTACAGAATGTCAGTTTTTGACAGATGGCATAATTTCTGCCATTTTGAATGCAGTTTTAATAAAATATAACCTAAAAATTTATACAAATGGCTAAAGTGAATATTAAACCACTAGCAGATAGGGTTTTAATTGAGCCCATGGCGGCTGAGACCAAAACAGCCTCTGGCATCATCATTCCTGATACAGCAAAAGAAAAACCTCAAAAAGGTAAAGTAGTGGCTGTTGGGCCAGGAACGAAAGATGAAGACATGACAGTCAAAGTCGGGGATTCTGTGCTGTACGGAAAATATGCAGGCACTGACCTAAAATTAGATGGCGTTGATTACCTCATCATGAGAGAAAGCGATATTCTTGCTATTGTATAAATGGCAAAATCCAAATAAACAAATAACAAACTCCAAAACCTGAATTCCGTACAAACGTCGCGGTGATATGGAATTTAAGATTTGGGAATTTAATTTTTCAAAAATTTAAAAAATGGCAAAAGATATAACATTTGACATTGATGCAAGAGATGGCCTCAAAAGAGGGGTTGATGCATTGGCCAATGCAGTAAAAGTAACCTTAGGACCAAAAGGTAGAAACGTAATCATTAGCAAATCATTTGGTGCTCCTCAAGTGACCAAAGATGGTGTGACCGTTGCAAAGGAAATTGAATTGGAAAATGCCCTTGAAAATATGGGTGCCCAAATGGTAAAAGAAGTTGCGTCCAAAACCAATGATTTGGCCGGTGATGGAACTACCACGGCTACCGTTTTAGCACAAGCTATCGTAAAAGAAGGATTGAAAAACGTTGCTGCCGGTGCCAACCCTATGGACCTAAAAAGAGGTATCGACAAGGCTGTTGAGGCTATTGTAACCGACCTTGCCAAGCAATCAAAAAAAGTTGGCGATTCTTCTGAAAAAATCAAGCAGGTTGCCGCCATTTCTGCCAACAACGATGAGGCTATCGGAGATTTAATTGCCCAGGCCTTTGACAAAGTAGGAAAAGAAGGCGTAATCACTGTGGAAGAAGCCAAAGGTACCGATACCTATGTAGACGTGGTGGAAGGAATGCAATTTGACAGAGGATACCTTTCCCCTTACTTCGTGACCGATTCTGAAAAGATGATCGCCGATTTGGAAAGCCCTTACATCTTGTTGTTTGACAAGAAGATTTCTTCCATGAAAGATTTGCTTCCTGTTCTTGAGCCCGTTGCACAATCTGGAAAGCCTCTTTTGATCATTGCAGAAGACGTGGATGGAGAAGCTTTGGCTACATTGGTCGTAAACAAACTACGTGGTTCATTGAAAATTGCCGCGGTAAAAGCTCCTGGTTTTGGAGACCGCAGAAAAGCCATGTTGGAAGACATTGCGATCTTGACAAATGGTACCGTTATCTCAGAAGAAAGAGGATTCTCTTTAGAGAATGCAACCATCGACATGTTGGGTACTACCGAGCGTGTTACCATTGATAAAGATAATACGACCATCGTTAATGGTTCTGGTTCTGCAAAGAACATCAAAACCCGTGTGAACCAAATCAAGTCTCAAATCGAGACCACAACTTCAGACTACGACAAAGAGAAATTGCAAGAGCGTTTGGCCAAATTGGCCGGCGGTGTTGCCGTGCTTTATGTCGGTGCCGCTTCAGAAGTTGAAATGAAAGAGAAAAAAGACCGCGTTGACGATGCATTGCATGCTACAAGGGCAGCCGTTGAAGAAGGTATCGTCGCTGGTGGTGGTGTTGCCTTGGTCCGTACAAAATCAGTGTTGAAGAAAGTGGATACTGAAAATGCTGATGAAGCAACAGGACTTCAAATTGTGGCCCGTGCTATTGAATCTCCATTACGTACCATCGTTGAAAATGCGGGTGGGGAAGGTTCTGTTGTTGTAGCCAAAATCCATGATGGAAAAGGTGACTTCGGATACGATGCCAAGTCTGACCAATATGTCGAAATGATGAAGGCCGGTATTATCGACCCGAAAAAAGTAACCCGCGTAGCCTTGGAAAATGCTGCTTCGGTTGCCGGTATGATCTTGACCACAGAATGCGCCTTGACCGACATCAAAGAAGATACGCCTCCAATGCCTCCAATGGGAGGCGGTGGTATGCCCGGTATGATGTAGTCGGTAGCATCGACGGGCTTTCAATGAGCCTGTTTACGTGAAATATATATTCAATGAAAACGCCCTGAAAGTCAGGGCGTTTTTTCTGTTTAACGGTTTTGGCTCGTATGATTTCGTTGCGATTTAGCGGCGTGGTGAGCAACGGCATTGGCCGGTGCGATTTTCAAGCGAACCTAGGCGCGTGCGGAATCATTCCGTTTTGTTTTTTGGTTTAATTGAAGGTAAGAAAAGTTCCTTGTGTTAACCAACTTAGCAATAAATTATAGCTATTGTTAGCAATAGTTATTTCATACCAAATTCCAGTAAAATCTTTCCTAACTCTGTCAGTTGGGATAATGATTTACTACCTATTATTTCTTTTTTGGCATCTAAATAATCGTCAACAATATTAATTCCAACTAATCCACTCGTAAGTAGTGGGTCATTTACCCCTTCATTAACCAACTGTCCATCATTATTCTCGCTTAACCAGATTAAGTCGTAATAGAAAATGTTTTTAACAGTGTGTGCCAATCTCAAATATGTTAGGTAATCAATTTTTTCTTGAATCACTGCTTTAAATAACTTTCCAAGAATTTCTGGTTTACCTTCGCTATCAATTTTGTCTAAAAGTTCTAGAATTTTTTCTCCAACGCTACAACTGTATTTTTGAGAACTATTGATTTCCTCAATCTTCTTTATCCTTTTTTCTGATGGGATTTTATGAAGTTGGAAAAGAAACTTATACAGTTTTTTAGTCATAAAATGTTGGTCAATAGAATTGGTGAATTTCACAATCCCAATTACTGATCCAACTAAAGGCATATCTTTTAAGACTCCTTCATCGAGAATAGCGTCGATTAAGATTTCGGAGTATTCTGTCGCTAGTTCAGGAAGTTTAGAATCCTTAATAACCGATTCAAGTTGATTATGTGGATTCGGTTTTTGTTCCATAATTATTGCTAACGGTCTTGTGTATTATTAGTTGCGGACATTTCCAACGGAAGATGTCCGCCTGACTTTAAAGATAATTGATTGCAGGAAATTCACTTGTTGAATTTCCGCCTGCAATTAATTATATACTTTGTTGTAGAGCGTTTTTATTTTTTTAATTCCAAAATGATAGAAAACGACCACGAAAATGAATAGCAAAATTTTCGAAAGCCAACCCAGAAATATCCAGTAAGGACTTAAAGTCAAATTATATCCAAATGTCCAGTTGTCTGGTGAAAAATCTCTGTGTATTGAAGTCACTAAGATCATAAATTGCTCAAAAGTCAGAGCAAAAAGTAAACTGATGATAATTCTTGAGATTAAAAATTTTCTAATTATTCCCATTCTATAAAGTTGGGTCAGAGAGAACCAAAAAAATGGTTGTATCCAAATTCCATAAGAGTGTTTTCCAATTGCTCGTTCTATATATTCCTGTTTTTCAATTCCATTTTCCAAGCCTTGATAAAAAACAAGAGTACCTATGAGCCATAAACAGAGCCAAAGGAATCCACCGAAAATTATTGCTTGGACGACGCTTTTATCAAATTCGGTAAGAAAGGTGTTCTCCCTGAAAATTAATCTTAATAAGAAGTAGATTATTGAATAAAATCCAAACCCGACAAAAATGTCAATTCTCAAAAAGTCGCCTAGGAAAAAAAATGTTTCGTCCAATATTCGATTTAGTTTAGAAATGCTCTACAACTCGTATATATCAACAATACGACAAAAAGTATAATGAGGCTATAGGTAGTTGTTTTTCAATTACTTGATCAAAGTAACCGATTTTATACGTTTACAAATGGTGACCAACGTTCAACATCTCCCTATTGGTATAGGCATTGTTCACATTCAAACCGACTACAGTAACATTGAAATGGCCATCACCAACATAATGGTATTCTCAATAATGGTGGCTTCGGTCATGGGCAATTGCAGGGCCGTACCCAAACAGGCGCAGCGAATCAATTTTTTATCCAAAAGGGTTTTGGCAACGCCAAAAGTGGTGATTCCCAAAACAACGATGGTCACCACCAAGGCCGTTTGTACCTGAAACCGCATCAAAAAGAATAGTCCTAAGGCCAATTCCAGAAAAGGATAGACCCAACCATAGACCGGTATCGCCTTTGCCAAAGGATCATACATTCGAAAACTCCCGGGAAATCCTTTTAAATCCAAAAACTTAAAAAAGCTAAAGACGATATAAAACAGCCCCATAAAATCAAACATTGCCTCGCGCATATTCCAATCGTCATAATTTAAAAGAATACTGGCCGAAAACAAATACACAAAGATGAGGAGGAGGGGTCGTAGTTGTTGCAGTTTGGATTTTTCCGTGGTCACTGCATCCTTCACAACGCTCGGTTCCGCTTGAGATATCCCTTCACCAGAAGCAGTAACCTGATTCTCTTTCTCCACAATAGTATACTTATCAGGGAGAACCGCTTTAAAATTCGACAGCGGAACATCATGTGTTAACTCCGTCTCCACTTCACCCTTATGGAGATGAACTGAGACCATTTCAACCCCGTTGATACCTGAAAGTTTTTGATGAACCGAGGCAACACAGCCTTGACAGGTCATTCCGGTTACCTTAAAGGTCTTTTTCATTGACGGTGGTTTTCGCTTTCTTCGGCATCGATATCCCGATATTTACAACAAGGGTGTAGGTCATCATAAGCCTCCTGTGTAGCTTTAAGTTCTTTGGTATCGTGACCTGCAGTAGCCAAAACAGATTTAATGGCCATACTATTTGTCTTTCGTTCGTCGACGATAAGCGAAAGTTGATGAGATGGAATATCCCATGAAGCAAACTTCACCCCTGATACCCCAAGAACTGCCTTTTCGATACGCATCTTACACATTTCACACACGCCATCCACATCAAAATATATCTTCTTATTTTTCTCTTGACCGTAACTGCTCAATGCAACGGTAAGAACACAAATTGTTATATAGAACTGTTTCATTATTTTATTTTTTATTAAAGTTAACTCGTTATGATTTAAATCGGAATCCTGCATACACCATTCTGCCCAAAATTGGAGCGTACACTATGGTCGTATCAAAATTTACGCCAAAAGGGTCCATCGCCCCCAATACTGGATTGGGCTGGGTAACCGCGGTCAAGTTCTCACCACCTACATAGATTTCAAATTTCTTTGAAAACACCTTTGTTATCTGCGCGTTCATTAAACTATAGCCATCGACAAAATCACCCAACTGCAAGGGTACGGGATTGGCATCTGTATTCGGCAGCCGTTGCTCCCCTACGCCCTGTAGGGTAAAATCAAACCGCCATTGACCGCCGTTATCGTTCATTTCGGTCTCATAACCCAAATTGGCAAAAAAGCGATTTCGCGCGACCAAGGGCCTTTGTAATAGCCCTGTTTGGTATTGTGTTTTTACATCGTAAAACTTATACGCCGTTCGAAAATCCAAATTGGGAAGTAGTTCATGGTTCAATTCAATTTGAAAACTATTGGCATAACTCTCCCCTTCCAAATTCGTAAATGAAATTTCCCTGGGGTTTTCCCAATCAACGACCACTTGGTTTTCGAAATCTGTACGGTAAAAATCGATGGACACATTTCCGGGTCGGCCAAACAAAGTGAACCCTTGTAAAAAGCTTACTCCAAAATTGGTCGCCTTCTCTGGGTCAAAACCATAAATCGAACCACCATTGCCCAACAGTTGAATCGCTCGAGCCGAACCAAATAATTGCTGGTTTTCAGCAAAGATGTTTGCAGCCCTTCTACCCAAACCAAAAGAGCTTCGAAGACTTCCCCGTTCCCAGGGGGTATAGCGCACGTGTAGTCGGGGGGTAACGAAATTTCCCAATCGGTTATGGGTATCAAACCGAACCCCTGCCGTTAGACTAATTCTTTCCAAATTGTCATAACTGTATTCAAAGAAAGCCCCTGCAGACTGGTCAATGCGTTCAAAATTGATATTATTGACTTGCTCAACATATTCGTCTTGGGCAAAAGTGAGTCCTGTTTTGAATTTATGCTGTGTACTTCCGATAATTGAATTAAAAATCAAATTGGAATATAGGCTCTCATGATTGATATCATATACATTTAACCCATAATACGATTCTTGTCGATGATTGCTATAGGAAGCCTGAAAACCAAAACTTTGAAAGGGCAATTCCGGAAAAACATACCCAAGCTTTAAAGACGAATCGAACCGCTTGGTATCAATCTCACTACCCCAGGCATTGGCAGTGAACCTGTCGGTATCGGGATTAAAATTGACCTGCCCCACCTGTTTTTCATCATCCAAATAACGAAGGGTAAAAAAGCTGACCCAACCTTTTTCTGGGTTTTGGTATTGCCAACGGTTTTGGATATTGATTTGATTTGCTAAAGGAACATCCAAAAAACCATCATCATTGTTGTCGACCTCAAATGGCCGGGTGTTACCATGAAGATATACCCCTGTGCTCCATCTGTCGGATAACGTATAGTTCAAATGGGTGTTCAATTCCAATCGGCCATTTAGGTTAGAAAACCCGTTGATAAAAATGGGCGTATCCGTTAACGGTTTCACCAATTCAGTATTGATTTGCCCAGAAATGCTTTCGAATCCGTTCACCACGCTACCCGCCCCTTTTGTAATTTGTATACTCTCGACCCAGGTACCAGGCGTAAAAGTCAGCCCATAGGTTTGCGACGCTCCTCTTACCATGGGAATGTTCTCTTGGGTAATCAACAAATACGGACTGGTCAACCCCAACATCTGAATTTGCTTGGTACCGGTTAAAGCGTTATTGAAATTCACATCAATAGCGGGGTTCGTTTCGAAACTTTCCGAAAGGTTACAGCAGGCCGCTTTGAGCAATTCAGCACTATTTACGGTCACTACGTTTTGGGCCAAGAAATAGGATTTTTCAACGGCATTGCGCTCTTGTTGCACGACGACTTCATCCAACTCATTGGAGGGTCGTAAAAAGTGACGAACCGTTTTGGGCTCATTTATGGTCAAAGTATCGGTTTTATAACCGATATAGCTGATGACCAATTGGTCGTATTTTTTATCATAGGGAATGGAAAACAATCCTTCGGCATTGGTAATGGTTCCTATTGGAGAATTCAACCAATACACATTGGCTCCGCTAAGGCCAGCCTGGCCTCCCTCATTATTGGTGTCCATAACCATGCCCTCTACTTGGTCTTGACCAAAGGTTGATGAGATAGGTATGAGTAGGGCAATCAGTATGCCCAAATATTTTTTCATTGCAGTATCTATTTGATGAATGTTCTTTTTGTATTTCCCGCCCTTCGTCTCCGCTCAGGGTAAACTGGGATGGAATCCGTTAAAGATTCATATTCATCAAATCAAAAAAACTTCGTGCAATACATTAAAATCATGCACGAGCAAGGGAGGTGGATAAATGGTTCTAACCTCTTCTTTTTGAGAGATATCAGAATATAATTGTAGATAGGAATGAGCATAGACCGCTAGAAATTGCTGAGTATCAAAATCCAACTCATCCCAAGAAATCGTTAGCTCATCTTGGCCTTCAATCGTGAAAGATTCATCACCACAGCAATGGTTCTCTTTCGCTGTACTTTCCATTATGGCCATAGCCTCTTCCATACCACAAGAATCCGCTTCATGAAAAAAGGAGACATCCATTATGCGGCCCATGCAGAGATGCTTGTCAACCGTCCAAGAGACTGTTGAGAGCAACACCATTAGGGCTAATAGGGCGGATATCGATTTATTGGCCTTACTTTTCACAATACAAAGGTAAGAAAACTGAATTTCAGCATTTTTTGATTAACCGAATTTTAAGAACTAAACGATTGTAATGTTTTGAATTTTCAACGACTTTTATGCCTTAATACTGCACAAATGTTCGAAGACCTTAAAAACAAAGTCTCAGAAATAGTCGTCAATCACAATCAAAATACAACGGATAAAATGCAGCACATTTGCCAAGTGCTCCATGAACATATTGCGTATTATGATTGGGTAGGTTTTTACTTTAAAAACGGGGAGAAACGTGAATTAAAGCTTGGGCCCTATGTTGGGGAACCTACGGACCATAACATTATTCCTTTTGGAAAGGGTATCTGTGGCCAAGTCGCAGAAAGCAACCAAAACTTTGTGGTACCTGACGTTCAGGCCCAAGACAACTATATTGCCTGTAGTCTTACTGTAAAATCTGAAATTGTTGTGCCCTTGTTTAAAAATGGAGAGAACATTGGTCAAATCGATATCGATTCAAACACTCCCGATCCTTTTACTGAAGCCGATGAGCGTTTTTTGGAATGGGTTAATGAACAGGTCGCCAAAATTCTTTAAAACTTAGCCTAAATTGTTGATAACCTGACTTAAAATCAGGAATCAAAAAAGGTACTTTTGGCTTTTCCATTTTTCCAACAGAAAAACCTATGAGCACCTTAAAAAAAGCTTCCTCAGCCCTAATATCCGTCTTCCATAAAGATGGATTGGAACCTATAGTAAAAAAGTTAAATGAACTTGGCATAACACTGTATTCGACAGGAGGTACGGAAAAGTTTATCAAAGACCTGGGCATCGACGTCATTGCGGTTGAAGACGTGACCAGCTATCCCTCAATTCTGGGGGGAAGGGTAAAAACATTGCACCCTAAAGTCTTTGGGGGTATTCTAAATCGTCAAGACCATGAGGGCGACGTTGCCCAAATGACCGAATTTGACATCCCCCAATTGGATATTGTTATCGTCGATTTATATCCTTTTGAGAAAACGGTGGCAAGTGGGGCTTCCGAGGAGGACATTATTGAAAAAATTGATATTGGCGGTATCTCATTGATTCGAGCGGCAGCAAAAAACTATAAAGATGTACTCTGTGTTTCCTCTATGGAAGATTATGGGAAGTTTTTGGAAATAATAACCCATGAAAATGGGGCAACCTCACTTGAAGAACGGAAGTGGTTTGCTACCAAAGCCTTCAATATTTCATCACACTACGACTCGGCAATTTTCAACTATTTTAACGGGGACCACGAACATGCTGCCTTAAAAATCAGTGAAACCCAAGGAAGCGTTCTGCGTTATGGTGAAAATCCACATCAAAAAGGGTTTTTCTTCGGGGATTTCAACGCTATGTTTGACAAACTCCATGGAAAAGAGCTGTCTTACAACAATCTACTCGATGTCGATGCGGCGGTGAATCTCATGCAAGAATTTAAAAATGACGACCCCACTTTTGCCATTCTAAAACATAATAATGCTTGTGGCCTGGCCACCAGAACATCCATAAAACAAGCATATGTTGACGCTCTGGCCGGTGACCCCATCTCCGCTTTTGGGGGTATTTTAATTGCCAACACAGAGATTGATTCAGCAACTGCTCAAGAAATTCACCAACTGTTCTGTGAAGTGGTCATCGCCCCATCATTTTCTGAAGACGCCCTAGAAATATTAAAAGGGAAGAAAAATCGAATCATTCTCGTTCAAAAACCTATTGAACTTCCAAAAATGTCGGCAAGAACCTGCTTGAACGGATTTCTTTTGCAAGATAAAGACGCAGAGACCGATACCTTGGAAGGTTTGAGCTATGTTACCGATACTAGACCCTCAAAACAGGAGTTGGAAGATTTAATCTTTGCCTCAAAACTCTGTAAGCATACCAAATCAAACACTATCGTTCTTGCCAAAAACAGGCAATTATGTGCCAGTGGCACCGGGCAAACCTCTCGTGTTGATGCGCTTAATCAAGCCATACAAAAGGCAAACCATTTTAAGTTTGATTTAAAAGGAGCAGTCATGGCCAGTGATGCCTTTTTTCCATTTCCTGATTGTGTGGAAATCGCCGATAAAGCCGGGATTACCAGCGTCATTCAACCTGGGGGTTCAATTAAAGACCAATTGAGTATAGATTACTGTAACGAAAATGAATTATCAATGGTCATGACAGGTACACGGCATTTTAAGCATTAATTTTCCTACTTTTGCCGATAAAATTTACTTTTAGTCCGATATTAAATACACTTTATGGGATTTTTTGATTTCATGACCGAGGAAATCGCGATTGACCTTGGTACTGCAAACACCCTCATTATACATTTAGATAAAGTAGTGGTTGATAGCCCATCAATCGTGGCCCGCGACCGGGTTTCCGGAAAAATTATTGCCGTTGGTCGCGAAGCGAGTATGATGCAGGGAAAAACCCATGAAAACATCAAAACCATTCGACCATTGAAAGATGGTGTGATTGCCGATTTCGATGCTTCGGAAAAAATGATAAACATGTTTATCAAAAATATCCCAGCGTTGAAAAAGAAATGGTTTCCCCCGGCTTTACGTATGGTCATTTGTATTCCATCGGGTATTACGGAGGTAGAAATGCGCGCAGTTCGTGAATCTGCTGAACGCGTAAACGGCAAAGAAGTCTATTTGATACATGAGCCCATGGCAGCGGCCATAGGTATCGGCTTGGATATTATGCAGCCCAAAGGAAACATGATTGTCGATATTGGTGGAGGTACTACAGAAATTGCGGTCATTGCCCTAGGAGGTATTGTTTGTGACAAATCGGTTAAGATTGCAGGTGATGTCTTTACCAACGATATTATTTATTACATGCGCACACAACATAACCTCTATGTTGGTGAAAGCACGGCTGAGGCCATTAAAATTGAAATTGGTTCGGCCACCGAAGACCTTCAGACCCCTCCTGACGACAAGTTGATTCAAGGAAGGGACCTCTTGACAGGTAAACCAAAGCAGGTACAGGTTTCCTATCGTGAAATTGCCAAGGCATTGGATAAAAGTATTCTTCGTGTTGAAGATGCCGTTATGGAAACCTTGTCCCAAACGCCGCCAGAATTGGCAGCAGATATTTACAATACCGGAATTTATCTCGCAGGCGGTGGTTCTATGCTTCGTGGTCTGGATAAAAGATTGTCCCAAAAGACCGACTTGCCAGTTTATATTGCCGAAGATCCGTTAAGGGCCGTAGTTCGCGGAACGGGCATAGCCCTCAAAAACTTGGAACGTTATAAAAATATTTTGATAAAATAATTACCTCACCCCCTTTTGGGTGCAATACTATTTAGGAATGCAGCGGATCATCAGTTTTATCCTCGATTATAGAAATGCATTTCTTTATGTTTTTCTTTTTTTCTTTTGTTTGGTATTGACCATGCGCTCGCACTCTTATCACCAATCAAAGTTTTTTAATTCCTCCAAGTGGTTCACCGGAAGCCTGCTGTCCGCTAAAACTGGTATTAGTGACTATTTTAATTTGGCGGAGGAAAATCAGCGCCTGGCAGAAGAAAATAAAAGATTACGACTTCAATTATTCAGTAGAAAAAGTCAACCATCAAGCCCCTCCCCCTTAAACTCCACATATGACATTACCCATGCCAGGGTAATCAAGAATATGTATACCTCTCCTAGAAATTATGTCACCATTAATAAAGGGAGAGAGGATAATATCGCTCAAGACATGGGCGTGATAACACCTCTGGGAGTTTTGGGTATTGTCGAGAATACGTCAAATGGATTCGCTACAGTTCAAAGTGTTTTGAACACGAAATCAAACATTAATGCCAAAATCAAGAATACCAACTATTTCGGCTCCCTTCAATGGGATGCCTTTGATTATAGTGTTGTTCAATTGGTCGATATACCGCGGTCGGCAACATTAACTGTTGGTGATACCATTGCAACGGGAGCAATGTCAAGTATTTTTCCAGAAGATATTCCCATTGGTGTCATTCAGAAATATGAGTTGAACCAAAATCAAAGCTCTTATACCATTCAAGTCGAGCTATTCAATGATATGGCCAACATTAAAAATGTCTATGTCATCAGAAATCGAGATAGAGCAGAAATTCTTGAACTTCAAAAAAGTACTGACAATGTGGAATAACCCAATCTTACTTAATGGGCTTCGTTTCGTGCTTTTGGTCTTCGCGCAGGTGATGATTTTCAATCGTTTGAACGTTTTGGGGTTTATCAATCCGATGATTTACGTGCTTTTCTTTTATTGGTACCCTATCAAGACCAACAGACCCTTATTCCTATTTTTAGGTTTTTTTATCGGTTTTGTTATTGATATATTTTCAGACACGATGGCACTGCATGCCATGGCTGGCCTTACCGTGGCCTTTACCAGACCGCTTATCATGCGATTCTGCTTCGGTGGAAACTACGAATTTCAGGGCTTTACTTTTAAAAATACCACACGCACCCAACGTGTTACTTTTTTACTGCTTCTGATCTTGATTCAGCATATTATTTTCTTCACATTCGAGTTATTGAGTTTTTCGCATATCCTATTACTTTTGAAAAAAATACTCTTCACCAGCATTTTTACGTTATTGTTATGTGTATTACTCAGTTCGCTGTTTGCAAGAGAAGTTGATTGAGGTTTTAAGATTGTACCCTACATGAGAAAACTACTATTATCGTCATTTATAATTGTTATCGGGTTTACATTCGCGGGTAGACTTTCATATTTACAATTGTTCAGCTTTTCGCCTGACCAAATTTTGGAAGACCCCGCGATAAAGGCGGTCTATGACTATCCTGAACGTGGTTATGTCTACGACAGAAACGGTAAGTTATTGGTAGGCAACCAGCCTGCATACGACGTTATGGTGATACCGAGGGAAACCAAGGAATTGGACACCCTCGAATTTTGCTCTTTACTCAGTGTAAGCAAAGAAGACTTTAACAAAAGAATGAATCGTGCCAAACGCTACTCGCCGCGATTACCCTCTGTATTGGTACCGCAACTATCAAAAGAGGACTATGCCCGACTTCAGGAAAAAATGCGGAAATACCAAGGCTTCTATATTCAAAAGAGGTCGTTACGCGATTATAAGACCAATAGTGCCGCCAATGTATTGGGCTACATCAGTGAAGTTAACGAGAGTGACTTACGCACCAATCCGTATTATCGTGCGGGGGAATTGAAAGGCAGAACAGGAATTGAAAAGCAATACGAAGATATTTTAAGGGGACGGAAAGGGGTAAAATACATTCAAAAAGATAGGTTTAACCGTGATATTGGCCCATATAAAAATGGAAAATTGGATACCCTTCCAGACCTTGGCAAAGAAGTTCATATTACCATCGACAAAACACTTCAGGAATATGGTGAACGTTTAATGGTGGGCAAAAGAGGGGGTATCGTAGCCATAGAACCGGAAACCGGTGAGATTTTAGCGATGATTTCTGGCCCCACTTATGACCCTGGTCTATTGGTGGGTCGTGAACGTTCTGCAAACTACAGTAAACTGCATTATGATAGTATATCAAGACCTACTTGGGACCGTTCCATTCTCGCACAACCTTCTCCCGGTTCTCCATTTAAAACATTAAATGCCCTTGTGGCGCTAGAAGAAGGCGTAATCGACCCAAAAACAAAATTTACTTGTTATAATGGCTTCTATGTAGGCAGTCAAAAGAAAGGATGCCACTGTGGTGGTGGGGTTCATAACATGAATTCAGGAATATTCAGGTCATGCAATGCATATTTTGCCGGTACATTCAGAAAAATCTACAATAAGTACGAAACCACCGATGAAGGTATGGATGTGTGGGAAAAGCATATGAAAAGCTTCGGTCTCGGTAATTATCTCGGTGTTGATTTACCTACTGGGGCGCCTGGAAGAATTCCAGATAAGGCGTTTTATGATAAATGGTACGGCGACAACGCATGGGCATCGTCAACAATCATTTCCAACTCCATCGGACAAGGAGAGGTCGCCGCGACGCCCTTACAATTGGCAAATATGATTGCTGCTATAGCCAATCGTGGATATTTTTTTACCCCTCACATCATTAAAAAAATTGGCAATACAGGCAGTATTGATTCGAAGTACACGGAAAAACGATACACGACCATAAAACCACAACATTTTGGCCCAGTGGTACAAGCCATGGCCAATACCTACAAATATGGCACGGCAAAATGGATTCAAATTCCAGATATTGAAATTGCCGGTAAAACAGGAACGGTCGAGAATTTTACAAAAATTGATGGGGAACGCGTGCAATTGACCGATCATTCCATTTTTACCGCCTTTGCACCTGTTGAGAAACCAAAGATTGCCATCGCGGTTTATATTGAAAATGGCTATTACGGCGCACGATACGCTGGTCATATCGCTTCCCTTATGATTGAAAAGTATATCAAAGGAACGATTACCCGCAAAGACCTGGAAAAGAAAATGTTGGAAAAGACACTGGAACATGAATATGCAAAACCTCTGAGTGGCGAGCCCTTCAAGATAAACGAATATGTCTGGTAGAAGTGTGCTGAGAAGACTTGATTGGCTTACCGTTCTATTGTTCACCTTACTTGTTGCCTTTGGCTGGGTCAATATTTACAGTACAACATTGACCGATCCGGAAGTCCCTATTTTAAGCATGTCGACCTTATATGGAAAACAATTGTTCTTTATAGCAATTTCATTTGTTTTCATAGTTCTCATTTTATCGTTGGAGTCCAGTTTTTTTGAACGTTTTTCCAGTTTGTTTTATATCGTCTCGTTACTTTTTTTAGTAGGGTTGTATGTGTTTGGAAAAACTATAGCCGGAGCTACCTCATGGTACGATTTGGGCTTTTTTAATTTTCAACCCTCCGAAGTAGGCAAGCTGACGGCAGCCTTGGCCTTGGCAAAATACCTTAGTGATATTCAGACAGATTTACGTCAAAAAAAGCATCAACTTTATGCTGCCCTAATCATCCTAGTCCCTGCATTTCTCATAATACCTCAGCCAGACCCCGGTAGTGCTTTGGTATATTTTTCCCTTTTTTTTGTACTTTTTCGAGAAGGGTTTCCCTTGCAATATTTAGGTTTCGCCCTACTTTTTATTTTGCTATTTATCACAACCCTGATGTTTGGGGTGATATGGGTAGGCATTGGATTGGGTATTCTAACTTCTTTGTTTTTTCTGTTTAAAAAACCCAATCTTAAAGTTCCTACCCTACCCTTGGTACTTTTCTTGATCGTCTGTGCAGCATTTTCCTTTTCCGTTAATTTCGTTTATGAAAATATATTCGAGCAACGTCACCGCGACCGATTTAGTTTATGGCTTGGTCTGGAAAAAGACCCTATACGTTTGGAACAAATCAAAAAAACCATCGGTTACAACACTTATCAATCTGAAAAGGCGATTGAATCAGGCGGCTTTTTAGGCAAGGGGTTTTTAGAAGGCACCCGAACAAAGGGTGATTTTGTACCACAGCAACATACGGACTATATCTTTAGCTCGGTAGGTGAAGAATGGGGGTTTTTGGGAACCGTATCCATCATAGTGATTTTCACGGTATTCTTTCTCCGTCTGATTCAGTTGGCAGAAAGACAGAAAAAAGATTTTCAACGCATGTACGGCTATGGAATCATATCTATTTTACTTATTCATTATTTTGTAAATATCGGAATGGTTTTGGGACTTCTTCCAACTGTCGGGATTCCACTGCCATTTTTTAGTTACGGTGGATCAGGACTCATATTTTTTACTTCCATGCTCTTTATCTTCCTTAAGTTTGACGCATCGCGACTGACCGAGCTTTAAAATGCCCAGCTGGAAGTATTCGTTTCTTGTTCTAATTTTTCAGAATTACTCAAGTTTTCAAAGAAATCGATTCCCGTTTGCCTTTCAATTTCATCGACGGAAACGACAAATTGTGATAATGGGGCATTGCTTTCTTCATTGGGCATTAGAAAGGCCAGTATTGAAAATTTATCACCTACTTTTTTGACTACGATTTTGTAAAATGCATTGGGTACATCAACGTCTTCATCACCAATTTCATGCATATGACCCTTTAATACCCCGCCCGTTATTACATAAAGGGTACCGTAACGCTTACACCATTGTCTCACTTTCATTTCAAGACGATTCCATACACCCGCGTTGAACGCGCTGTTCTGGGGCGAAATATTACTGGTATAAAAGGTTTCATTGTAAGCGTATTCAGAAAAGCGCCGGTCACCCGCAGGGCATAAATGTCCACGGTCAAATCCTGAACCTCTATAGTTACGCCAACCTGCAGACTTTGTTTTCACTTTGGGGTCTTCAATAAAGTAAGGTCGCTCCCTATCATCATAGGTCAGATGTGACTTTTTTAAGGTATAAGCGACCCATTCCGCCTGTTCGTATGCCTCACTATATGACAATAGATAATGCTGATGGGTCACCACTTGACCAGTAGTGGAACTTGGTAGTAATTCACTTTTAAAAACAGTACTGGCAATATTAGGTTCCGACTCAGAATAATGTGCTGGTGTATAGAAGTTTTCAAACCACCAAAAACCAACAATACAGAGGGTTAAAAGAGTGGTGTAAATCCATCGGTTTCTTTTTGACATTGATAAAATAATATGATACAATACCTGAAAATAAAACAATTTGAGCATTCAGCACCTTACCCTTACTTTTGCCAAAAAGTAATTATTGGTCGAAATAACGAAAGACATTTTATTTGCCAAAAGCGTTCTTGATGAAGGAAATATCGTAGCGATTCCTACAGAAACCGTTTTTGGGCTAGCAGCCAATGGAACCTCTGTACAGGCTTTAAAAAAAATTTTTAGGGTAATAGGCAGGCCCATCATCTACCCACTTATCTTGCATTTTGGTGATTTTAATTCGATTACGCCATTTGTAAACGGAATCACTACTGATGTCGAGCAACTGGCAAACGCTTTCTGGCCGGGCCCATTGACCTTATTGCTGCCAAGGTCTAAAAAAGTACCTGATATTGTTACTGCGGGTTCTAATCGGGTAGCCGTACGCATACCCAACCATAGTATGACCATTGCACTTCTCAAATCACTTGACTACCCGCTTGCCGCGCCCAGTGCGAATCCTTCAGGTTATATTAGTCCGACAAAACCTCAACATGTTGAAAAACAATTGGGTCAAAGCATACCGCTGATACTGGATGGTGGTTCTTGCAAAAGCGGAATAGAATCGACTATTCTAGGTTGGGAAAACGGTATTCCGACCATTTATAGAACGGGAGTGATTACATCAGACATGATTGCAAAAGTTCTTGGAAAAGCTCCTGAATTCAATAAAAAAAGTGATGTGTTGGAAGCTCCAGGAATGATGTCATCACACTATGCCCCTAAAACAAAGACATTGGTGACCGATGATATTCCTACATTATATGATAAACACAAGAACGAGGATATTGGATTAATTACTTTTCAGCAAAACACTGGCCTAAAAATCAAAAAAGAAATCGTTTTGTCATCAAAAGCATCCTTGGAGGAAATGGCAGAAAAATTGTATGCTGCAATGCACTTGTTGGATGGCATGGACCTAGATGTAATTATCATTGAAAAAGCACCGGACGAAGGTATTGGCAGGGCAATCAATGACCGATTGGAGCGTTCATCCTTTAAAAAATAAAAAGCCCACCGAAATCAGTGGGCTTCATTTCTTTTTTGTGTGTGCTTTTATCCTTTAACGGCCAATTTCGTATTCTGACGCTTTAAGGTGTTCAACTTTAAGTCTTGCAAAACATTGATGGCTTCTTCCACATAAACATCTTTAGCCAAATCTTGGTGCCAACGATCTCTCTTCTCCCTTAATACTGGGTCTTGAGTGAACAGTTCTTGTTCATATTTTAAGGACTCAAAAGTCAGCTTTGAATCATAATCGGCCAATGACTTAAAATAGTTTGACTTTTCCTTATTTCTTTCCTGTCGTGTACTATAGGTATCATAATTTAAGGAAACCTCCTTTTCGTCTTGTTGCTCTTTTAACCACTTTGCATTCTCCTCTATTAACTTTAATTGAGAATTCTCCAATAGTCGGGCTTTACTTTTAGCCACCGTAGTCTCATAATCAATATAACCGTCCCAAACGTTATAATCTGCAGGAGAAATTCTATCCCACCCTAAAGGGTTCTCTTGATCACGCTCGCCCAAATCAATGTAGCTATAGCGGTCCGGCACCACAATATCACTCTTCACACCTTCTAACTGGGTAGATCCACCATTGATACGATAAAACTTCTGTGTGGTTATTTTAATGGCGCCTAAATCGCCATGCTCGTTACTTCTTACAATATTGTCCAGTGGAATTACATTTTGAACCGTACCCTTTCCAAAGGTTTGTTTACTTCCTATAATTATGGCCCTTTTGTAATCTTGCATAGCAGCCGCCAAAATCTCGGAGGCCGAAGCGGAGAGTTCATTGACCAATATCACTAAGGGACCATCCCACTGAATTCGTTCATCTTTGTCTTCATGTACTTCTTTTCGTTGACCGGAAGAGCGCACTTGAACTACAGGACCATCTTTAATAAACAATCCAGCCATTTCAACAACAGTTTTCAAGGAACCTCCGCCGTTGTCGCGCAAATCCAATATGAGACCTTCCGCACCTGATTGTTTCAACCGTTCAACCTCTTTAGCCACATCTGTCGCTGCATTTCGTTCAGAATAGTCGTCAAAATCAACATAAAATTTGGGTAGGTGTATCAAACCATACTTTCTATCATCTTTCTCAACTGTGGCAGACTTCGCATACGATTCTTCCAATTCCACTACATCGCGTGTAATAGAAAAAACATCAATAGTACCATCTACTTTTCTAACCGTCAAATCTACTATGGTACCCTTAGGTCCTTTAATCAATTTAATGGCATCATCGATGCGCATACCAACTACGTCAATAGCTTCTTCTCCATCTTGACCCACCTTGATGATTTCATCACCAACCTCAACCGTTTTACTCCTCCATACTGGGCCTCCAGATATGACTTCTACAATTTTGAAGCCCTCTGGCTTTTTCTGAAGACGTGCTCCGATACCTTCGAATTTACCGGACATCCCAATATCAAATTTTTCCTTTTCTTCAGGACCGAAATAAAATGTATGCGGATCAAATTCATCAACGATGGTGTTGATGTACTGTTCGAACCAATCTTTACGTTCTAAATCACCAACGAATTCAAAGAAATCGTCCAAAGTATTTTTTGTAGTTTCCCTGGAGGCGGCCTCAACTTCGGCGAGTGTCATCTTTTTTAACTCTTCTTTTGCGGGGTCTAACGCGTCAACATCTACCTCAACACTGGCCGAACCATCACCCTGCGGGGTTACCATAGCCGTTTTTCTGATTTTTACCTTACTATCATAAACGCCCAGGGCATTATACTTCAACTGCAACCTCCAGCGTTCTTTGAGTTCCCTTCTATTCTTGGCAAAAGGTACCTCGGCATAATCGATATTGATGGTCTCCTCTTTTTTAAAATCGAAAGGTTGTTCAAGTACCTCGGCGTAAATTTCCTTGGCCTCATCCATTCTTTTCATAAGACGTTGATATACCAAACTGAAAAAAGAGATATCGGTATTCTTGATTTGATCATCGATTTGATACTTGAACTTTTCGAATTCCTTTATATCGCTCTCCAAAAAATATCTCTTGGTAGGATCCAAAATATCAATAAAGTCTTCAAAAATATTGGCAGAAAATTTATCATTGATATCCTTAGGTTCATAATGCCCGCGCTCTAGAACGTAAGTTATCAAGTCAAGCAATAGCTTATCTTTATCGTTGGTTTCAAAAGACTTATTTGTAAAACTGCAAGAGGCTACTGCAATTAATATGACTAACAGACCAAGTACAAGGTTCTTTTTCATAGAGACGGTTTTGGGACGATGATTTTACTTTGATGATTCTTTCAATACCTTGATACCAAAGCGTTTCAACGTCTTTGCAATTCACTAAGATACAGAAAAAATCATGCCACGTTTGGGAGGGGCGTTTAATTTTTTGTTAAACGACCCCATGCGCCCATCTTAGTGAAAAACGTATTTTTACGACAATAAGTATGTTTTATGAAAAAACCACTGATTTTGGTCACTAATGACGATGGAATAACGGCTCCAGGGCTTCGTACCTTAATCGGTTTGATGAAGTCGATAGGAGACGTTGTTGTTGTTGCTCCCGATAGCCCCCAATCAGGAATGGGGCATGCCATCACTATTGATAACACATTGTATTCCAAAAAGGTAGTTATTGACCATAAAAATGGTGCTCCGACCGAATACTCATGTAGTGGTACCCCCGCTGACTGTGTAAAACTTGGTTTACGGGAAATCTTGGACCGACGCCCCGATTTAGTCGTTAGTGGTATTAACCATGGATCAAATTCATCGATCAACGTCATCTATTCCGGTACGATGAGTGCGGCAATTGAGGCGGGAATCGAAGGTATTCCAGCGATTGGATTTTCACTATGTGATTACTCCTGGCAGGCTAATTTCGAAGGTGCTGCCGAAGCCATCAAAACCATTACGACGGAAGCGTTGAAACACGGCATACCATTCGGCACAGTGCTCAATGTGAATATTCCCAAGACCGATGGAAAACCTCCAAAAGGCATCAAGGTATGCCGACAGGCAAAAGCGAACTGGAGGGAAAAATTTGATAAACGCTTGAGCCCAACGGGAAAGGAATACTATTGGCTGACCGGAGAGTTTGAACTTTTGGACGAAGGCGAGGATACGGATATTCACGCCCTTGAAAATGGTTTTACCTCGGTAGTACCCACACAATTTGACCTTACGGCTCACAAGACCATTTCACACTTAAACACTTGGAATTTCAATGGAAACCAAAACTAAGGAAGTTCTTATTGGTTTTTTAGTAGGCATTATAGCCAATACTGTTGGCACACTACTATATATCATCCTTTTTTCAGATTTATCCATCGAAGAGACTTTTAGGGTATCCTATGGCCAAGGGCACCTAGGAAGCCTTCTTGCCCTAGGTGCTGTTCTCAATTTAGTCGCCTTTTTTGGCTTTTTGAAGCTCAAAAGGGATTCAAGGGCAAGAGGGGTTATGATGGCCACACTGCTCACGGCCCTTGTCATATTGGTCTATAAATTCCTTTAGAATGAAGTACTACATCATCGCAGGTGAAGCTTCCGGTGATCTGCATGGTTCCAACTTGGTCAAGGCCCTTAACAAGCATGACCCAGAAGCGGATATACGATGTTGGGGCGGTGACTTAATGCAGCAAGCTGGGGCAACCTTGGCCAAGCATTACAAAGAAATGGCCTTCATGGGATTTTTAGAGGTTGTGAAGAATATTAATTCCATATTCAAAAACATTTCATTTTGCAAAGAAGATATTACCCAATTCCAACCCGATATAGTCATCTTCATTGATTTTTCTGGCTTTAATCTACGAATAGCAAAATGGGCTAGACAAAGGGGCTATAAAACCAATTATTATATTTCTCCACAGGTTTGGGCTTCCCGTGCTGGTCGTGTGGAAAAAATCAAAAAGTACATTGACAAGATGTATGTCATTCTGCCCTTTGAAAAAGGGTTTTATCAAAAATATGGATATGAAGTGACGTTTGTCGGCCATCCGCTTTTGGATGCTATAACGACAACTCCCGTCAAACCTCTCGACACATTTTGTCGGGAGAACAAATTAGATCACAAAAGACCGATTATAGCACTTTTACCAGGAAGTCGTAAACAGGAAGTAGAGAAAATGCTTCATGTGATGCTTACCGTAGTTCAAAATTTTCAAGACTATCAATTTGTTATTGCCGGTGCACCGAGCTTAACCAACGATTTCTATAAAAAGTTTCTAACCATCAAGAATGTGCGACTTGTTACAAATGAGACCTATACGCTATTATCTCATGCTCACGCTGCTCTAGTGACCAGCGGAACTGCCACCCTGGAAACAGCGCTCTTTAAGGTACCCCAGGTGGTTTGCTACAAAGGCAATTGGATATCCTATCAAATTGCAAAGCGAATCATTACATTAAAACACATATCACTGGTCAATCTTATCATGAACAAAGAAGTGGTTAAAGAGCTGATTCAAAATGACCTCACCCCAAAAAAATTGAACGACGAACTGGCCAAAATAGTAGAAGGTGATGGGCGAAAAAAAGTTCTCGAAGCTTATGATGCGTTGATTAAAAAGTTGGGAGAATCAGGGGCAAGTGATACAACAGCACGTTTGATTGTGGAAAATATGTAATTTTAACATCCAAGTAGAAACCTTGACTTGGATGCAAATTAAATCTGCCTTCGCTATTGTTCTCACACTGTTCTTGACCAGTTGTATCGTGAAAAAGAAAACCACTTACAGCAAGGCCAAAACGGTCACTGTGGCTTCTAATGAGGATAACATACTGCCTCCTCCCCCTAAAAGGAAAAAAAGAAAAAAAGAAAATCCAAAAGCAGATGCTGTCGTGACCACCGCAATGGGCTTCTCAGGCACCCGTTACAGGCTTGGGGGAACAACCAAAAAAGGCATGGATTGTTCTGGACTGATTTATATCGCATTACAAGATAACAACATTGCCTTCCCAAGGGTATCACATCAAATGGCTGATGAGGGCAAGCGTGTGAAGCTTGGGGCAATTGAAAAGGGAGACCTACTTTTCTTTAAAACCTCTAAAAGTGGCAAACGCGTTAACCATGTAGGTCTAGTTGTTGAAGTTGATGGCAAAGACATTCGTTTTATCCACTCCACGTCATCAAGAGGGGTTATTGTATCCTCTTTGCGCGAGGGATTCTGGAACCATGCTTTCGTTAAGGCCACCCGAATTCTCTAATGCGTCTCGTTGACTTTGTATCGATAAAACTGACCATATTTCTGATTGCAGGAATACTTATTGGGTATCATCTACAATGTAATATAAGTCTGATTGGCTTCCTTTTGCTCGCATTTCTGTGCTGTCTTGCTGTCACCTATAAAATGGGCAAAAGAAATCACGTTCTATTCGGATGCTTCGCTATGGGAACTTCCTTGTTTCTGGGAGTTTTTGTTACCATCGTACAACTACCCTCAAACCCTACTCACTATAGGCGACATCTCGAGGAGGAGCCAACAAAAATGAGCATGAAGATTACGGAAGTTTTAAACCCAAATGACTATTCCTATCGATATTTCGCTGAGGTTACATCAGTTTCCAATAAAAGAACCTCAGGTAGTCTTATACTTTATATTAAAAAGGACTCCCTTTTGGAATCCCTCTCAGTAGATGATGAGCTTTTAGTCCATGCAACCATCGAATCTCCAAGAAGCCCACTGAACCCGCATCAGTTCAGTTTTAAAGACTATCTCAACAAAAGGGGCGTTTTTGGTCAATTAAACCTTGCCCCCAAACAATGGATAAAAATTACAGCGCCAAGCCAGACCCTTTTTGGTATTGCAGCTAACTTTAGAAAGATACTTGTTAATAAACTGAAAAGGCAAGGTTTTGGAAAGGAGGAACTAGGAGTGATACAAGCCCTTTTATTAGGGCAACGAAAGGATATTTCTGAAGCCACCTACGATGATTATAAAAATGCAGGAGCCGTTCATATTTTGGCCGTTTCAGGATTACACGTCGGGATTTTGCTACTGCTCTTGGAATTCTTTTTTCAACCTCTGGAGAGACTTCGCAAAGGAAAAAACTTAAAAGTATTGCTCATCATAGCCTTGCTTTGGAGTTTTGCTTTTATAGCCGGTCTTTCGCCTTCAATCGTCAGGGCAGTTACCATGTTTTCATTTTTGGCCTATGCCCTTCACCTGAACCGCGCCACCAACACTTTTAATATTTTGGCCTGGTCAATGTTCTTCATTCTTTTGGTGCAACCACTTTTTTTATTCCATGTTGGTTTTCAAATGAGCTATGCCGCCGTATTTGCCATTTTGTGGATTTATCCAAAACTGCAGCAATTTTGGTATCCCAAGAACGTATTGGTCAGAAATGCATGGCAACTTTTATCGGTCAGTATTGCAGCACAAGTTGGTGTTCTGCCCTTGAGCATTTTCTATTTCCATCAGTTTCCGGCCCTCTTTTTTATTTCCAACCTATTAGTAGTACCTTTTTTGGGTATTATTCTTGGCACAGGCATAGTAGTGGTCTTTTTGACCTATTTTGAAGCGCTTCCCCCATTTTTAATGGAAACATACAACAGTCTAATAGGGGCAATGAATGGAATAATTCATTGGGTAGCACAACAAGAAGCATTTCTTTTTCAAAATATTCCATTTGACGGTGTACAACTTGTACTCGGTTATATTACCCTTATTGTATCAGTAATGGCAGTATCCAAAAAAACATTTCGATGGGCTGCGATGACATTAAGTTTCATTGCACTTTTTGTAGGTTATTTGGTTTTTCAGGAATTCCAACTTTCTAAAAAGGAAAGACTTCTTTTACTACATCAAAACAGAAATACAGTACTGCTTTACCAAAAGGGTTCTGAGTTGACCGTTTTTTCAAACCATTTTGAAAAAAGCGCTTCTGCAATCAATGATTATGTTATTGGTGAACGGATAAAGAGGGTAGACCATGATTCCCTTTTCAATTCGTACCACATCGGAGGCCAAAAACTATTGATAATCGATAACAACGGAATATCCCCTTCTTCAAAATCCATTGATGTGGTGTTAATGACTCAGTCCCCTAAAATTCATTTGGAACGCCTTCTTGATTCGCTTCAACCCAAAATTCTTATCGCCGATGGTAGTAATTACAAGAGTTATGTGAATCGTTGGAAAAATACGTGTAATAAAAGAAAGCTCCCTTTTCACTATACAGGTGAAAAGGGAGCTTATGAGTTTTCAATCAAAGATTAATGCACGTTGCCCATCAAACGTTTCATCAATGGTCCGAAAACGATAACCACAGCTCCAGCAACTAAAGCGTACATAGCAATTAAACGGAACCCATCCAGATAAACGTTTAGTGTATCGAAGCCCCCTACATTGCTATCTGAACTCTCGATAGCCAATTGTTTGGAGATAAAGCCAACAATTTGAAAGGCATAGGCTGAAGACAAAAACCATACCCCCATCATAAATGCGACAATACGTTTGGGAGAAAGATCCGTGATTTTTGACAGGCCAACAGGAGACATAAATAATTCACCAACTGACAATATAAAATACAACCATAAGAGATATGAAAAGGGTACCATTCCGTTCTCATCCGCGGAAGCCCCGCTTAGGGAAACAATGTAAAAACTTAAGCCTGCAAGAACAAGCCCCAAGCCAAACTTATAAGGGGTTCTTGGATTCAGTTTCTTTTTAGACAAATACGTCCACACCAATGAAATAGGTATAGCCAGTATAAAGATAAACATGGAATTTAGTGCATTGGTCTGGCTAGCGTTGATTAAGGAAAGGTTTACATTTCTTGCAGCAAAAAGGGTTATCACACTTCCATGCAATTCATGAAAACCCCAAAAAATGGTCATAAAAAAGGTGATGAGCAGTGCCATAAAAAGCTTTTTTCGCTCGTCTGGGGTTGATTTCATCATTATGGACCCCATATAAGCAATTATGGCAATCCCAATTACCTTGAATAACACATTGACAATATTTTGGTCCTCTAAAAATGTACCCTCCTCACCTAAGGACTTATATGAATACAGTAAAAACGCAATTAAAGGGGCTGATAAAAAGGCTAAAATGGGGATTAGATTTTTTTGTGGGATACCCAAAACCTTTTTTTCGTAGACTTCCATACTAGGCGGCCGACCTCCTTCGCCAAAGACATTTTTTTTGATACCGCTCCAAAAGAACAGAAGCCCGGTCAACATCCCTATACCAGCAAGCCCAAAACCGTAATGCCAGCCATAGGTTTCCCCAAGCCATCCACATAATAGTGGAGATATAAAACCACCAATGTTAATACCCATGTAGAAAATGGTAAATCCAGAGTCTTTTCTTGGATCACCCTCCTTGTATAAAGTCCCTACAAAGGTTGATATGTTGGGCTTGAAAAAGCCATTACCGACAATAATTAAAGCCAAGGCCAAAAAGAAAGCCACGTTGTTCTCAATAGCCAATACAAAATGACCTAGGGCCATGAGAATACCGCCCAAAAAAATGGAACTCCGCATTCCTAGGATAGAATCCGATATCTTTCCCCCTATTACTGTAGACGCATATACAAGAGATCCATAAGAAGCATAAATCGCAGCGGCAGCATAATCACGAGTGGCCAGCGCTTCAAAAACTACCTTAACCATATATAAGGTCAAGAGCGCTCGCATGCCATAGAAACTAAATCGTTCCCATAACTCTGCAAAGAAAAGGTAAAACAATCCTTGTGGGTGGCCAAGTATTTGCTTTTCGCTAGCCGGTTTAACTACATCTGACATATTTTAGTTGGTTTGATTGTTATACATTAACCCTTTATAGGTTCTTCTGAAAGTTGGTCTGGCTTTTTCTCACGATCCCGTAGTTTCTCGATGACGAAATCAGTCATTTTACGATAAAGGTGCTTTCGGGTGTTTCCACCATAAATACCATGGTTTTTATCGGGGTAAATGGCCCACTCAAATTGTTTGTCGGCCTGAATCAACGCCTCTGCCATCCGCATCGTATTTTGTACGTGCACATTATCATCACCAGAGCCATGCACCAAAAGATAATCACCCTTTAACAATTCAGGATAGTTGAATGGAGATTCGTTGTCATACCCTCCAGGATTTTCCTGAGGGGTACGCAAAAAGCGTTCGGTATAGATGGTATCATAAAAACGCCAGCTCGTTACCGGTGCTACTGCGATGGCCATTTCGAAAGTTTCGTTACCTTTTAACAGTGAGTTTGTACTCATATGACCACCAAAGCTCCAACCCCAGATACCCGTCTTGTCTTCATCAATATAATCCAGTTCACTGATTTTTTTGGCCGCAGCAATTTGATCTTCTGTTTCGTATTTGACCAGATTAAGATAGGTCGATTTCTTGAATTCACTGCCTTTAAAACCAGTACCCCTACCATCAACACAGGCCACGATTACCCCTTGTGAGGCCAATAACTGATGCCAGTAGTCGTTGCTGCCCATCCAACGATTGGCAACTTGTTGCGATCCGGGGCCACTATATTGGAACATCAAGAGAGGGTATTTTTTTGAAGAATCAAAATCATTGGGCTTGACCATCCACATATTCAACTCATTACCATTAATGGAAATGGTAGAGAATTCTTTAGGGGCTATATCATACCCTTCCAATTTTTGGGAAAGGGCCTGATTATCCATGATATCTTTGAGCTTTTTACCATCTTTCGCCTGGTGCAAGGTGAACTTATGAGGGGTCGTTGCACTTGAATAGGTGTTGATGTAATACGTATAATCTGCACTGAAGTCCGCAGCATTGGTACCCGCTGCCGCACTCAAAGCTTCTTTATCTTGGCCTGAACTGGAAATACTATATACCCCTCGATTGATGGAACCATTTTCAACGGATTGATAGTAAATTCTATCATTGGCTTGGTCATAACCGTAATAATTAGTGACTTCCCAAGCACCTTTAGTAATCTGATTCATCAAATTACCATCCTCATTGTACAAATACAAATGGTTGAAACCGTCTTTCTCACTTGTCCAGATAAAACTATCATCTGCCAAAAAAGTGAGGTTGTCATGAATGTCTACATAGGCCTCATCTTTTTCTTCCAACAAAATAGAAACTTCATTATCAGTGGCATTGACCTCATGCAAGGTTAAATGATTTTGATGGCGGTTAATGGTTTGAACACTTATATAATTGGGGTTGTTCATCCATTTGATACGCGGTATGTAATAGGCATCGCCCAAATCAACCTTTGAAATCCCTTCTGAAGCCACATCATATAGATGAAGACTGACCTTGGCATTCTCCTCCCCTGCTTTGGGGTACTTGAATTCATATTGAAATGGATATAAGTTGGTACCATATACATCCATTGAAAACTGCGGTACATTGGTCTCGTCAAATCGTATAAATGCAATTTTGGTTCCGTCACTGTTCCACTCAAAGGCTTGTACAAAAGAAAATTCCTCTTCATAAACCCAATCGGTTATACCATTGATGATGCTTCCGTAGACCCCGTCAGTGGTTATCTGTTTGGTCTTCCCCGAAGAAATCTCCATTAGATAAAGATTGTTTTCAAAAGCATAAGCCACCTTCGAGCCATCTGGCGATAGCTCAGGTTCTTGTATTTTGTTGTCCGAAATTTTCGTCAGCGATTTGTCGGCAATATTGTAAATATAATATATGCCCAATCGCGAACGTCTGAAAATCGGTTCAACCTCAGTGGCCAAAATAAGTTGTGATTCGTCATCACTGAACTCGTATGATGTAAAAAAAGGCACTGTCTCAGATGACGTAACAATCGTTTCCACTCGTTGTAGCGTCTTATAATCATACTTGTCCAAAGAACTCGTTCTAGGACTGCGATTGAAGTTCAGTACCGTATACTGCTTTCCATTTTTCATAGACCGCAATACATCCATGCCTTCCGTTATAAATTTCCCTCTCCAAATCTCATCAAGGGTAATCTGCTTCTGGGCCATAACACTACACGTTACCCATACTGTCAGGATTAATAACGAAAATAACTTTTGCTTACTCATAGACTGCCATTCATTTTTGATTCAAACAATTTCTAAATATAAGCATTGAAGGGGGCAACGCACAATATCGAACCAAGAATCCTAAAACGTATCTTTGCCACTTTATCAATGACCATGCAAAAAACCGTAGAAGGCTTCTCTAAACTAACCAAACAGGAGAAGATAGACTGGGTGGCCAACAATTGTACAGAAAACCCCGAAACTACAAGACAACTAATAGCACAATATTTAAATTCAGACGCAGCACTTCAAAAAGTGCATGATGAATTCATCGAAAATACCCTAACAAACTATTACCTACCCTTTGCAGTAGCACCTAATTTTTTGGTCAATGAAGAATTGTATGCACTGCCCATGACCATTGAAGAAAGTTCAGTGGTAGCTGCGGCAAGTAAGGCAGCAAAATTTTGGTTGACAAGGGGAGGTTTTAAAACAGCGGTTCGAGGTACCGAAAAGGTGGGTCAAGTGCATTTTATGTATTTCGATGAACCCAAGAGATTGGAAAGTTTCTTTAAAAAGGTTCTTCCTCTTTTTCATGAAGATTCCAAAACCATCACCCAAAGCATGCGAAAACGCGGTGGAGGTATCTCGGCAATTGAGCTAAGAAATAAAACCGACGAGTTGGATGGTTACTATCAATTGCACTGCACCTTTGAGACATTAGACGCCATGGGCGCCAATTTCATCAACTCCTGTTTAGAGCAATTTGCCCAAACTTTAAAAGTGGAAGCTGGAAAGCAAGGCATTTCATTAGAAGTTATAATGAGCATTCTCAGCAATTATGTGCCGAATTGTGTAGCACATGCTGAAGTCTCTTGCCCAATCGGTGAAGATGGGAGCAAGACCACGGTTTCACATGAATTTGCCAAGCGTTTTGTTCAGGCAGTGGCCATCGCCAAATCAGAGCCTTTTCGTGCCGTTACGCATAATAAGGGTATTATGAATGGAATTGATGCTTTGGTTCTTGCTACCGGAAATGATTTCAGGGCCGTAGAAGCAGGTGTGCATGCCTTTGCCGCAAAAGATGGCCAATATTCCAGTTTAACGCATGCAGAAATCAAAGAAGATCATTTCACATTTTGGATTGATGTGCCTTTGGCCTTGGGTACGGTGGGAGGATTAACCTCTCTTCACCCACTAGTAAAATTGGCCTTGGAAATACTTAAAAATCCCACAGCTAAAGAATTGATGCAGTTGGTAGCCGTAGCAGGATTGGCACAAAATTTCGCTGCTTTGCGTTCTTTGGTCACCACCGGAATTCAAAAAGGGCATATGAAAATGCACGCATTGAACCTATTGAATCAATTGGGTGCCTCGGAGGACGAAAAAGTTCAGCTATTGGAATATTTCAAGGCGCAGACAGTGAGTAATGCTGCTTTGAAAAAGCAATTGGCAGAGATTCGAAACAACAAATGAGCGCTCACTTTTACAGCAACGGAAAACTGCTACTGACAGCTGAATATGGTGTTCTCGACGGCGCCTTGGCATTGGCTGTACCTACAACATTTGGGCAGTCTTTAACAGTAGAAAAAATAGATGAATCCGTTATTGAATGGATTAGCCGTAACGAACAAGGGGAAACGTGGTTTGAAGCGCACTTTGACCTGACCCATTTTAAAACGCTAAAAACGTCAGATGCTGCCCTTTCCAATAGGCTGGAACATATTCTGAAAAGTACCTTTTCACTAAAACCAGATTTAAACCATACCACCCAAGGATATTGTTTTGCTGCTACATTGACCTTTCCCAGAAATTGGGGGTTGGGCTCTTCCTCTACTTTAATCAATAATCTGGCACAATGGGCCAAGGTAAATGCATACACCTTATTACAAAATACTTTCGGGGGAAGTGGATACGATATTGCCTGTGCCCAGAATAACCGACCTATTCATTATCAACTTGTACAAGGAAACCCAGTGGTAGAATCGGTATTTTTTGACCCCATCTTCAAAGAGCAACTGTACTTTATATATCTAAATAAAAAACAAAATAGTAGAGAAGCCATCTCGAACTATAGGCAACAGGATTTCGATACGGAAACCTTTATTGCCGAAATAAGTGAATTGACCCTTAAAATTACTTCGGAACCGCATTTCGAAGCCTTTGGGAAATACCTAAAACAACATGAAGAACTTCTTTCAGAAGTATTGGGCGTTACACCGGTTAAGGAACAATTGTTTCCTGATTATTTTGGAACCATCAAGAGCCTCGGGGGTTGGGGTGGTGATTTTGTTTTGGCTACTGGTGATAAAAAAACCCCTGACTACTTTAAAGCCAAGGGGTTTGATGTTGTTATTTCTTATCAGGATATGGTTTTGGAACACTCTTGATTTTCTTACGAAATCTACCCTCTAAAAGGATAATTCAACAGATTTAGTAAAATGTAGCTCGGTTATCTTCAATCTCGGCATTTTCTTTTAAGGCATTGAAGACACCTGTATTTACTGCATTGCGTTTTTGATTTGTTAGGGTATTTGCGAAGGTGCTAAAATTGTCCAAATCTGCGCCAGATTCTTTTTTTGTCACCTTAATCATGAACATTCCTGTCTCTCCTTGAATGAGTTTTGAAGTTTCACCTTCTGCTAAACCAAAGGCTTTACCCACTACCAAAGGTTCTCGGCCGGCTCCGGGTATAGTCGGAGAGTTTCTTGTTATTGCCGAAGCATTTGATGTGGTCACACCATTATTTGTGGCAAAATCCTCTAAGGCCGAAACAGTTGTTTTATTGCGAATCTGCTCTGCCTTTTTCTCTTTTCGAATCTTTGGTAATGCACTGGCCGACGCGTCTTCAACCGACATGGTACCTTTATCATATTTTTTTGTCAATTGCACAACGGCGTAACCATTGGTCAAATCGAAACGCTTTATATCACCCACTTTGGTATCATCATTAAACGTCCATTGCACAATACTGCGTTGTGAGCTCAACCCCGGAAGATTTTCATCCATTTCCTTGATTTTATTGACCGGACGGACCGTCAAAGTACTTTCTTTTGCGATGTCAGAAAACGCTTCAGGTTCGGCATCTGAAACCGCCATTTCGTACTTGGTGGCTTCGGTAAACAAGGTGTTTATGGTTTCTTCTGAAGGTTGAATTTCACGTGCCAACGTTGCCACTTGCACCAAGTTTTGTTTATCATCAACCTTAATGACATGAAAACCAAATTCCGTCTCTACCAATCCAATGGTACCGACTTCACTGCCAAAGCAAAAATTATTGAATGCATCAGCCATCATTCCTTCTTGGAAATACCCCAGGTCTCCACCACGTGGGGCAGAAGGCCCATCAGAATTATCTCGTGCCAGTGCCGTGAAATCAGCTCCTTCCTTTTTAGCCTCTGCCAGTATTCTTTTCGCTTCCGCCTCAGCCTCTTCTTTTGTTCTTGTGATATCAGCATTCGCACGGGTGGCCCCTTCGTAGGTAAAAAGAATATGACTCGCCTTTACCGACCCATTTGGCTTTCTATCCATTACCCTTGATACCTTGAAGAAATCTCCGTCGCGATATGGTCCATAGACCGCTCCATCGGCCAAACCAATAATACTATCTGCCGCCACCGCTGGCAAATCTTTCTTTGCCTTAAAGATAGTATCGAACTTAGTATCGGAGTTTCTGTCCAAAAACGCCTCGATATCATCTGTACTCTGGAATCCCCTCTCTACGTAGGTAGTATCAGTAGCTTTATCTATTTTATCTTCAATCAGTGCAGTCAATGACTCCCTTACCGTATTTTCATCAGTGGCAGATGCTTTTTCCTCAAAAAAGACAAATCTGACATCACGTGCTTTTTCTTGCTCAAATTCATCTTCGTTTTCTTTGATATATGTAGCAATCTCATCTTTGGATACTTGTATGGTGCTATCGGGTATTGATGAAAAGGGTACGCGTACATACCGAATGTCTACCTTATCATTGGCCAGTTGGTAATCGAACTTACCTTCGGCCAAAGTGGCACCGGCACCAGCCTTAATCAAATTAAAGTAAATCTGCTCCTTGGCCGATTGCATGATTTGCTTTTCAATTTCTAACCAATTGTCATATAGCAAAGGATTGGTTTCTCGCCAGTCTGCAATAGTTGATTTAAATACCTCGGGATTAAATACGCCGTTTTCATCTTGAAAAGATGGATCTTGGGCATAACCCGTATTTTTTATAAAATCAATGATTTGGTCACTTTCAACGTCAATCCCCAGTTTTTCATATTGCTGATTGAGGATGGCACTTCTAACTTCTTGATCGTAAACCCTATTGACCAACTGGGTAGAAGACATATTTGAACCAAATTGCCTTTGTGCCTGCTCTAACTTTCTTGAAAAATCTTCCCTAGAAATAGGATCGCCATTAATTTCAGCTATGGTAGAACCTATTTTACCTCCACCTAGGTCGTTTCCAGTAAAAACCCCTGAAATCACGAAGGCGAACAACGCCATACCAATAATCAATATCAATACCGTAGTTCGCTTTCTAATATTTTCTAAAATAGCCATTTATCCGTCTCTTTTGCTTTGATTTTAGTGCGCGAAAATACCATTTTCTTTTCAATTGAAAAAGCTAAAATTTTCTCGAAACCCCAATTAAAAATAGGGGTTGCCTCCCTTTTTTATTCCATCAAGACTTCGACTTCTACCAAATCTATTTTATTATTGGATACCTCGAGTATTCTGAAAAGATACCCCTCTGTCTTAATTTCTTCGTTTTGCTCGGGAATCTGCTCCGTAACGTTGGTGATCAATCCCCCTAAGGTTTCGTATTCATCACTTTCCGGTAGTTCGAGTTTGTAGTTCTCATTGATATAATCGACTTCCAATCGTGCAGAAAAACAAAACATCGTTTCACTCATCTGCCGTTCTATCAAATCAGTAGAATCATGTTCATCTTCAATTTCACCAAATAGTTCTTCTACAATATCTTCTACAGTCATGACCCCCGACGTTCCGCCATACTCATCCAAAACCACCGCCATGCTCTTTCTCTTTTTGGTCAATACGTTCAAAATCTCATGTATCAGCATCGTCTCGGGCACAAATTCTACTGGCCTCAGGATTTGCTTTATGGTCTTGGGCTTTTTAAACAGTTCATATGAGTGCACATACCCGATGATTTCATCAACAGTGTCTTTATAGACCAAAATCTTGGAATAGCCCGTTTCAATGAATAACTTACTCAGTGTTTTTGAGGTCTCGTGTAGCTCTATGGCCATAATTTCAGTTCTAGGAATCATTACTTCCCTCGCCTTTACCTCTGAAAACTCCAATGCATTTTGAAACAGTTGAATTTCAGAATCCAGTTCATCTTCTTCAACGGCTTCCATTTGCTCGGTAATGTAATCCCCTAACTCCAATTTGGTAAAAGCCAACTGTACCTCATCACCATCCGTTTTAAAAAATGTTCTCAATATAAAGTCCGAGATCTGTATCACCAACCATGAGAGCAATGAGAACATTATGTAGAAAAAATAGGCAGGCAGTGCCAGTAGTTTTAGCAAAAAATTCGAATAAATCTGAAAAAGTACTTTGGGCAAAAACTCAGCCGTAACAAGAATGACAAATGTTGAAATAACCGTTTGTGATAGTAGACTAAAATCAGTCAATAAAACATTTACGACATTGGAATTGGATGGCAAGAAACTTTGAAACCATATTAGTAGTACATCACCCATAAACAAACCATATACCACCAAGGCTATATTATTACCAATGAGCATGGTTGCTATGAATTTTGATGGCTTTTCAGTAATTCTACCCAACACCTTTGCCAAAAACCCTTCTTGCTTCTTCTCTAATTCAATATGAATGCGATTGGCTGAAACAAAAGCAATTTCCATGCCGGAGAAGAAGGCCGAGGCAAGTAGGGAAATGACGATAACGACCATAGAAGTATCCAAGCCTTTTAAGAGTTGTTACCAGACCGTTTTTCGAAACGTTTGCGATACCTCCTTCTGAATAAAAACATAGCTACGGAAACGATTGCAAAAAAGATAAAGATGTAGGCTTCATTCGGATTAATAGGCCAAAGTGTAATTATTTTATACAGGGAAGCAATCGCCACTACGAGATACAAGTACTCGGTATACCTTAAAATTTTAATCATAGCACTATTCGTTTTCTTTAATTGTCATGATACCAAAGGTTTTTTGGGCACTTAAAAAGGTTAATTCACGATTAAAATCCATTCCTTTTCCGTCCATCACTGTTCCATCCTCAGGGTTTGTGTAGGTAAATTCGGCTTCAGTGAAAATCCATTTGTTTGTTCTGTCCCAATAAAGTTGGGGTGTTTCCAATTTGAGCCCATCTTGGTTTTCAATCACCACGTTTCCCTGCAAATCGATAAGATTGGTCTGTGAGTAGATGATTCCGTAATCGGCTTTGATAATGCTTTTCTGATTATCCTCATCATAAAAATCAACTTGAAGTCCTTTTGGAAAAACTTTGTATTTAAATCTTTGATTGTCATAGTCTTCATTCAAAGGACTTTTCAATACCGCAATAATTCTGGTCGTAGCAGAGTCTAGGGATGACATTTCTTTTTCAGCCTCTGTATAGGTCAATGTAAAATTAGTCGCCACGCCCTGCGGATAATTCTTCTTTAATGCCTCTTCCCCGACTCGTTTATAACCATCTCCACAGGCCATAAAAAGGATTGCCACAACAAATGTTGTGGCAAATCGCTTCAATTGATATGTTTTTCTATTGACCAATTATAGGTTAGGAACTTTAACGCTTCCACCAACCCAACAATTAAATGTGACGGTCTTACCGGCCATACCATTTTGAAATATCATTGTTTTATCAGGAGCTCTTTGGGTATAACTGGCGGCCGTTTTGTTTGCCCTAGAAGCTAATGATGGGTCAACCCTACCTGCTTTACGTGCCATTTCTGCAGCTTTCCAATAAATTGCGCGTTTCTCGAAAGGAGTGCTACCACAGGCATTGGCACTACTTGCATAAAGATTGGCAATCAACAGATATGCCTTACCATTGGCCGAGTTGGCATTGATGGCCTTCTGGGCATAATTTCTTGC
>ERZ1740067.356-NODE-356-length-37534-cov-5.826916_pt1 | contig 37534 bp, 29 predicted proteins | sample MGYA00581736_ERZ1740067 | MGnify/ENA primary metagenome ERZ1740067 (study PRJEB43018, sample SAMN04849236) | marine metagenome | isolation source: floating plastic debris | place: Pacific Ocean | collected 2008-08-27 | study: EMG produced TPA metagenomics assembly... | reverse complement strand
GTTCATCCACCTTAAGCGCATCATCTTCCACCCATGACAGCCGCCCCCCATAGGCATCCCGCATTTGTTCAAGCAGAGGGACGATGCGCGCATCCCGCTCAATAGCGGTGACATCGGCTCCGGTATCGAGGAGCGCGCGGGTGAGCCCGCCGGGGCCGGGCCCCACTTCAATAATGTGATCTCCAGGTCCTGCACCTGTGAAGCCGGCGATCTTGGCGGTCAGGTTCAGGTCTAGCAGAAAATGCTGCCCTAGTCCCTTTTTCGCAAAAAGGCCGTGTTCGGCAATGATGTCTCGTAAAGGAGGAAGGTCAGTCACGGGCGGCATCAAATGTGGCACGAGCCTTGGCGGCTCTGTCCGCAGCGTAGATAGCATTCATCAAACTATCGGGTCGAGCCATGCCCTTGCCCACAAGGGGGAGGGCGGTGCCATGATCGGGGGAGGTTCGGACGACGGGGAGGCCCAGAGTGGCGTTGACCGCAGCGTAAAAGGCAATCGTCTTTATGGGGATGAGGCCTTGGTCATGATACATGGTGAGAGCGGCATGATATTGGGCCCGCGCCTCTTCATGGAACATGGTGTCCGCGGGGAAGGGGCCTTGGGCATCCACCCCCTGTTGCCGAAGGGCCGCAATAGCGGGGGCGATGATTTCTTGTTCCTCCGTCCCCATCAGGCCCCCTTCGCCCGCATGGGGATTAAGGCCCGCAATGGCAATTCGCGGCTGGTTGATGCCATAATCCCTGAGTAGGCTTTGAGCGATGACAAGGGTCGTCTTCACGATCTTGTCCGCAGCAATGGCGTCCGGCACGGCCCGTAAGGGGGCGTGCACGGTAAGAGGGGCCACACGAAAGGGCCCCGCGGTGAGCAGCATCACAGGTCCGCGCACCAGGCCTGCTGGCATCGTCATATCCTCGGTCAAGTGACCGAGAAAATCCGTATGCCCCTGGTATTTGAACCCTGCCTGCTGAAGCACTTCTTTCTGAATGGGAAGGGTGACAAGGCCGCCCGCTGTCCCATTCTTAATGTGCGCCACGGCGGAGCGAATGCTTTCAAGGACAGCGGGTGCACTGACGGGACCGGGACGTCCCGGTTCAATATGAGTGAGGGTACTGAGCGCCTCGTCATGCAGTGGGAGGACGGGCAGCCCGTGGGCAAACTGTTCTGATGCTGTTTCGGGGGTGGCGATACTAACAATCGGCACATCCACACTCAGCGAGCGTGCTAATTTTTCCACCCGCACGGGGTCATCAATCAGAAAGAAATGAGGCCCTTTGCCGGGCGGGAACTCTGAAAAATGTTGATAGGCCTTGAATAAAAGTTCGGTGCCAATACCCGCGGGCTCCCCCATGGAAATGGCAAGGGGGAGAGCAGAAGCAGTGTCTGTCAAGCTTAACCGTCCTGGCCGAAGCGGATTTCAACGGCGCTGTCCCGCTCCACATCGCGTAGATACCGGCGGGCCAGAAGCTCTAATTCCTCTGCCTCAAGACGGTTTGCCACCTGGCGTTTAGGGGGAAGGCCGAAACCTTCGTCCTTTTCGCATAAAAGGACGGCGTGATAGGCCCCCTCGCTTTCGATGAGCTCGGAAGTCTGCCCTTCTTCTAACTCAGCAAGCACGTCGTGGAACACGGTTTGGAACTCGCTTTCCCGCAGCATGGGGAGGACGGTCACGCCGATATTGCTACCAAGGTCAGAACTCAAACTATCACCATTGCAGGGGTTGGTGGTGGTAAGATTAGCAAAGGCCTCTTGCGCAACATCTTCGCCCACCGAAACCGGCGCGCCAACATAGGCGACAGCGTAGCCCGGCTCACCAGCAGCGGCTGCGCCGCGGCGTTGGCGCACAGCAATCATTTTCAGCATATCGTCCTGCGGGACGGGCCGCGAAATATTCCCCGGCGACAGCTGGGAAACAATATCGCCTAGATCAGGGTCCAGATCATTGGTCTTGAGCCACCCTAAATCCCCCCCTCTCGCCGCAGAGGGACAGGCGGAATATTGTTGGGCCAGGGCGCGGAACGGCACCCCCTGACGCATTTGATCGATCATCTGCAGACCGATATTATACATCTGATCCCGTTGAGCCGGACCTTGAACAGGCAGGCAAATCTCGGACAGGAGGAATTGCTCTTGTTGCACGTCGGCTTTGAGTTCAGCCATTTTGTCATCGATCTCCTGATCGGTGACGTTCACCCGGCCGCCAAAGCGTCCTTGGACGAGACGTTCCCATGCCTGCTCGGCGCGGACCTTCTCGCGTAACGTGGAGAGGTCAATGCCCTGGCGTGCTAGGTCCTGCTGCAATTGCAACAGGCTGCCCCCACCCGACGCGGCGATCCGGGCCACCTCCCCATCGATTTCGTCGTCAGCGATCACAAGATCGAACCGCTCAGCTTCTTGAAGTTTGAGCCGTTCTTCGACGAGATCCCGAAGTGCCTCTTGTTGGAACTGGGCCATGGCCTCTTCAGGGATTTGCGAGCCCTGGGTGATGACCATGAGGCGCATCCGCTGACGGACATCAAAGGTGGAGATGGGGTGGTCGTTCACCACCGCAACGACGCGTTCGGCCACCTGCTGTGCGGACACCGCCATATTGGCCACAAGGCCTGCTCCGACGGCTGCAAGGACGCCCAACACTTTCATCGCTTCAACCCTACCCTTTTTGGGGCGACAAACGTGCCCATCGCCCAATGTGTAACGCTCTATACTACCCAAGCAAGGGTTTTGACGAAACCGCGAAGGGGTGAAAAGCCGGTAAGCGCCCTCATTTTAAGAGGGTGTGTCCGTCGATGAGGCCCCAACCTGACCTTTCTTTTGCAGCTCCTCGACCATTGGCGCCAGCGTTTTTTCCCACACATCAGGGGTGACCGGGCCCACATGGCGGTAGCGGATGCGCCCTTCGCGATCGACGAGAAAGGTTTCTGGTGCCCCGGTCACCCCAAAGCCAATGACCGCGCGGCCCATCTCATCATTGCCCACCCGGTGATAGGATATGCCAAATTGGTTGAGCCATGCGGCGCCCCGGGCGGGCGTGTCGGCCCAATTGATGCCGTACATGGCAATCCCAGCTGTCTTTTTGATATCGAGAAGGGTGGGGTGCTCAATCCGGCAGGCGGCGCACCAGGACCCGAACACATTGACGAGCGTCACCTGGCCCTCAAGGTTTTCGGGCGTGAAAGCGATGGTCTCGCCATCCTCAAGGTCTGGCATGTCGGCAAGCGTGAATGCCGGGACCGGTTTATCGATCAGGTTCGACGGCTGGACTGATTGATCAAGGCCGAGGCCGCGTCCAAAAACAAATGCAAGGACAGCAAACACCACCACGGGGAGAAATAAAACAAGCTTGTTCATTGGGCCTTATTGCCCTCGATTTCAGCCTTCAGCAATGAAACATTTCGTATCGCCGGCACAGCGGAGGTCCCGTTCGCCACGGCTTGTGTGCCTGTGCCGGCGAAGGCCGGTATGGCGTCCATCTAGCTGCTGGAATTATCTTCATTTGTATGGATGCCACGGCTAAGCCGTCGCAAACGCTTGGTTTCGACTCGTTGGCATCGGCATATTCTTGACCATATAAAGAAATCTTTATATCCCTCCCCTATGGATGGTCCGGTGGCACAATCAATCACGGCATTTGAGGGCAAGTTGACGCTTTTGCGCGCGGCCGGCGAGGCGACGCGGCTGCGTACTTTATTGCTGCTCAGCCAGGGGGAGCTGACGGTGACCGAGTTGGCGGGCCTTCTCGACCAGAGCCAGCCGCGGGTGAGCAGGCACCTTAAAGTGCTCGCCGAAGCAGGGCTGGTGGACCGCTATCAGGAAGGAGCATGGGTTTTCTACCGTCTGGCGTCCATCGACAGTCTGAGCGCCATCGGGATTGCGGTGGATACGATTTCGGACCTTATCGCGCCTGATGATAAGGTGGCCCTTGCCCGCCTGCGTGATGAACGAGCCGCGGTGGCCGCCGCCTATTTTGCGCGTCAGGCGCCCGATTGGGAAGCGGTGCGCGCGCGCCACATTGAGGAAGATGCCATCGAGGCAGCGCTGTTGGACCTCGCAGGGAGTGGGGGGGAGACCTTCATCGACCTTGGCACGGGCACCGGACGCATGTTGGTGGTGTTCCAGGAACGCTATCGTCATGGCATCGGCTATGATCTGTCCCCTGATATGTTGGCGCTGGCCCGCTCGAAGCTGGGGGAAGCGAATATTGCCCATGCCCAGGTGCGGCGAATGGACTTTCTCGCTGACCCCCTGGAGGCTGACGCAGATCTCATCTGTCTCCATCATGTATTGCATTTCTTAGCCGATCCCGGCCAGGCGATCGCTGCAGCGGCGAATGCGCTGAGTGCGGATGGCCGTCTTTTGATAGCCGATTTTGCCCCCCACACCCATGAGGATCTTCGCGATCATCATGCCCACCGGCGTCTTGGGTTCGGGGATGAGGAAATGGCCATCTGGGCCCGCACGGCGGGGCTTGCGGTCACGGCAACACGTCATCTTAATCCACCGTCTCCGGACGGTATTATCACCTCTATTTGGCGGCTTGAGCCCGAAGGGGCTCGCACCCGCCATTCTTCTTCTCAACAGGATAAGGCCAGACAGCATGTCCACGCTTAATGTGAGCTTTGAGTTCTTCCCGCCCAAGACGGAGGCAATGGCTGAGACCCTTTGGGCGTCGGTCGAGAAGCTGAAAGGCTTGGGCCCTAGTTTTGTCTCGGTCACCTATGGGGCGGGCGGATCCACCCGGGACCGCACCCATAAAACCGTGGCCCGCATCGCCCAAGAAACCTCTCTATCGGTGGCGGCGCATCTTACCACCGTGGAGGCCACCCGTGACGAGGTGGATGATGTCCTTAAAGACTATTGGTCGGCGGGCGTGCGCCATATTGTGGCGCTCCGTGGGGATCCCCCCAGCGGGGTGGGAACCGCCTATGTGCCAACCGAAGGGGGGTACGCGAACGCAGCGGAGCTGACCGCAGGCGCAAAAGCGATTGCAGATTTTGAAGTGTCGGTCGGTTGCTATCCTGAAAAGCACCCCGAGTCGGCGGATGAGCAAGCGGACATCGAGATGCTGAAGCGGAAGGTTGATGCCGGGGCCACGCGAGCGATCACCCAGTTCTTTTACGATAATGACGTCTACGAACGCTATTTGGAGCGGGTGCGCGCTGCGGGCATCGATATTCCGATCCTACCGGGGATCATGCCGATCTCGAACTTTAAGTCGCTCAAGCGGATGGCGGGCCTTTGCGGTGCATCGATTCCCGCCCGACTGGCGCGTTTATTTGAGAATTTGGACGATGACCCGGATACGCGGCGACTGGTCTCGGCGGCCATGGCGGCAGAGCAGTGTCTTGATCTCGCCGAGCGGGGGGTCACCGATTTCCATTTTTATACATTGAACCGGGCGGAGATGGCCTACGCCCTCTGCCATATGTTAGGGGTGCGTCCCCAATCCCAAGAGGCAGCCGCATGAGCAGCACCCCCTCCGCCCAGCCTACATTCGTTAATGTGGGGGAGCGTACCAACGTCACCGGCTCCGCAAAATTTCGTAAGCTGATTAAAGCGGGCGATTATGAAACCGCGGTGGTGGTTGCGCGCCAGCAGGTGGAGAATGGCGCCCAAGTCATCGATGTGAACATGGATGAGGGGATGTTGGATGGCGTCGAGGCGATGACCACGTTCCTCCGCCTTATCTCTGCTGAACCGGACATCGCGCGGGTGCCAGTGATGATCGACAGCTCCAAATGGGAGGTGATCGAAGCGGGCCTGCAACAGGTTCAAGGCAAGGCAATCGTCAACTCCATCAGCTTGAAGGAGGGTGAGGAGCCTTTTCTCCACCATGCCAAACTCTGCCGCCGTTATGGTGCGGCGGTGGTGGTGATGGCCTTTGATGAGGTGGGACAAGCGGATACTGCCGAGCGCAAGGTCGAAATCTGCACACGGAGCTATAATCTTCTCGTCGAGAACGGGTTTCCCCCTGAAGACATTATCTTTGACCCCAATATTTTCGCTGTGGCAACGGGGATTGAGGAGCACAATAACTACGCGGTCGACTTTATTGAGGCCACACGGACTATTAAAGAGACGTTGCCAGGGGCGAAGATCTCTGGCGGGGTGTCGAACATCTCCTTTTCGTTCCGCGGCAATGAGCCGGTGCGGGAGGCAATGCACTCTGTCTTTCTCTACCATGCTATTAAAGCGGGTATGGACATGGGCATCGTCAATGCCGGCCAGCTCGCTATCTATGACGATATTCCAGAGCATTTGCGGGAGTTGGTTGAAGATGTGATCCTCAATCGCACGCCCGAGGGGACAGAGCGCCTTTTGGAGGCAGCTGAGCAGTTCAAAGGTCAGGGCAAAAAGGCAGCGGTCGAGGATCTCTCCTGGCGCGAGGCGCCGGTAGAAGAGCGCCTCAGTCATGCTTTGGTCAAAGGCATTAATGCGTATATTGAGGAAGATACGGAAGAGGCCCGGACAAAGCTTGGCCGTCCCCTCTACGTTATTGAAGGCCCGTTGATGGACGGCATGAACGTGGTGGGGGATCTCTTCGGAGAGGGGAAAATGTTCCTGCCCCAGGTGGTGAAATCCGCCCGGGTGATGAAGCAGGCGGTGGCATACCTTACCCCCTTTATGGAAGAGGAAAAGGCGGCAAACAAAGACGCGGCGCCCCAGGCCAATGGCAAGGTCTTGATGGCCACGGTAAAAGGGGATGTCCACGATATTGGTAAAAATATTGTGGGTGTTGTTCTTCAGTGTAACAATTATGAAGTCATCGACCTTGGTGTCATGGTTCCTGCGAACGAAATTCTAGCGAAGGCGGAGGAACATAAGGTCGATGTCATCGGCCTTTCGGGCCTTATTACCCCCAGCCTTGATGAAATGGTGCATGTGGCGGCGGAGATGAAGCGCCTTGGGATGAGCCAGCCTCTTCTCATCGGGGGGGCGACCACATCTAAGGCGCACACAGCGGTAAAAATTGCACCAGCGACGGATACGGGTGTCATCTACGTCACTGACGCGAGCCGCGCGGTGGGGGTGGTGAGTAATCTTATCTCCGAGGAGAAACGAGACGGCTATCTGGCGGACATCGCTAACGACTATGACAATGTGCGGGAGGTCTTTCTCTCCCGGCAGAAAAAGGACGACCGCGTCTCCCTGGATGCAGCACGTCAGAACGCGTTTGCTCTAGATGAAGCGGCTGTGCCCGCTGCGCCGTTAAAGCCGGGTCTCACCCTTTTAAAAGATGTCCCCCTGGCGGACCTGGTGCCGTACATCGATTGGTCACCCTTTTTCGCCTCCTGGGACTTGCACGGACAATATCCACGCATTCTTTCTGACGATAAAGTTGGGGAGGCTGCGACGAGCCTCTTTGAAGACGCGCAAAGGATGCTTGCGCAGCTTGTTAAGGAGGGCTGGTACACCGCCCACGGGGTGGTCGGTCTGTGGCCGGCCAACCGGCGCGGTGATGATATTGTCGTGTGGACTGATGACACCCGGTCCGAAGAGGCAGCTATTTTCCACACCATCCGGCAGCAGATCGAGAAGAAGTCAGGCCAGCCCAATTATGCGCTATCGGACTTTATCGCGCCTGAGGGAACGCCAGATTGGATTGGCGGCTTTGCGGTGACCGCAGGCCATGGTGAGGATGAGGTGGTCAAACGCCTTAATGATGCCAACGACAATTACTCGTCTATTATGGCGAGCGCCCTAGCGGATCGGTTGGCGGAAGCCTTTGCCGAATATCTCCATGCGAAGGTGCGGCGGGAGATATGGGGTTATGATACCGCGGAGGGCCTCTCCTATGACGATCTCATAGCGGAGAAATATAAGGGTATCCGCCCCGCGGCCGGGTACCCCGCGCAACCGGATCACACCGAAAAGGATGCGCTGTTCCGGCTTCTCAATGCTGAACAGCATTGCGGTATGACCCTCACCGAAAGCTACGCGATGCAGCCAGGGGCCGCGGTATCAGGTCTTTATTTTGGTCATCCGGACTCGGTCTATTTTGGCACCGGTAAAATCGGGAAGGATCAGGTGAAGGACTATGCTGCGCGTAAGGGGTGGGACCTTGCCACGGCAGAGAAGTGGCTTGCGCCCATTCTGGCGTATACGCCGGGCGCGTAGGGTAAACCGCCCCTAACCTCTCTTTTTGTGCCAGTGCAGATGGCGCCTTATCGAGGTAGATCGTTGGGACCGCCAGCGTCAGCAGGTTCGTCGACAGCCTCACTGCGCTCGCGGTCGGGCGGAATGGCCACATAGGACTGTATCAGCCGGTCAACGCATTCCCGCATCGCTTTATTCTGTTTCTCATCAAAGCCAAGGGAGCACACCATCTTCCAATGACCATACATCATACTGACGATGATGAGCGCCAACTCTTTGGCGGCTTCGACGGGGAGGGAAGGGTAGGTCACGCACAATTCATGGGACAGCACTGACGCTAATAGATCGTACTGCCCTTTGAGGAGTTCCTTGAGTTCGGCATCCCCTGCAGCGAGGGAGAAAAGAGCGTCGTAAGCCTGGTCGTCCCGCGGTTTATCAGGCCAACCTTCAGCCGCGATGCCAAAGTAGAAGTCCAAAAACCCGCTTAGCCGGCTGATGCTGCCGGATTGGCTGACGCCTTCGGTCAGCAGCTCTTGATATCCACTGGCGAGACTCCGGCAGAGCGCTAACGCCATATCCCGCTGCTCAGGGAAGTAGTGACGGATAAGCTGCCGAGACATCGACGCTTCCTGCGCAATGACATCATTAGAGGGAAGAACAAGACCTTGGGCCATTAAAACCCGGCGTAGGCCATCAACGATCTCTGGTCGGCGGGTCACCGATACGGGTCGGGCCATCGAATAGCTCCTCAGCGCAAGTGCGAGCTAAGCTCGCCTACCCCCCTTGCTGGTCCTAACCTAGCTCAGTTTCCCTCAGGGGCAAGGGGTATGCAGATACATCTGCGGCCCCGCCTGTGCGTGAGATTTGAGGGCGGGGCCGATAGCCATTTGGCACCAGCCATCGTATGAAGCGCCTCATGACTGCATCTTCATTGATTATCGCCGTTGATGGTCCAGCTGCCTCCGGCAAAGGCACGCTGTCGCGCCGCCTCGCCCAATATTATGGCCTTGCCTATCTCGATACGGGCGTCCTTTATCGAGGGGTGGGGTGGCTGATGCTTACCCAGAATTTAGACCCTCGGGATGAGGAGCAGGCGGCAATGACGGCGCAGGCCTTTACCCTGGCCGCGGTGGCCGATGCTGATATTCGTACCCCTGATGTCGGCCGAGCTGCCTCGCTGGTTGCCGCGCAGCCGCAGGTGAGAGCAGCCCTCCTTGCGTATCAGCGGGATTTCGCCGCCAATCCGCCGGGGGGTGTTCGGGGAGCGGTTCTTGATGGGCGCGATATTGGAACGGTCATCTGTCCTGATGCGTTAGTGAAGTTCTTTATTACGGCCAGTCCCGAGGAGCGGGCCCGTCGTCGGTATAAGGACCACCGAGCTAAGGATGCTTCCATCACTCTAGACACGACATTGGAAGACATTAAGCGGCGGGATGCGCGGGATGGCGGTCGGGAGACGGCGCCGATGCGAGCTGCCGAAGACGCTGAGCTGATCGATACCACCACCTTGGATGCTGATGCGGTATTCGCGCGGGCTTGCCGATATATAGACAAGTCCCTCAAGGTCGAGGACGCTTAAATTTAACTGCTTAAGTGTGTCGGTGGGTGTCAAAGACGTTTTGTTTTGGGGAACGCCCTGCGACGAGCCTTGTCGCCGCAGGGCCACCCTTACTCAGTCTACCACTCGCGCGAGAACTCCACAAAAATAGATCGTGGATCTCCAGGGAAATGCCCTGTCCGGGATAAAAATCCGGACTCGGCATATTCTTCGTCGAAGAGGTTATCGACCCGTAGCAGAACCTCGAACGGCTCCTTCTCCCAAATCACTGACGCATCAACGGTGAAATAGTCTTTGACGGTTTGACCAGACAGGCTCAGTCGTTCATCCACATAGTCTCCGCCAATGGCGAACGCGGTGTTGATCGCCGGCACCTGATATCGTGTCCAAAAGCCGAACTGGTTTTCAGGGGCGTTGGCGAACTTATCACCAACACTGTTTCTGAAACCGCCCGTGCCATTATCCTCCGTAATGCGTGCATCATTATAGGCGTAGGATGCCAACAACACCCAGTCCGATGTAATATCAGCAATCAATTCAAGCTCGACACCTGTGCTGGTGACTTCCCCTAACTGGCCAAATTGGGTGAAGCCGCCAATCTCAACATCATCGCCATTCTCGTCTAGGAGCGTTTGAAGGAAGTTCTCCCGGACAATGTCGTAGACGGAAAGGCTAACAAAGAGCTTTTCATGGAAGAGTTCAGCTTTCACACCGCCTTCGACAATTGTACCCGTCGTTGGGTCGAAGGGCCCCCCCACTTCAGAGCGTTGGTTGGAGATACTCTGCGGGATATAAGAGTCAGCCCACTGCGCAAATAGGGAAACGTTCGGCACAGGTTTATAAATCCCGCCAATGCGGTAGCTAACATTGTCGTCATCTTCCTCCCCTGATGCCTCGACATCTTCGAACGTGTCAAAGCGAACACCGCCCACCAAGGTGAATTTTCCCACGGTGGCCTCATTCAGCAGGTAGACGCCCGTCCGCCTTTGTTCAGTGACGCGGCCATCGGCGAGGTTCGTCAGGATGTAAGTTGACCGGTTAGACAGGCCGTAAACCGGATCGACAATACTCAGGCCCTGAACGTTATCGCCGGTCCCCCGGGCCCGGTCATAGTCGAAGACCGCCTCTAAATCGTAATGTTCCACCCCGGTGAGCAAACGGTTATCGACATCGCCAAAGGATTGAGACCAAATCGCATTGGCCCCAAAGGACAGCTGCTCTTCGGCCCGTGTTTGATCGCGGAATTCACGAACGGAGATAAAGTCGACCACTCCATCATCATCCGTATCGATCGGACTGCGCGGTTCGTGATATTCTTGGTTTTCCTCACTATCCGTATAGCGAAGGGTGGCATCCCAAGTGATTGTATCGCCGAGGTGCCCCTCCAACTTCGCTTGGAGGTTGTTTGAGATGAGATCAAGAAAGTCATCCGGCTCATTATGGTTCCATCGGCGGTCGGTCAGGAAATTGCCATCATCGTCCACGGGCACCCCGCGCAACCGATTCCCATCAAGCCGCTGGTCGTAGGTTGTTCCTTGTAGGGTGAGATTGGCAAAGCCAAGATCGGCGCTGAGCCCCAAATCGTAAATCACGGTCTTGCTCGTCGTGTTCTTACGCGGGGTGTTGCGATCCTCGTAGAACATGCCCGCCCGACCGCTTAGCCCATCGATGGGGAGCGATCCGGTGACTTCCCCCGACAGACCGTAGCGGGCTTCTGTGCCAACGATGCCGCGTAGGTTGGCTGAAAAGTCTTGGGACGGTTTTTTGGTGACATAGTTGAAGACACCGCCCGGCGCGCCGGGGCCGTACAGCATCCCCGCGGGCCCTTTGAGGAAGTCCACGCGCTCGACGTTAAAGAGCTGGGGGACAGCGAACCCCGCATAGGGATCGCCCCGAAGGCCATCAAAGAAGATTTCTTCCTGGCGAAAGCCGCGGGCGGTCACACCGGCATAGCTAAAGAGGGAGACGCCAGCGATGTTCCGGTAGATATCTTGCGCGTCCCGCGCGCCCTGGTCCCGGATGAGGTCCGCATTAATCGTCGTGATGACGATAGGTGTGTCGAGGGGTTCGGCTGGCAATTTGCCCGTGCTGCTTTCGCCAACCCGGTAAAGTTCCTGCGCCCGGCCGATGACGACGATCACATCTTCTTCGCCTGGTGAGGCACTTGTTTGCGCAAAGGCCTGTCCACCGCCGAAACCAGCGGCGTGCGCCAGGGCCATCACGCTCCCACCGAGCAAACCATATTGTCTTAATCCCAATCTCATCGGAAACCCCTCCTGCAAAGTTAAAAATGCGAGTCATTCGCATTTGGGGGTATCTGCTCAATTTTATGAGATTGCAAGTCATTATTAAAGACAGCGTGGATTGCTTTCGAGCTGTTGGTTGTTCTGTTGACGCAATGATCGCCGCAGGGAAGGCGGTGAAGAGGGATGTGAGCGACAGCCGCTGCGACGGGCTATTTTTGCCCCTTCTCGCGGGAGAGGTGCCTTGCATTTCTGGGTTATAACCGCTATCCGCCCAACGCCCTGCGGCATTGCTGCCCGGGCCTCGATTTTCGAGCTTGATGGAGGAACACAGCACCTAACGTTGCCCGGTTCATGTCTTGATAGCTGAACGTTGAGGCCGGTCGCTGTGTTAATTGTTTCATCGCTCCCCTCTCTTCTTCCGCAGGGTAAGAGACGAGCCTAACCCTTGGCGGCGCCCTTTCGCGCCGCTGCCCCTAGAGGCTTATTTTGTCTGAAACCCTTAACCCCACCCGCGACGAGTTCGCGGAAATGTTCGAAGCCTCCGTCGTTGATCGGCAAACCTTCGAACAAACTGTTGTCACCGGCACCATCACGGGCATCGAAAAAGACATGGCCATCGTCGATGTTGGTCTGAAAACGGAAGGCCGCGTGCCCCTCCGCGAGTTCACTGATCCCGGTGCGGAGTTTGATCTGAAAGTCGGCGACCAGGTCGATGTGTTCATCGACCGGATTGAAAACGCCCAAGGCGAAGCTGTTATCAGCCGTGATCGCGCCCGTCGCGAGGAAGCTTGGGAACGTCTCGAGAAGAGTTTTGAAGATGAAGACCGCGTCGACGGCATCATCTTTAACCGCGTGAAGGGGGGCTTTACCGTGGACCTTGGTGGCGCTGTGGCCTTCCTGCCCGGTAGCCAGGTTGACATTCGTCCCGTCCGCGATGCGACACCGCTGATGAATATCTCGCAGCCCTTTAAGATCCTCAAAATGGATAAGCGGCGCGGGAACATTGTTGTGTCCCGCCGGTCTGTCCTTGAAGAGGATCGGGCGGAACATCGTCAGGAGGTCGTCCGTGACTTGAGTGAGGGCGATCAGCGCGATGGTGTGGTGAAGAATATCACCGACTACGGCGCATTCGTTGAACTGGCGCCTGGTGTGGACGGTCTTCTTCACGTCACGGACATGAGCTGGAGCCGGGTGAACCACCCGTCAGAGGTGCTGAATGTCAATGATACGGTTCAGGTGAAGATCATCAAGATCAACCCTGAGACCTCGCGCATCAGCCTTGGCATGAAGCAGTTGCAGCCTGATCCATGGGAAGGCGTGCAAGCCAAATACCCCATTGGCGGCAAGTTCCACGGCAAGATCACCAATATCACTGATTATGGTGCATTCGTTGAACTGGAAGATGGTATTGAAGGCCTCGTCCACGTCTCTGAAATGTCTTGGGTGAAGAAAAACGTTCCGCCTTCGTCTATTGTCAACGCCGGCCAAGAGGTCGACGTGATGGTCCTCGAAGTCGACGAGAGCAAGCGGCGCATTTCGCTTGGCCTCAAGCAAACTCTCTCCAACCCATGGGAGAGCTTTGCAGAGCGTCACCCGATTGGCTCCACCATTGAAGGTGAAATCAAGAATATCACTGAGTTCGGTCTGTTCGTCGGCATCGACGACGACATGGACGGCATGGTGCACTTGTCTGACCTTGATTGGGAACGCTCCGGTGACGATGCAATCCAGGATTATGAGAAGGGCCAGATGGTGAAAGCCAAAGTCCTTGACGTTGATCCTGATAAGGAACGCATCTCCTTAGGTATCAAACAGGTGGCCAATGATCCGATGGATGCCGTTGGCGAACTGCGCAAAGGCGATGACGTCACGTGTGAGGTGACCGCTGTAGAAAATGGCGGCATCGAGGTTCGTGTGGGCGGCGATGGTGGGCCAAAGGCCTTCATCCGTAAATCTGACCTCAGCCGTGACCGGAACGAACAGCGTCCGGAGCGTTTTGCCATTGGCGATAAGATTGATGCCCGGATCGTTGCGCTCGACGCAGCGTCCCGTCGTCTCAGCCTTTCCATCAAAGCCCGTGAGATGGCCGAGGAGAAAGAGGCAGTCGAACAGTTCGGCTCTGCCGATGCTGGCGCCTCGCTTGGCGATATTTTGGGGGCAGCCCTCAAGGACACGGAAGACGGCAAGGGTTAAACCGGCTCTCGTCTTTACTGAACCACCAAGACCCTGGCATGGAAACATGCCAGGGTTTTTTTATGCAGTCTTCCGCTGGTTAAAACGAGGAATGATACGGCCGGTTTGGTTCATATAATCCTCATACGCTGTGCCGAAATGCTCGCGCATCATCGCTTCTTCACGGGGAACACGCAGAAGATACATGGCCAAGAACGCTGGGATGGCTAGGCAACCGGCGACCCAATTTTGGACCAGGAGAGGTTGAGCAATGATGCTCAGCCAAATCGCCGCATACATCGGATGACGAATTCGTTTGTAGACCCCATTGGTGATGAGGCCATGATCGTCCCGCAATTCGACAGAAACACTCCAGTTGCGACCAAGGTCAGCATGGCTTCGCCAAAATAGCCACAGGAACGGAAGTTGGAGAGCGCTACCTAAGATCGCGGCGGCGGGGGGCAGGGTGTAGTCAGCGGCCGAGAAAACCCCGGTTGCAAGGTGGATCATAGGCAATCCGCCCATTGTGCCAATGACGCCTCCCATAAGAACCATTTCAAGAATGCCTTTACGGTTCTCGATAACAACATTGTCGTTGTTCGCTCGGGCGTGGGGTCCCCTGATCATGCCGGTAACGATACTTGCCGCCAACCAAACGAAGGGTGGCCAACCCAGCGTCTCCCACCGGAGGAGGGTCGCGAGAATAAGACCAGCGAATATGGCGTTGGGGACAAACCGAATTGGGTTTTTGGTTTGCGGTTTCGCGCTTTGCGCAGGGGTGTTGGCGTCCATAGGGCTCTCCATGCTCACCACTATATTGCTATTGCAAATCATTATCAATTAAGAAATTGGTCTAACAGGAAAAGCACCACGCCTAATTGAGTGAGGAGGCTAGCGCGCCGGGCGATCACGTTGGATCGGAGAAAGTTGCTCATGCGCGAAAAACAAAGGCTCTATTGCATCGAGCTGATTTAATCAGAACACCCGGTGGTACAATGTGTCAGTGGGTTCCTCAGGGGTGAGATTGTCACGGACAATCTCGACGTGACCCGCTATTCGTCCTCGCGGCCTATAGCGTTGTCAGCGCCTTAAGCTGCATCGGCCTTATTGGACCGGTGTTCTATCGGCGTGTTTAAGACGCGCGTGGCCTCTGCAATGAGGGCATTGGGGTCGATGGGTTTGGCAACATAGCCGTCCATCCCCATGGCAAGGCATTTCCGCTTATCGCCTTCCATCGCCTCTGCCGTCAGGGCGATGACAGGAACATCTTTGTAGGGCACATCGTCGGCTCGAATACGCTTGATGGTTTCCGGTCCGTCCATTACCGGCATTTGCATGTCGAGGAGGACGAGGTCGAACGATTTTTGGTCGAGCCACTCTAGGGCTTCGGCACCGTGCTCTGCGTCGATGACAGTAACATTCTGCGCTTCCAAAAAGACCCGTGCCACCTTCCGGTTGACCTCATTATCGTCCACTAGAAGGATACTTTTGCCCCGCAAGGCACCGGCAGCACCCTGATTAATTGTGCTTTGGCTGACGGCTTTCTGCTGCTGCTCGGTTGGTGTCGCTTGGAATCGCAAGGTGAACGTTGATCCTTCACCGGGTACGCTTGTCACCGTTGCGTCGCCACCCATCAGACGGGCGAGGTCGCGAGTTATTTTCAGACCGAGGCCCGTGCCGCCAAACCGGCGGGAGGTTGAGCTTTCGGCTTGGCTGAAGACGGTAAAGAGGCGCGCTTGGGCGTCTTGTGACATACCAATGCCTGTGTCTGTGACACTGATCTCGAGTAGTGGTTTTGTTTGGTCATTTTCGCCCTCTGTGATGAGGCGTATGCAAATCGATACGGACCCTTCGCTTGTAAATTTGAGTGCATTTGAGATGAGGTTAGAGACGCATTGCCGAACACGGACAGGGTCGAACGCGTACCAGTCGTGCATGCCTTCCTCAATATCAAGCGTGAGAACCAATCGTTTCTCCGCTGCGGTGGGTTCCCAGAGCTTTATGAGGCGCTTCATTAGATGGCGTATGCTTGACGGGACCGGGGAAATCTCCATTTTGCCAGATTGGATTTTCGAGATGTCGAGAACGTCATTGACCACTGTCATGAGTGTCTTCCCCGATTCCAAAATCGTATCGACTTGATCTTTCTGGGTATGGGTCAGGTCAGCTGTATTCAACGCGTGAGCCATACCGAGTACTCCATTAAGAGGTGTACGGATTTCATGACTCATATTGGCTAAGAAGAGAGATTTCGCACTTTCGGCTTTTCGCGCACGGTCGGCGGCAGAGCGGGCCTCAGATAAGGCTTGGTAGAGCTGTTCTGTCAGCTTGATGGCCACCGCGAGGGCGAGGGTCGCGGCCACGATGCTCATGACGTAACGATCTGTCGCTGGTCCGATGCTCGCAACACCCGCTGTTCGGTCATCCGTATAGAGATACATAACGGTCAGCGCACCGGTGACGGTGAACCACGAGGCGACGGCGCCAATTTTCCCGGCAATGTATCCACTTAAAAATGGGCTGAAGGCGACAATTGGGACGAGGGAAGAATGGATCCCCGTTCCGTCATACAGCGTCACCATGAACAGGGAGGGTGTCATGATGATGGTGAAGATCAGCCAGTAGAAAAGGGGCTGCTTGATGTACCTTAGTAAGAAAACAATCCCCATCAGTGTGACGCTCATCGCCGCACTCATTGTGTGTTCAATCGCCCAAAGCTCGTAGGTGAAGCAAAGGACGACGAAGCTCACCGCCATCAGTGCTGAGAAGGTGAGGGTGATGTAAAAGATCGAGGTAATCCGCATCGATGCTGGATCGATCGGATTTTCCTCTAGCCTTAAAAATTTCTTAACCGGTTGAAGCTGTTTCATCGCGTCTACCTGCCAAACCGATAGGAACGTAAGGAAAAAGGGTGAATATTGGATGTTTTTTGGCGTCCGTCTGGGGCCGGCTGGCGGTCAACAAGCGATTTCCCGCGGCTAGTGGCTGCCGTCTCCGCCGCTGTCCCCGCCAAAACCACTATCGCCTACACTAACCCCTTCGGCACCATATGTGGCGATGACGGTTTTGGGCCCGCCTTCGATGGGGAGGAGGGGAGCGCCGTTGCCCATGCCATCGAGCCATTCGTTGCGAGCGGTCTGGTACTCGGGAGCGTCATTGGCCCCGGCGATAGTTCGGCCATACTCATCGGCGCCAAGATATAGGGCAAAGGCGTAGTACTGAAGACGGAGAGGGATGCGCAATTGTTCGACGGCTCTTCGTACTTGACCCATAGTATAGGTAGGCCCGCCGCCATAATTGCGCCTGAGAATCCGAGCTAGCTTAAGGAGCTGCCCAAACTGATACCGTCTATACAGTTTACGTATCATTTTCCTGACTGCTATACGCGCTCACGGCCAGGCGATGGAGGCTTGCTTCCTCCACGTAATGGGCCGCGCCGGCGATTGCCATCTTGTCTTCGCCTTCCCTTAGATCGCGCAGCTTCCGCGCGGGCAGGCCAGCCCACATCTCGCCCGCAGGCACTGTTTTGCGGGGCCCGAGGAAGGCCCCGGCGGCGAGGAAGCCGCCGCTCTCTACGGTAGAGCCATCAAGCATGGTGGCACACATCCCCACAAAGCCGCCGTCATCGACGGTGCAGCCGTGCAGCATACATTTATGACCCACAAGGACGTTCTCACCGATTAAGGTGGGGGTCCCCCCAATAGAGGGATCATCCACATGGATGATGGTTCCATCCTGAATATTGCTTCGGGCACCCACCTTGATAGCGTTGGTATCGGCTCGCAGCACTGAGCCGTACCAGACCGACGCTTCGGGCCCAATTTCCACATCGCCGATCAAGACCGCGCCAGGCGCGATGAAGGCGGTTTCGTGAACGATTGGGGTTTTCCCGTGGAAGGGCAGAATAAGCGGCTGTGTAGAATTATTCATCGGTCTCGCTGTCAGGGTCGGTTTCGTCCGCTTCTGTGTCAGCTTCGGGCGCATCCTTCCACTCATAAATCGCTTTTATCCGGCAAAAATCGGAATCAAACGGACTGCTGCGGCGGGACGGGAAAATGTCACTGGAAACGAAAAGTCTGTCGCCGCGCTCAAGGCAGCCACTGCCAAACCGATCTGTTACCCCAATTCGCTGGGCATTTCGGATGGGCGTGCAGCCGGGCAGAAGAGTGACGAGATAGCGGTCGCGAACCCCTTTGCGGACGATGACCCCGTCACCACCATCCCAGTCATTAAATCCAGAGATCGCGATGGCAAAGCACAGGCGGTTGACCTGCTCGCCAATACGAGGGTCGTCCAGCGGGCGGCCCCCTTTTTCCTGTTCGTCGTGTTCTTTTTCGTCGGGGCCATCGGCTGTCTGGGTGGCGCATGCCGCAATGCCGAGAACAAGTCCGGCGACCATGGCAAAGTGGAGTGGGGAAAGGGCGTTCAGGGGCGGCATTGGTGCGTCTCCTCTATGGGCCTTTTTAAGATGGTATCACGGTAAACGGGCATCACAATGGCCGTCTTTCAGTGGCCCGGGTCAGCCAACGGTTTGAGCTTGGCGCCAACCCGATCAGCGACGTTACTCTATCACGTATTCCGCTTGTGCAGACCTTAAAAAGCTGCGAGGAACCGAGCGATGGGATGTGGGGGTCCCCCTTCGTCGTACCCCCTAGGAGTGGGATGCAGCAGGTGCTCAACACAGTGCCACCGGCGGTGTGGGCGAGCTTGATCGCGGCGTTGGTTGCGACCTTGGGGCTTGCCGCTGTTCTTGTCCGCGATGGCTGGGCGCAGCGAAATCAGATCTACTTCACCGCATTTGCGGCGGGGATCCTGATCACGACCGCGCTGATGCTGTTTCCTGAAGCGTTGGCGTCGACGCAATGGGCACCACTCTTGGCATTAGCGGGGTATGCGTCGCTTTATGGCCTGAACCTTTTGACGAAAATGAGCCGTGGCGCGGCTATCACGCCGCTTCTTGCTATAGGTCTTCATTCATTTATCGACGGGTTTGAGTACGGCATTCTATTCGACCACGGATTTCAAACGGGCCTCATCGCGTCGATTGGCCTCATCGCTCATGAATTCGCTGAGGGGGTCATTTTGTTCGCCTTGATGCGGGCGGGGGGAGCGGGGGTTGGTTGGTCAATGCTGGGCGCATTTTTTGGAGCGGCGCTGACAACACCCTTGGGCGCAGTGGCCTCGCAATCGGTTCTTGCTGATGCTTCCCCTCAAACGATTGGCATGTTGCTCGCAGCAGCATGCGGGGCCCTTTTGTACTTAGGCGCGACACATCTGCCGATGCATATCAACCGGTCCATGCGGATCAATGCGGTCATTCCTTATCTGGCTGGTATTGCGTTGGCGGTCGGCCTCTCCCTTGTCCACACCCACGATCATGGCGCTCACGACCACGATACCCATGAGCATGAAGACGAGGCGGACCATGACCATGAAAAGGGTGAGCATGATCATGATGATCACGAGGCGGATGAGCCCGAGCATGACGACCATAGCGACCATGATCATGAGGCCCACGATCATGAGGACCATGATACCCACGACCATTAAGCTGATGATGGGGTGAAAAGAAGATGGGTGCCTCGAGCAGGGCAACCCGAGACACCCATCATATTCGGAGCGAGCCGGCTGCCTTGAGGGAGCGCGCAGGGGCACCGGCCGGGGTGAGGGAGGGAGCCGCCCCGAACAACTCAACTTTAAGTAGAAAAGCGTTCTGAAAAGGTTAACGGCCGCACTTTTGCCGTGAAATTCTCCCCATTAGGCCATAGACGCTATGGCATGGCAGAACCGACCTCATCTCCTCTTCCTGGCGAGAAAACCGTCGGGGCACTGGTCCTCTTTTCGGGTGGCCAGGACTCGGCAACCTGCCTTGCCTGGGCGCTTAACCGATACGATCATGTAGAGACGGTGGGTTTTGCGTATGGCCAACGCCATGCGGTGGAGTTGGAAGCGCGGCAGCGCCTTCGCTCACTCTATGGAGAAAAGCCCGGCTGGGCCGACCGGCTAGGGCCAGATCACCTTCTGTCGATTCCAACCTTCTCGGAAATTGGGGAAACCGCAATGACTGCGGACCTGCCCATCACCGCGGGAGAGACAGGATTGCCAACCACCTTTGTGCCGGGTCGCAATCTAGCATTCCTTACCTTTGCTGGCGCGTTGGCGGCAAAACAGGGTCTGACGGTTTTGGTGGGCGGGATGTGCGAGACGGATAATGCTGGGTACCCTGATTGCCGGGCGGCGACGATTGACGCGATGCAAACCACTCTACGGTTGGGGCTCGCTGCCCCCATCGCGGTAGAGACGCCCCTTATGCATCTGACCAAAGGGCAGACTTGGGCCCTTGCGAAACAAGTGGGCGGCGAGGCGCTCGTCGACCTTATCGTTGAGCATAGCCATACTTGCTACCGCGGTGATCGCAGCCAACGCCATGATTGGGGCTACGGGTGTGGTGAATGTCCGGCCTGTGAAGAGCGTGCTCGCGGCTGGGCTGCCTATTGCCAAGATGCGGGGCAGGAGGTGTCCGCGTGACCTATTCGGTCAAGGAGTGCTATTTTACGTTGCAAGGTGAAGGCGCGCAGGCGGGGCGTGCCGCCGTTTTTTTGCGGTTTGCGGGCTGCAATCTTTGGTCGGGTCGAGAGCGGGATCGGGCTGACGCCGTCTGTACCTTTTGCGACACGGACTTCGTAGGAACCGACGGGCCGGGCGGTGGCGCCTTTCAGGGGGCTCAAGACCTGGCGCGCCATGTGGCGCAGTTTTGGCCCACAGGGCGTGAGGGCCAGGGCGCATCCGGTGAGCCCTATGTTGTTTGCACGGGCGGTGAACCGCTCTTACAGCTGGACGGCGCTCTTATTGATGCATTGCATGCTGAAGGGTTCAAGGTCGGGGTGGAGACCAATGGCACCTTAGAAGCGCCCCAGGGCCTCGACTGGATTTGTGTCAGCCCCAAGGCTGACGCCGACCTTAAGCAAACCCGCGGACAGGAACTCAAACTGGTCTATCCCCAAGAAAAGGCGCATCCGGAACGGTTTTTGGCGCTCGATTTTGAGCACTTCTTTTTGCAGCCGATGGATGGGCCCGACGCGGATCAAACATTGAAAGCGACCCTCGACTATTGCCGGGCTCACCCGCAATGGCGTTTGTCCCTTCAAACTCACAAACTGATTGGGATTCCTTGACGGTCATTTGGGAATAGAGTCCCAAAAAAGAGGAGGCTCGTCATCCCTTTATGGTGTCACTGTGCTAGGTGATGGGCGAGTTAACCCAGAGCGTTTTCAGGCCAAGTGGGTACCGGTTGGTCGCAAGAAAACGCGATAAATCAATAATCTAGAGCACGCGAACGATTCAATCTGTTCGCAAGGTGCTCCTAGTTTCTTATAGATCGTTCTTCGCCCGCAAGACGCAAGCGGAGAAAAATCAGTTCACCACTTGTAGGCCATCATTGACGGCAGGGTCATAGGGAAGAGCGGTCCATTGTTCGACCTTAGCGTCGATTTCCGTCACCTTCTCAGTGGGTAAGCGGGCGGCGACCGTCGCGCCATCAATGGGCGCCTGCGCATCGCCAAGGCGAGCCGCAAGGCCATAGTTGAAGTAAGATAATTCCGGGTCCCGCATGTCTGCAGGCAAATAATTTGACGAGGGATCGTAGAGGAACCCAAGATTATACATGCTGTCGATCACACCGTAATTCGCAGCGCGTTCAAACCAGGCCAGCGCCTCATTAAGGTTCTGACCGTCAATTTCGGGGTTGATGGCGAGGCTGCCTAACCGATGCATGGCGGCTGCGTTGCCTGAAAGCGCGGCCTCGGTAAACCAGCGCTTTGCATTGTCGAGGTTTTTGTCGGTGCCAGCTCCAAGGAAATACATCTCCCCCAGACGATACTGGGCGGGGACATTGCCATAGATCGCTGCCTGACGAATGGTCGAGAAGGCGGCCACCCGGTCATCCACCGTGCGGGCCTCGGCCAGCATTTGTTTGCCCTGGGCATAAAGCTCGTCACCGTCAGGGGCACTGACATTCGCCGGCCCTAAAAGCTCAGGCCGAGGCACGGCGCTTTCCTCAACCGATGGGGTGAGTTCCACTTCGCTGATCGCCGCGGCACTTGGGGCGGGCGCGGCCTCCGCGGTCTCATCGCCACCCCGACCGAATCCAAACAGCACCGCCGCTCCGATAATCATCGCCAGCAGCAATAAGCCCAATAGAATAACCAACGGGAGGCCGAGTTTGCGGTTTTGGCCGTTCTCGTCGACATCGGTGCCCTCTTCCTCGGGCGCGTCACCGTCGGTTGCGGTGAAGGAGGGGACCATTGCCGCTGCGTCCGCCTCGGCAGCGTCCTCGGCCTCGACTTCTTTTTCTTTCTCAAGGCGCTCTTTGCGAGCCTTAGCGGCTGCGAGGATCTTTTCCCGCGGGGTCATTTCTGACACGGGCTTGTCGAGATCGACCTCTTCCCCGAGGGAGTCATCTTCATCAACATCCGTGTCATGACCAAAGACGGCGTCAAACTCCTCCTCAGCGCCATCACCGCTGCTAAGGGGGGCTGTTGATGGTGCCGTTGGGGCGTCAGCAATGTCCGGATCGCCGATCTCGTCGAAGGCGACGTCTGCGCTGGCCGTCGTCGATGGCTCTTCGGTCACTGTTGGCGTTGGCGCTTCTGCCAGCGCCTGATGCTGCTCATTCGCCCGGGCGAGAGTGGCTTCGATCTCCGCCTCCCGGCCCTCAAGGCGGGACAGCATGTCCTCATAGGATTTTTGCAGCTGAGCGACGGTTTCTTCGGCTTCCGCCGCTACCTTTGTGATCGCTGGATCCTCGGCGGCGCCGAGCTCAAGGGCAGGGACCACGTCTTCGCGCAGCAAGTTCACTTCGGAGGCGACTTCCGCAATGCCTTCGGCTGATCGTTGCTCGGCGGCTTCGATTTTTTCGGACAGCGAGGACACCATGGTCTCAACCGCCGTGATCTGATCGCCGGAGCGCTTGATCTCATTCCCAAGAAGCTGAAGCTTCTTACTGGTGCGCTCGACAAATTCTTCATCGGTCGAGTTGGCCGCTTCCCGCGCTTCTAGCATCACCGCTTTGGCCGTGCGCTCGGTGTGATCGAGATGCTCACCCACCGTATCGAGGGCGTCGTGTACTTCCTGGAAGCCAGCGGTAAGGCGGGTGTCGAGGCCGTCTACCTTTGTTTCAAGTTCGGCAACCGCCTGCTCGTTCTGTTCAACCCGTTCAATCGCATCTTGTCGGGTCGCTTCGAACTGGTTGACCATCTGGCTTAGGGCAGCCTCAAGGGCCTTTAGGCTCTCAACCCGGTCCCGGCCAGTGTCACTCGATTCGAGCTTTTCGACACGATCAAGAATGTCGCTCGGTGCACCCTCAGTGCGTTCCCGCTCCATCCGCTTGAGCCGTTCAAAGACCGTCTCAAGCCCTTGGTTAAGGCCGCCAACAGCCTCCAGGGATTTCTCCTCGGTCCGTTTGACGGTTTCTTCGGTGGTTTTGATCCGCTCATTCAGACGGTTAAGGCTGTCCACTACCGCGCGCAATTGATCGGTGGTCACGCCGGTGGTTGGGGCGGCAGAGGACACGGCAGTCTTGCCCGCGGCGTCACCCTCGCCGCCATCGCTGCCGACCTCGTTGATCATGCTCGTCATCCATTCGCCCAGGGTCATGCCCGCCTTACGGGCAGCCTCTTTGGCAACCACCCGGGCTTCGGGATCGATCCCTTTTACGCTCCAAGGCACATTGGATTTCATGAACCGCCCCTTTTAAGACCGCTCAACGGCCCCCCGCATGGGAACCGATCGGAAGACCAAGCAAATGAAATACGCTGCTTCTTTTCCTAGGTGAAGGTCTGCCATTAACAAAAACCTAAGGTCAGTTAATTGGTTAATAAAAGGGTTACCGTGTCTGTTTTCATGACGCTAAGAACCCCCGTGACAAAACGCACCGACACTGCGCGAGGTTCTTTGCCAGTGGCAGCGATCCGGTTAGAATAGCAGCAAATGCCGTGGTTTCACGGCTCCACCCCAAGCAAGAGCTGACCCAAGACGGTTTGGTCAGACAGAGGAAAAGGCACGATGCCCGTTTATGAAGCGCCCACCCGTGACATGCAGTTTTTGATGCATGAGGTGTTGAATCTGCAAAACTATTCGAACCTGCCGGGCTTCGCCGACGCGACCCCAGACGTGATCGACGCGTTTTTAGAGGAGAGTGGCAAATGGCACCGGGACGTGTTGGCGCCCCTCAATCGCGTTGGCGACACTGAGGGTTGTACCCGCCACGATGATGCGTCTGTGACCACGCCCACCGGGTTCAAAGAGGCTTACGATCAGTTCTGTGAAAACGGTTTTGGGTCCATCGCGATGGACCCGAATTATGGTGGCCAAGGCCTGCCGCTCACCCTTGCCTTGGCGGTGAGCGAAATGACCTCAGCGGCGAACCAGGCCTTTGCAATGTATCCCGGCCTTTCGGGGGGCGCGTGGCGCGCGATCCATGCTGCCGGATCTGAAGACCAAAAGCAGACTTACTTGCCGCCGATGACCGAGGGACGCTGGACCGGCACCATGAACCTGACGGAGCCCCAGTGCGGGACGGATTTGGGTCTTATTCGGACCAAGGCGGTGCCCCAAGAGGACGGCACCTACAAAATCACCGGCAACAAGATTTGGATCTCCGCCGGTGAGCATGACATGTCCGAGAACATCATCCACCTTGTCCTGGCGCGGATCGAAGGCGCGCCCGAGGGCATTAAGGGCATCTCCCTCTTTATTGTTCCCAAGTTCATTTTGAATGAGGACGAAACGCCGGGTGAGCGCAATGCGGTCAGTTGTGGTGGTCTTGAGGAAAAAATGGGCATCCATGGCAATGCCACCTGCGTCATGAATTATGACGGTGCGACCGGCTATCTCATCGGCCAAGAGAACAAGGGCATGCGAGCGATGTTCATCATGATGAACGAAGCGCGCCTGGGCGTTGGCCTTCAGGGCCTCGCGGCGGCAGAGGTTGCCAACCAAAACGCCGTGGCCTTTGCCAAAGACCGGCTTCAGTCCCGCTCCCTCACCGGGCCAAAGGCACCGGACCAGCCCGCCGATCCCATCATTGTTCACCCTGATGTTCGGCGTATGCTGATGGACACCCGGGCCTTTATCGAGGGCGCCCGTGCGCTTACCTACTGGGCGGCGTTGCAAGAAGATCTCAGCCACAAGGCTGAGGATGAAACCACCCGGCAAAAGGCTGGGGACTATATGGCGCTGCTGACGCCGATCATTAAAGCCTATCAAACTGACAAGGGTTTTAAAGGCACCGCCGATGCGCTCCAGGTCTTTGGCGGCTCGGGCTATGTGGAAGAGTGGGGCATGTCCCAATTCGTCCGGGATACGAAGATCGCCATGATCTATGAGGGCACCAACGGGATCCAGGCCCTGGACCTTGTGGGCCGGAAATTGATGGCTGAGGGCGGTCGCTACTGGCAGACCTTCTTCGCAGAGATCGATGAATGGGCCGGTGATAACAAAGGCTCATCCGAGACGCTCGACGGGTACATTGATCAAATGTTGGCGGCGAAGGCTGAGGCCATGGACGCCATTCAATGGTTCGGGGCCAATGGTATGGCGAACCCGGACAATGCTGGGGCCGGCAGTCACGATTTCCTCCATCTCTTCGGTCTTGTGACCTATGCTTATATGTGGGTGATGATGGTGAAAGAAGCCGAACCCAAGGTGGGGGATAGCGATCCCTACTACGCCAACAAGCTTATCACGGCGAAATATTTCTTTGAACGGATGTTGCCCGAAAGCAGCCTGCACTTGGCTAAGGTGAAGGCGGGCGCGGACACGGTGATGGCCCTGTCGGCTGACGCGTTTTAGGCGGCTAATCCTCCATTTCCCTTGTGCTTCGAGACGATCCTTCGGATCTCCTCAGCATGAGGGAAATGAGAGATCCCACGCCAATCCTCACCCTGAGGGCCACCGAAGGTGGCGTCTCGAAAGGGGGAGGACTTTTTTGACAAAGCTGCCCCAACAAGGACCGTCATATGCCCGTCAATTATGTCAGCGTCGAAGAAGGTATGGCTGATGATGGCCTCAGAATGGTGGTCGTCAGCGGCGTGCCGAGCCCCTGGGGCGAGGCAGCTAAGGGCATATTCCACATCAAAGGGCTGGAGTGGAGGGCGGTACGCCTCGCCTATGACGATGATGACCTCAAAAAATGGACTCGCCGGAACCTGAGCGGTCCCATTGCCTTTTACGGCGACGACCCCCCTCGGAGTGGCTGGGCAGAGATTTTGATGCTTGCCGAACGGTTGGCACCGACGCCATCCCTTCTTCCGAGCGACCCTTTGGAACGGGCGCTCATGGTTGGACTTTCCCATGAAATTCTTGGGGAGGAAGGATTGCTATGGCTTCGGCGCCTCCAGGCGGTCGATTGGGGGTTGAACGGGCAAGAGGGCGGTTTTGCACCGCCGGTTGCCAAGTATCTAAGTCAGAAATACGGGTATACGGAGGGGAGAGGCGACGAGATCTCTATCCGCATTACGGCGCTGCTCACTCTTTTAAGCGACCGGTTGGAGGCGCAGCAAGCGGCTGGCAGTGCCTTCTATTTTGGAGACCAGCTCAGTGCCCTTGATATTTATAGTGCTGCCGCCATGGCGTTGTTTGCGCCATTGCCTGACAAGGACTGCCCCTTACCCCCGCCAGTGCGGGCTGCGTTTGAGACCACTGATGACGCCACGCGTGCGGCGCTCAAGCCGATCCTACTTACCCATCGTGATAAGATGTATGGAGAGTTTTTGGAAACCCCGCTTTGTTTGTAGGGCTTCTACAATTCCTCATCCTTCGAGGCGCTGCCTTTGGATTTGTTGATTGAGCCCCTTCCCAATCAACTCTCAAGATGAGGAGGAAACGCCCAAAAAAAACCCCGGTTCGTTGAACCAGGGTTTTTCAACAACATAGTCGGACCTGTTAGCCTTGCACTGGGCTCAGCTGGATTTCCACCCGGCGGTTTTGCGCCCGACCATTGTCGGTGGCGTTCGCGGCGATTGGCTGGGTTTCGCCGTAGCCAAGGGCGCGAATGCGCGGCACTGACACGCCTTGGGCAACAAGATAGTTGCCAACCGCTTCTGCGCGACGGATGGACAGGTTCAAATTATACTGATCTGAGCCCACATTGTCTGTGTGACCCTCCACCATGACGCTGGTTTGATTGTACTTGGCCAGCACTTTTGATACCGAGTTCAGGGTGCTGTAGAATTCTGGGCGCACAGCGGACTGGTCGGTCGCAAAGGTGATATTGCCAGGCATAATGAGGCGAATATTGTCGCCGTTCCGCTGCACCCGGACCCCGGTGGAGGCCAGCTCTGCCCGAAGCTCTTGCTCCTGACGGTCCATATAGTTGCCAATGCCGCCGCCAATGGCGGCGCCAGCTACCGCGCCTGCGATAGCGGCTTCGTCATCACCCGCAATGGCGCCAATGGCAGCGCCGGCAAGGGCGCCGAGCCCGGCCCCTTTTGCGGTATTTGAAACCTTTTGTTCGCCCGTATACGGGTCGGTTGTCATACAGGCCGATAGGCTAAGTGCCGCCGCGACCGCTAAAACTCCAGTGACCTTGCTTTTCATCTCGCAATCCTCGCTTTATGCCGCCCCCGCGGCGTCATTGCCGACACCCCTTAAGGTAGGGTTTCAAAGTACCGTTCTTCAACCAGGACCGCAACTAACGGGTCTTTCATTCGCGAAATAGGGGTAAAATGACCCAAAATGAGACAAATGGTGCTCCAGGAGCGCCCCAGGGAGACCGAATCGCTAAGGTGATGGCCCGGGCGGGCGTGGCCTCTCGCCGGGCGTGCGAGGCCCTGATTGAGGAGGGCCGGGTCACCGTTGATGGGAAAACCCTGACGACCCCCGCGGTGAAGGTCACGGGCGCAGAAGACATTCGGGTTGATGGAGAGCGGCTAAAGGCGCCCGAGCCTATACGCCTTTGGCGGTATCATAAGCCCACCGGTCTCGTGACCACCCATAAGGACCCCCAAGAGCGCCCAACTGTGTTCGATGCCCTGCCGCCGGGCCTGCCCCGGGTGGTGTCGGTGGGCCGGCTTGATTTGAATACCGAAGGATTGCTTCTTCTTACCACTGACGGCGGCCTCGCCCGGTCTATGGAGTTGCCGGAAAATGGCTGGCGCCGCCGATACCGGGTACGGGCCTATGGCCGTACGACGGAAAAGGCCCTCGAGGCGCTCAAACAGGGTGTAGAGGTCGAAGGTGTTGCCTACGGACCAATAGAGGCCAAACTTGACCAGCGCCAAGGCGGGAATGTGTGGCTGACGATCACCATTACTGAAGGGAAGAACAGAGAAATCCGGCAGGTCTGCCGTCATTTGGGGCTCCAGGTGAACCGCCTTATCCGCTTGTCCTACGGACCGTTCCAGCTGGGGGGGCTTGAGAAGGGCAGCGTTGAGGAGATCCCCCGGAAACAGTTGATTGAGCAGCTGGGGCGCAAGCGGGCCGAGGCCTTGGGGCTATTGTCTTAATGCGCATCGTTGGTGGCGCGTATAAGGGGCGGCCCCTCGCCGCGCCGAAGGGGATGGGGACACGGCCTACAACGGATCGGACGCGGGAGAGCCTGTTTAACATTCTCCTCCATAAGGAGGGGTTTTCCTTTGATGAGGTAAGGGTCGTTGACCTCTTCGCCGGCTCCGGCGCGTTGGGGTTTGAGGCCATGTCCCGGGGCGGTTCTTTTTGCCTATTCGTTGAGATCGCTGCGGCGGCTCGCGGTGCTATCCGGCAAAACCAAGAGACGCTTCAGCTGATGGGGGCGACCCGTATCCACCGTCGATCCGCGACCGGCCTTGGGCCCAAGCCCACGGCGATGGGGGCATCCTTTGGCCTGGCGTTTCTCGATCCGCCCTATGGGGAGGGGCTCGTTGATCCAGCGTTGGCGTCGTTGCGCGAGGGGGCATGGCTTTCCCCCAACGCCCTTTGTGTGGTGGAACAGGCGAAAGCCGATGATCCTCCCCAGGCGGAGGGGTTCGTTCTTGAGGATGAACGCAGTTTTGGGGATAGCGTCGTGCGGTTTATTCGGTGTGAATAGTCGTCTTCCCGCGCGCGGCGCGGGGCGAAGTCACGCACTGCAGACGCGGGATCTAAGCCCCAGGTCCGGAAAACCCCGTGTTTGCAGCGCGTCATTTCATGCCGCGTCGCACACGGGGCGATGACAGGGACTTTTGCCCTACCCCTTCTCAAACACGACGCTCAAATTATTCGCGGGCATTTCGACAATATCCGTCAACTGCATTGCGAAGCGGGCGCCCAAGGGCTGAATTTGGTCGTCAAGGTCACGCACCCCCCAAGCCGGGTCGCGCCGTTTGAGGTCGGCGTCGAACCGCTCATTACTCTCCGCAGTGACGCCCCGGCGTTTAAACGGGCCGTAGAGGAACAATTTTCCGCCAGGCGAGAGAAGAGCGGCGGCGCCCTCGAACAATCCTTCAGCGGCGGAGAAGGGCGCGATGTGAATCATATTGATACAGACGACTCCCGTTACATCCGTCGGGACGGCGGGGGACTGCCACCATCCGTGTTCGTTGGTGACGAGGGCGAGGGGCGGGGCCATGCGTCCGTCCGGGACGTCTTCGGCCCAGGCTGAAATGCTCGCACGCGACGTAGCGTCCGGGTCGGAGGGCTGCCAATGGAGGTCAGGGATGGCGCCCGCAATATGGGCCCCATGCTCCCCGGTGCCGGAGGCAATCTCCAGGATCTGTCCCGACAGAGGCATGAGACGTTGGAAGACCTCTCGGAGTGGCTCTTTATTTCGAGCGACCGATGGAGAGTAGAGTTTCACCCCCTCAGGCTGCCGCGCTTCAAGGGCTATTTCTTGGCCGTCTTCGCCCCGTTGGTTGTCATTCATCGCACGTTCTCCATATGGCGTCAGTAGACGATGATGTCAGCAAAAGGAAATGCCCCATGTCTCTTACCCCCGCTCAGGTCGCTCGGACGGCCGCCGATCAAATGCTCAGGGGCCTTGATGGTGTTTTGGCGAAAGCTGAAGCCCATGCCGCCGAACAAGAAGTAGATGAGGCGGTCTACCTCAATTGGCGGTTTACCCCTGACATGTTCCCGATGGTGCGGCAGGTTCAGATTGCAACGGAGTTGCCGGTTCGCGGTCTTGCGCGATTGGCCGGGCAGGATGTGCCCAGCATTCCCGATACAGAGGAAAGTTTCGCTGACCTGCGCGCCCGCGTGGCCAAGGCCAAGGAGTTGGTGGCAACCATCAGCGATGAGGCCATTAACGCCAATCCCGACGGTCCCATCACTTTTCCGGCTGGCGGGGCGGAGATGACCCTACCCAGGTTAGCTTACCTTCAGGGATTTATTCTGCCTAACCTCTACTTTCACACAAGCATGACCTACGGACTTTTGCGGGCTTGTGGTGTGCCGATCGGCAAGCGGGATTATTTAGCGGCTCCTTCGCGGTAGATATGCACTGACGACACCGACCTTTGCCCCGACCGGGGCGGGAATTCGCTCTAAACAAGGGAGGTTGAGAACTTTCTCATCCTCCCCTTTTGTTTGAATATGAGTATGAGATTTGTTATCAAATTAGAAAGCATGCATTAAATTGTTATAATGATTTTCATTAGCCATCATTTGTGCGAATATTACGATCTGCCGCACTATGCGACGGTGTGGGTTTGATCTAACACACACCTGTTTGACGGATCTGTGCCCGGCAGAAGGCGCATACTCAAAGAGGTATTGATGATTCAACGCACAGTGGCGTACGCGCTTGTTTCTGGAATTGCAGCATTCACATGTGGGGCAACCGCTTTAGCAAATCCCCAGATAGAGGCAGGATACACGGCGGATATTTTTGTGAATGGCGGTGGCGGCATTCATGATGGTGTGCGTGTCGCTGATCTTTTTGAAGTTATTGCCTCGAAAAGTTGGCAAGCCTTCGGTCAAGAAGAGGGGATTACGTTCAATCTTTATGCTGTCCATGCAAATGGCGGCGCGCCAACGGGTGATCTTTTTGGTGATGACCAGACTGTTAGTGGCATTGAAACAGGGTTTGAAACCACCCGCGTCAATGAGGCGTGGGTCCAGCTTGCAGGTGCGCGCGCTTCATTCCGTGCAGGCCTAACGCAGTTAAATTCTGAGTTCGATGTATTGGAGAGTGCGAATTTCTTTGTGAACGCCTCACACGGTATGGGGCTTGATATTGCTCAATCTGGCGAAAATGGCCCCATTGAGTTTCCCTTTACAGGCCTTGCTGTTCGCGGCGATTATGCGTTTACTGACAACACCAAAGTGCGAGTTATTTTGGCAGATGCCGTCCCGGGCGATCTGGATGATCCTCGTCGTGTCGCTATCGGCTTTGATGATGAGGACGGTTTTCTCGTTGTTGCGGAGTTCGAACGCAGCGGGGATTGGGGCAAATTGCTTGCGGGATATTGGCAGTACTCAGAGGAATTTGAAGCGATCGGCTCTCCTGGTCTGGTGGATGATGGCAATGCAGGTGGCTATGTCCGCGGTGAGGTGGTCGTACCGACCGGCGGTGCCTCCGGCGACTTAACGATTTTTGGCCGCCTCGGCTTGGCGGATGGTGAGTTTAACAAGTATGATCATTATATCTCTGGCGGCCTTGTCCGTTCCGGGTTCTGGAACGCCCGTCCCGATGACGCGGCGGGCATTGCCTTCACCTATGGCGGTGTCGGGGATCCGGCAAAACGGGCAGATGATACCCTTGAGGATGGTGAGTTGAATATTGAGCTTAGCTATGCGGCCCAAATTGCCCCTCGGATCAGCCTCCAGCCGAACATTCAATATATTATCAACCCGGCTGCGGACAGCACTATCGATGATGCCCTGGCGCTGGGTGTACGCCTTGGGGTCGATCTCTCCTTCTAGTGCATCGACCCACTCAAATTGACTTCCAATTTGGGTGGAAAGTTGATGCATAATCAAAGGACTAGGGCGCTTTGCGGCTAACGTGGATCAGCGAAAGTCGGCTCACGCGCGAAAAAAGCGATAGCGTCTGCATGGTCCGATCAGACACTCTGATGCGGTAGGCGCCAATTGCGTCTACACGGCGCCTCATTTTCTCGTTAAAGGGGAATAGAGGTAGCGATGGAGAGGCCGCCGGATGGTGTGGCTGGGTAGTGATGAGAGCCTCCTCACCGAGGAGTATGCAGGGGCCTTTCGTGAATTTGCACGCCCTGACGAGGACGATGCTGTCTTAAATCCAATTGACGCCGCCTATCGCACTGTTGGGAACGATGGGCCCGTCAGTTTCTTTCACGCTGCGGCGGTGGGGACGTCTTATTCGCCGGAGCCTGCTCCCGGTGACGGCCCTGAATATATCCCCATCGTTCAAAATGGCGCCTCCGATAATCGCATCGACATTTGGTTCGTGGGTGATGGGTACCTGGCGGCGGATAGGGACCTATTTATTGCCGACGTGACAGCGCAGTTCGAGGCCATGCTCGCTACGTCCGACCCATTTGGACAGTATGCCGCCTTTTTTAATGTGCATGCCGTTTTTCAGGCTTCTGCGGAGAGGGGGGCGGATCGACCCGGTTCAGGCATTTACGTTGATACGGCCTTTAACGCCTCCTATTCCTGGCGGGGGAGTGTGAGCCATTGCCTCTATTTGGAGGAGCGGTTAGCGAACAGCGCCATTGAGGCCGTGATCCCGCAAGGTGTCGATATTGATGCCCGTCTAGGGTCTATCAACGCTGAGCGCTATGGCGGGTGCGGCGGGGCTTACGGCGTTTACGCCGCCGGTCACAGAGATGCGACCGAGTTGGCGCTCCACGAGCTTGGTCATTCCTATGCTGACTTAGACGATGAATATTGGAGTTCAGGGTCGGGCACCTACATTGGCGGTGAGCGGAGTTCCGCAAACATCACGACGGATCCCACGGGGGCCAAATGGGACCATTGGATTGGGTTTCACGATGGTGAGCTTGGCATTGTCGGCGTTTACGAGGGAGGGCGCTATTACGAGGATGGCCTTTACCGGCCGACCGGCACGTCGAAAATGCGCGCTCTTAACAAGCCCTTTAACGCTGTTTCGAAAGAAGCGTTCATTCTTCAGCATTATGAAGAAGTGGATCCGGTAGACCGATATGCCTTTGAGGATGTCGTCGGAAATATTCTCAACCCCGCCATGCTCTGGGTTGAAACAGTTGACGATCGTATTTTCGATATTGAATGGTTCTTAGACGGAGAAGTTTTGGAAGGGGTTGATGGCGGTAGCCTCGATGTCAATGCGCTTGAGCTTGGGACGGGTGATCGCACCATAACTGCCGTTGTCACCGATCCGACGCCCCTGGTGCGCATCGGCCTTGAGAGCCTCACGCAGACCATCAATTGGGTGGTCACGACTTCGGGAAGTATCATCAATGGCACCGAAGGGGCTGAACAATTGACGGGAACGGCAACCCACGATGACATTAGGGGCCTTGGGGGGGACGACACGCTTGATGGGGCTCTGGGGGACGATACTTTAGAGGGGGCAGCGGGGAACGACCTGCTCTTTGGTGGGGCGGGCGACGATCTTTTGGCGGGGGACACTTTCGACAATGCCCTTGTTTAGCGTGCCGGATGGTCAGCGTTGATCAGTGAATGTCGGCCCACGCGCGAATAAATGATGACCCTAAGGCTTCGGTATCATCCAGTTTGAACAATGCTGTCAGAGCCTGGGGTATTTTTAAAAAAACTGAAGCGAAATGCTCATTCTTGGGTAACGTTAACACATAGAATTGACCGCCATCATTTCAGTGAAAAGTTGCGTTCGGGCGCTAATTCGACACTGCAAACTCGGAGCGAGCCGGTATGTGCACTCTATGTGACGCCAAGCGGGAAGGGGCAGCCACCCTTTTGGGGGGAACGGATCTCCCCGAAGGAGGGGCGGCAGACAATGGTGCCCTGGCGGGCGCACACCGGCACGACCATGGTCACGTCCATGGTGACGGGGATGCCTTCCATATCGGGTTTGTCCCCTATCGCGGCGACATTGACGGCGTTGATGATGCTTATCCCTACGATATTCTCGCGCCGCAGGTCTTCAGCGAGTCAGACAATGTCTATTCCAAATCCTCACTCACCTATGAGGGGGCAGGGGATCAGATCACCCGCTGGAACGTCAAATATGACGACAATGACGTTACGACCGGCGCCGCGGTCAATGGATTTTTCGATGATAACGCCATGGGGACCCCTGGTGTTGTCACCTATGGCTATTTGAGTGATGCGGCGATCGCTGCCAACAGCGACGTTCAGTTCTATGCGGATGATATCAGTGACCATCGCGCCTATAGTGCAGCAGAGCTGGCCCAAGTTGAGTACGCTATCTCGAAATTGGCGGACGTTGCCAATCTGACTTTCGTTCGGGTCACCGGCGCTGATGGTGTTTATGTCGACAATGATAGTCAGGTCGACATGGCTCTAATGGCAGAGAACAGCACCAATGGCGGCTGGGCAGTGACCTATCGCAATAGCTTTACCGGTACCATTACCGGATCATTGGTGAATATTGGTGAGGCCGGGCTCGAGAACGAGAACTCCTATGCCTTTCTGACCGCTATGCATGAGGTCGGCCACGCGGTGGGGTTGGCTCACCCCGGCGACTATAATGGGTCAGCCGCCACAACTTATGAGGCGCAAGCGGAGTATTTTGAAGATTCCCGACAGTTCTCCATGATGAGCTATTGGTCAGAACGGGAGACGGGTGCCAGCTATGGCGGCGGCAATTTCGCCAATAGTGTTCTCCTGCACGATATTGCTGCGCTACAGCGACTTTATGGTGCCAACACCACGACCTATACCACGGATACAGTATACGGATATAATTCCAACACCGGTGATGTCAGCTGGACCCTGTCGGGTAGTAGCGACCATATTATTGGCGCGATCTGGGATGCTGGCGGGATCGATACAATCGATATGTCGCAGTATACCGGTGATCAGGTCATCGACTTGCGCGAAGAGTCATTCTCATCAACGGCAGGCATGACCTATAACATTGCTATTGCGAAGGGCGTGAAAGTTGAAAACGCCCTTGGCGGCAGTGGGGATGATATCTTGATCGGGAACAATGCAGATGCGGGTTTCGCTGATGCGCAGTATTGGGATTATTTAGGAAATATCCTATCCGGAGCCCCTATCGGCTATAGTGGCAATAACCTTCTTAATGGTGGGGCGGGGGTCGATATCGTCTCCTATGAGGCGGGGGCTGAAGGGATCGCCATCGACCTGACCAAAGCGGATGGTGTTTTTGATCTAGGGGCCAATGGTATTGATACCCTTCTAGGGATCGAAGGGCTTATTGGTTCAGCCTTTGGCGATGAGTTGAGCGGCACGAACGGGGCCAATAGGTTACTGGGCGGTCTTGGAGATGACACGATCAATGGTCGCGGTGGCGGCGACTGGCTCGACGGGGGAGAGGGGTTCGACATTGTCGATCTCTCTTATCTTGATCAAGGGGTCACGCTGGCCCTCTCTGACCCTAAGATGATGGTGATGACCCAAGCCGGGGTAACGGACACATTGTCTGGTTTCGAAGGCGTCGTTGCTACGGCCTACAATGATGAGATTGTCGGTGAGGCCAGCGACAATGTGCTCGACGGACGTGCTGGAGACGACACCATTGTTGGCTTCGGCGGCGCTGATCTCCTCATGGGAGGAGACGGGAATGACCTCCTCATCGGCGATGATGCCCCTGGCGTTTATGAACCGGTGCAGACGGACTTTGGCGGTACCGGAGGGGATGATACCCTTATGGGGAATGATGGCGCCAATGACATGTCCGGCCTTGGCGGGAACGACTCGATCAATGGTCTTGGTGGGAACGACACGATTAGAACGGGTCTTGGGAACGATACCGCTCGTGGTGGTGAAGGCAATGATGTTCTTTCGTCGGAGGGCGGACTGAATATTCTCAGTGGCGATGATGGAAATGATACGATCACGGGAGGGGATGACGCCGACAGCCTGAGCGGCGGTAATGATGATGACAGCCTCACGGGCAATGGCGGTAGTGATACCCTCAATGGCGATGGGGGCAATGATACCCTCTTGGGGAGCGGTGGGGCGATCACCGCGTCCGGTGGGGCAGGGGCTGACCTCATTACGACGGGTGTTAGCAATGATCTGGTGTATGGTGATGGGGGAAATGACACCATCGCCGGCGGCGCGGGGGACGACACCCTAAGAGGGGGTGACGATGATGACGACATTTCCAGCGTGTCGGGCGCGAACTTACTGGAAGGCGGTGGCGGGCGTGACACTATTACCGGCGGGTCAGGCGCAGATACCATCCGCGGCGGCGGCGATAGTGACGATCTCTACGGGAACGGCGGCAACGATCTGATTTACGGCGGGGACGGCAGTTTCGATTTCATCTTCGGCGATGGCGGGAATGACACCATCTTTGGTGAAGGCGGGCAGAATTACATTGTTGGCGGGAGCGGTGATGACAGCCTCGTGGGGGGGACCAGCTACGACTATATTGAATCCGGCACTGGCGCTGACATTTTGGAGGGTGGGGACAGCGGTCCCACCGGTCTGAGGTACGTAAACTCCTCAAGCGGGGTCACGGTGGATCTGGGCGCTGGCACGGCTTCTGGGGGCGATGCGGCGGGGGACAGCTTTTCGAACTTCACCGATATTTATGGCAGTGATGGCAGTGGCGATTCGCTGACTGGTGATGGCAATAGCAATCTCCTTGCGGGGTATGGTGGCAATGACACGCTGGCTGGCGGTGCAGGGAACGATACCCTCGACGGGGGCGCCGGCGCTGATACCCTGACGGGCGGGAGCGGCAGCGACATTTTCGTCATCCATGAGACCGATGGCGCCACCATCATCACAGACTTTGTGGATGGCGAAGACGTGTTCGACGTCTCTGACGTGCCGGTCTTGAGCTTTAGCGACCTGACATTGGTTCAGGACAGTACTGATGTGCAGGTGAGCCTCGGCAGTACTCTACTTGCGGTCTTGGAGAACGCATCGGTCGGGGACCTCGACGCTAATGACTTCCTTTTTGAGGGTGCAGCCAACCCACAAGAGATGGGGGCCGATCTGCCCCCCCTCCCAGAAGATGGTGCACTTCTTTAGGCGCTACTTCGCCCTACAGCATCAGACTGTCGATTGATTGAGGTAGATGCTGTAGAGCCTTCGTTTTTCGCGTGAGCCAACTTTCTTCGATCTAGTGTGATCGCCCGGCGCCCTAAGGCCGCAGCTTTGGCCAGCGATAAGGCTTTCCAGCGCCCGCGGCTTTTGCTAGCGCCCGAGCTATGAATTTAGATTTTTTCGTCACGCGCAATTGGGACCAGCCGCTTGTCGCGGTTTTTGTTACTGCGCTCCAGACCTTGGGCCTCATGGTGGTTCTCTTGGTCTCCCTGTCCTTCCTCCTCCTCTTTGACCGGAAGGTGTGGGCGGCGGTCCAGATGCGCAAAGTCCCCAATGTGGTGGGGGCGTTTGGCCTGCTCCAGTCCT
>ERZ1740067.355-NODE-355-length-37644-cov-7.623693_pt1 | contig 37644 bp, 41 predicted proteins | sample MGYA00581736_ERZ1740067 | MGnify/ENA primary metagenome ERZ1740067 (study PRJEB43018, sample SAMN04849236) | marine metagenome | isolation source: floating plastic debris | place: Pacific Ocean | collected 2008-08-27 | study: EMG produced TPA metagenomics assembly... | reverse complement strand
AGGCGTGCTGATGGACATCCGCGAAGGTGACGTGGGCGCGATCCTCGGCTGGGGCTTTGCGCCGTGGTCCGGTGGTCCGCTGTCATGGCTCGACATGATCGGCGCCCCATACGCCGCCGAACGCTGCGACCAGCTCACCGCGACCTACGGCGACCGCTTCAAATGCCCCGCCCTGCTGCGCGAAATGGCCGAAAAAGGCCAAACCTTCTACGGCCGCTTCGCCCCCAAGGACGCGCAAGCCGCCTGATCAATACGCAGATAGGGTGTCCAACACATCTCAAGGCCCCGCTCCGGCGGGGCTTTTTCATGCCCGATACGCGTCTCAACGCCAAGCCGAAGAGCCCTCACCACCCCGCGCGGCAAGATGAGAATGGTTATCCGCGCACAATCGCGGCCTTCCATAACCGTCCTCGCGTCTCAGTCGTCACCCACGGCCAAACCGACCCATCAACCGATCAATACCGCGCCTGAGCGACCCGCAATATGTCAGTAGGAATAGTCGGCGAAAATGCGGCTCAAGTCGCCGTTCCAATCACCGTGATACCGCTCGAGCAGCTCATCGGCAGGGGTCTGACCCGTCTCCACGCTCTCTTGGAGCGCGTTCAAAAAGTGCGTCTCGTCCGGGATCATCCCACCTGCACCGGGCCGGGCCCGGGCCTGCAGGCCCGCATGGCTGATCGCGACCGCCTCGCGGGCAATCTCGTGCATGTCCAGCCCGTCAACCTTGGCCTGCAACCCGTCGACCGAGGCCGCCACGCGCAGGGCATCGCGCTGCTCAGCCGTCCAATCCTTGCAAAGGTCCCATGCCGCATCCAACGCCGTCTGGTCATAGGTCAGCCCCACCCAGAACGCGGGCAGCGCACAAAGCCGCCGCCAGGGGCCTCCGTCGGCGCCGCGCATCTCGATAAACTTCTTGATGCGCGCCTCCGGAAAGGCGGTGGTGAGGTGATCGGCCCAATCGCTCAGCTGCGGTGTCTCACCCGGCAAGGCGGGCAAGCGACCCTCGAGGAAGTCGCGGAAGGACTGGCCCAAAGCGTCGATATACTGCCCGTCGCGGTAGACGAAATACATCGGCACATCGAGCGCGTAATCCACCCAGCGCTCGAACCCAAACCCCTCTTCGAATACGAACGGCACCATGCCCGCGCGGGCATTGTCGGTGTCGCGCCAGACCCGGCTGCGCCAGCTCTTGTGCCCGTTCGGCTGCCCCTCAAAAAACGGCGAATTGGCAAAAAGCGCCACCGCGACAGGTTGCAAGGCGATGGCCACGCGCAGCTTTTGCACCATGTCCGCTTCGGACGAAAAGTCGAGGTTGACCTGCACCGTGCAGGTCCGCCGCATCATCACCCGCCCCATCGTGCCGACCTTGCCCATATAGGCATCCATCAGCTTGTAGCGCCCCTTGGGCATCAACGGCATCTCTTCGTGCATCCAGGTGGGCGCGGCACCGAGACCGATAAAGCCTACGCCGATCTCGTTCGAGATATCCATGACCTCCTTGAGATGCGCGTTCACCTCGTCGCAGGTCTCGTGGATCGTCTCAAGCGGGGCACCCGACAGCTCCAGCGCGCCACCGGGTTCAAGCGACACGTTCGCAGCACCCTTGTGAAGGCCGATCAGCTTGCCGCCCTCTTCGATCGGAGCCCAGCCGTGGCGGTCGCGCAGCGCGCGCAGCACCGCATGGATCGAGCGGTCGCCCTCGTATGGCAACGGTTTGTGGGTGTCGACGCAATATCCGAACTTCTCGTGCTCGGTGCCGATGCGCCAATCAGCCTTGGGCTTGCACCCGCTTTGCATGTACTCGGCCAGTTGGTCGCGATGTTCGATGGGCCCGCCGCCGGACTGAGGGATAGACATGGGCGCGCTCCGATCTGATTTCTGGCAATGTCCGAGCCACAGGGATGCGGCGATTTCCACGGGGTGTCAATGGAGCGGGATGTGCGCTCAGGCACGGCCCTGTGGTGCGATCTGCGCAAGACCGGGTGTCGGGCGCTGCCAGATCACGACGGCACTGTGCGGTTGGGTCTGCAGCTGACTGAGCATGTGTTCGGTTCTAAGCCCCGGCAGGCTCGCAAAGGCGTCAAAGAGCGCATTGGCCCCATCCGCGTTCACGGGAATGTGCACCGCCGGGAGGCCGCGTTGTTCGAGGGTCCAATGTGCAGGATGTTGCGTCCCGTCGAGGGTCAGGCGCGTCATTTCACGCAGCGCGACAGCCCCGCCGGTCAGCGGGCCGTAATAGGTGATCTGCCCTTCGACGATCTGGACCGTGCCGACGCCGCCACCCGTGCCGCGAAAGCGGCCACGCTGAAACCCGACCATGATCAGCGCCCCGGCACCGACCAGGACCGCCGGAGCGATGTAGCGCAACACGCCCGTCGATTGCGCCAGCCACCAAAGGCCAAGGACGGCAACGACCACGCCGATCAACACTTCGCGCCAACGCCACAGGACGGCGCGGGCAGCGGGGCGAACAAAGCTCATTGCCAATCCCCCATCTGCATCTGCCACAGGGTCAGTGCGGCAACGGCGGCGGTGTCGGCACGCAGGATGCGCGGGCCGAGCGAGATGGGATGGGCCGTGTCGCGCACGGCGAGGCGGGCGCGCTCCTTGTCCGAAAATCCACCCTCGGGACCGATGAGGATGGCCCACGGGCCTTGCGTCCGGGTCAGGGCTGGCGGCGTCCCGACCAGCGCCTCATCACAAAAGAGGATCTGCCGGTCGCCCAGATCGGACAATGCGCGCTCAAGCCGCGTCATGGCGGCCACGTCGGGCTCGTAGGTGCCGCCGCATTGCTCGGCCGCCTCGATGGCATGCGCGTGCAGGCGGTCACGCTGGATGCGGCCTGCGTTGGTGAACTCGGTCTGCACGGGCAGAATGCGGCGCACGCCCATTTCGGCGGCCTTTTCCACGATGAAATCCGTACGCGCCTTTTTGATCGGTGCGAACAGCAGCCACAGGTCGGGCGGCATCTGCACTGCACGCGTCTGCGCCTGACAGACCAGCGTGCCCGCACGCTTGCCCGTCTCCGCCACCTCGGCCCGCCATTCACCGTCGCGCCCGTTGAACAGCAGCACAGCTGCGCCCACCGCCTGCCGCATCACGCCAAACAGGTAATGCGCCTGCTCCCGCGACAGCGGGACCGATTGCCCCTGGCCCAAAGGGTGCTCTACATAAAGGCGGATCTTTGCGTCACTCATGAGCCCCTACATATGACCAACCCCTCGCCCGCGCCAGACGGTCAAGTCGCGGACGCCGAAGCGCGCAACTGGGTCGATACGTATGCGCCCGAAGCGGCACGGCCCTATTTACGGCTCAGTCGCCTCGATCGTCCGACGCCCATCCTCTTTCTGCTGTTGCCGTGCTGGTGGGGGCTGGCGCTCGCCATCCTTTATGATCAGGCGCCCCGGCTGGAGGACCTGTGGATCGCGGGCGGTTGCGCCATCGGCGCGCTGCTGATGCGCGGGGCCGGCTGTACGTGGAACGACATCACCGACCGGGACATCGACGCACAGGTGGCACGCACGCGGTCGCGCCCCATTCCGGCGGGGCAAGTGACGGTGCGGGGTGCGGTCCTCTGGATGTGCGGGCAATCGGTGCTGGCCTTCTTCATCCTGCTGACCTTTCACCCTGCGGCGATCCTTCTGGGCGTGCTGGCGCTGGTGCCTGTGGCCATCTACCCCTTTGCCAAGCGGTTCACCTGGTGGCCGCAGGTGTTTCTGGGGCTTGCCTTCAACTGGGGGGCGCTGCTGGCTTGGACTGCGCATCGCGGTCAGCTCGATGCGCCCGCTGTGCTGCTTTACGCCGCCGGGATCGCCTGGACGCTGTACTACGACACGATCTACGCGCATCAGGATATCGAGGATGACGCGTTGATCGGGGTAAAATCCACCGCGCGCCTCTTTGGCACGCAAACGCCGCAATGGTTGCGCCGGTTTCTGGTGGCGACAGTCGGCCTGATGGGGCTTGCCGTCATCTTTGCCGGGATCGAACAGGCGTCGGTCCTGGCACTCATTGCGGCCCTTGCAGGCCCTTGGGCGATGGGCTGGCACATGGCGTGGCAGATGCGCGGGCTCGACATCGAGGATCCGGAGAAATGCATGACACTGTTCCGTGCGAACCGCGACACCGGCCTTATCCCGCTCATCTTTTTCATCGTGGCTTTGCTGGTGTGATTGAAACTCTGGGCGCGCCCGCTTAGACCAAAGGTCTAAGTTGGCTTTTTGTGGAAGCAACGCGATGCGCCTGTCGTCCCTGTTCACCATTGCCGGAATTTTTGCGAGTGCCGCTGCGGTGTCACTGGTCGCGGCTAATCTGTCGGTTCAGCTGATCGAGGAAACATCCGAGATCGGCGTGCGCGACGCGCTCGACACCGAGGGCATGACGTGGGCCGAAGTGCAGGCCGATGGCCTGCAGGTGACGCTGGCCGGGATCGCTCCGACTGAAGCCGTACGCTTTGCCGCACTCTCGACCGCCGGAACCGTGGTGGATGCAGCCCGCGTGATCGACCAGATGCAGGTGGCTGCCGCAGCGGCCATTGCGCCGCCCCGCTTTTCCGCCGAGATCCTGCGCAATGACGCCGGTCTGTCCGTGATTGGCCTGATCCCTGCGGCGACGGACCGGGCGGAAGTTGTCGACCGGATCACTGCCATCAGCGGCGATGCGCCAGTGACGGATCTGATTGAAATCGCAGATTATCCCGCCCCGTCGGGGTGGGAAGACGCCCTTGGCTTTGCCTTGACCGCGATGGAGCGGTTGCCACGCGCCAAAGTCTCGGTCGAGGCGGGCCGCGTATCGATCACGGCAATCACCGACAGTGTCGAGGAACAGGAACGGCTCGAAACGCAGCTGAACCGCGCCGCGCCTCCGGGTTTGCGCGTGGCCCTCGATATCGCGGCCCCGCGGCCGGTCATCACGCCCTTTACCTTGCGCTTCGTGAAAGACGACAACGGCACGCGCTTCGATGCCTGTTCCGCTGAATCCGAACGATCACAAACGCGGATCATGGGGGCGGCCTTTTCGGCCGGCCTCACGGGTCCCGGGGACTGCACGATTGGCATGGGTGTGCCAAGCCCGAATTGGTCGACCGCTGTGATCCAAGCCATTGAGGCGGTCAACACACTCGGCGGCGGCTCTGTCACGTTCTCGGATGCGGACATCACGCTGATCGCATCCGAAGGGACCGAGCAAACCGCATTTGACCGCGTAGTCGGGGATCTGGAAAACACCTTGCCTGAGGTCTTTGCCCTCTATGCCAAGCTGCCCGAGACTGTCGATCCGAACCAGGGACCGCCGGAATTTGTGGCAACACTCAGCCCCGAGGGGCTGGTGCAGTTGCGCGGGCGCCTGTCCAGCGAGAATTTGCGGACCGTTGCGGAAAGCTATGCCAAGGCCGCGTTTGGATCAGACAGTGTTTACACGGGCGCGCGGGTGGTCGAGGACTTGCCGGCCGACTGGTCTGTGCGCGTGCTCGCAGGGCTGGGCGCGCTGGCTGAGTTGTCAAATGGCGCCGTGACGGTGACACCGGATATCGTTGCCGTTTCGGGCAACACCGGGAACCCGCAAGCGAGCACGACCATCGCCTCTCTTCTCGCTGCACGCCTGGGCGAAGCCGAAGAGTTCGATATCCGCGTCGCCTATCAGGAAAAACTCGACCCCGTCGCCGCCGTGCCCACACCCGAGGAATGCGAGGCCGAGATTGGGGCCATCGTCGCCACCTCGAAAATCACATTTGAACCTGGAAGTGCGACAATTGATGCGAGCGCGTTGGGCACGATGGACGACATTGCCGAGGTGTTGCGTCAATGCGGGGACCTGCGGCTCGAGATCCAAGGGCATACGGACAGCCAAGGCCGCGAAGAGATGAACCTCAACCTCAGCCAGGCGCGCGCGCAATCGGTTCTCAACGAATTGCGCGCCCGACGCGTGCTCACGTCGACCTTTTCTGCAAAGGGCTACGGTGAAACCGATCCGATTGCCGACAACGACAGCGAGGAAGGCCGCGAGGCCAATCGGCGCATCGAATTTCGCCTGATCCGGCCTGCGCCCTCGCTCCCCGAAGGCGAAACAACGCTGGAAACCCTCGCCGGTTCGGGCAATACAGAAGGCACCGACGATACGGTGTCCGACGGGGAGGTGACCAGCGATGAGCAGAACTGAATTTGTCATTGCGACCGCCATCATTCTGTTTGTCGCCTTCTGCCTGGGCTGGTTCGCGAATTGGCTCATCCACCGGTTCACCCGTGTCGCGGCAGGCGACGTGGCCGAGCTTGACCGGATGAGCCAAGAGTTGCACGAAGCTGAAGAGACCCGCGATCAAGCCATCACCTATCTGCAACAGCGAGAAGCCGAACTGACAAATCAGTTGCAGCAAACCGAAGCTGAGTTACGCGCTGCAATGGATGGCTTGCGAGATGCCCGGCACGAAGCAGAAGAGTTGCGCGCCTGGATCGATCGTCAGCGCACCGGCTGAGCCAGGCCAAATTTTGCAAAATTTGGCCACGGCAATTTTTGCAAAAATTGCGCTTTCCGTCACCAACGATTGAGCGCCGCTTCATCCTCGGCGCGGGACGCCACCCATTCCTCGCCCGATCCAGACTGCTCACGCTTCCAAAAGGGCGCACGCGATTTGAGATAGTCCATCAGGTATTCCGCAGCCTCGAACGCGTCTTTCCGATGACGCGCAGCCGTCGCCACCATCATGATCTGTTCTCCGGGCTTGAGCGTGCCGTACCGGTGGATCGCCAGAACATCCTCCAGCGACCATCGATCGATTGCGGTCCGGGCAATCTCCATCAACGCGCGTTCGGTCATTCCGGGATAGTGTTCGATGTGCATCGCCTTCAGCCCAGCCGACACATCACGCACAATACCGGAAAAGGTCACCACCGCCCCCGATGCCGATTGCGCAGTCGCAAACCTGTTGGTTTCCTCCCCCAGATCAAACGGGTCCTCTTGAACCACGACGCGCATGCGCTCAGCCACCTGTCATGGGTGGAAAGAACGCAACCTCACGCACACCAGCCAGCGGCGCATCGAAATCGGCCAGCTCTTGATCAACCGCCACGCGCAGGGCCGTCAGATCTTCGAAGGCCGCTGCGTACCGATCCTCACGTGCCCGCAGTTCTGCAACAAGATCCATGACCGTCTCCGCCTCGCTCGTGACCCGTTCTTTGGGGATCCCGATCCGTTCGCGCACCCAGGCAAAATATAGAATGTCCATAGTCCCTACCCTTTCAGATGCGGCATTGCCTTGCGAAAATAATCATACCCGGTGATCAATGTCAGCGCCGCAGCGATCCACAGCAGCCACAATCCCACGCGACCGGACCATTCCGCACCCGCCAGTTTCCAGCCCAGCCCATGCAGGTCAGGCGCGTCGCCCCGCAATATGGCCGACACCAGCTCATCATCCATACCCCAGACAGACATGCCGAAATAGTGTTCGAACACGCCCTGGGAAAACAACACTGCAATGGCAATCATCTGCAACGTCGTTTTCCATTTGGCCAGCTGCGTGACCTTGAGCGTGCCTGCCGTATCCCCCAGGAACTCGCGCAGACCCGACACAAACACCTCCCGAAAAAGGATCATCGTCGCCGGAAGAACCAGCCAAGGCGACCAGCTGGAAAACCCAATGATGACCATCAACGCGATCACGACCATAGCCTAGTCGGCGATCGGATCGAGCATCGTGACCAGCTTGGTCTGCTGCCACACCGCACGAGCCAAATAGACGACGAACCAGTCCGTGATGGCCGCCCCGACAAAAAGGACAACGGCAAAGAGATCCGCGTAAGGCCTTGTGAAATAGAGGAACAGGACCGCAACAAGCGGTGCCGCAAGCAACCGCAACGTCGTCAGGATGTTCGGGATCGTCCACCTCATGGCGCCCTCTCTACCGCGAACCGTAAACAGCCGAAAGGGCATCACTCATTGGTCGTGGAAATAGTCATAGACCTTCTGCGCGAGCCCTTCCGAGACGCCTTCGACAGCTTTGAGGTCGGCCAGGTTGGCACGGCTCACCGCCTTTGCCGAGCCGAAATGTGCCAGCAATGCGCGCTTGCGCGCGGCACCGACGCCCGGAATGTCATCCAGCGGGTTTTTCATATTGGCCTTTGCGCGTTTGGCCCGGTGCGTGCCGATGGCAAAGCGGTGCGCCTCGTCCCGCATACGTTGCACGAAATACAGCACCGGATCGTTGTGCCGCAGCGCAAAGGGACGCTGCCCCATGCGGTGAAACTCTTCCTTGCCCGCGTCGCGGTCGACCCCCTTGGCAACGCCAACCATCGGGATGTCCTCGACCCCGTGTTCCGCCATGATCTCGGCCACAGCGCTCACTTGCCCTGCCCCGCCATCGATCAACAACAGGTCGGGCCACATCCCCTTTTCCCGGTCGGGATCTTCGGTCAGCAGGCGTTTGAACCGGCGATGCAGCACTTCCTTCATCATGCCGAAGTCATCGCCGGGCGTTAGATCATCGCCCTTGATGTTGAACTTGCGGTAGCTGTTTTTCATGAACCCCTCGGGGCCCGCCACGATCATCGCGCCCACCGCATTCGTGCCCTGAATGTGCGAGTTGTCGTACACCTCCACCCGCTCGGGCGGTTCGGACAGGTCGAACGCGTCCGCCAGACCGCGCAGCAACTTGGCTTGGGTCGCGCTTTCGGCCATCTTCCGGGCCAGGCTCTCGCGCGCGTTGCGCAGGGCTGAATCCACCAACTCGGCCTTTTCACCGCGCTGCGGCACCAACAGCTCGACCTTTCGGCCGAGCTTGCCACTCAGCGCTTCGGCCATCAGGTCGGGATTTTCGATATCGTTCGACAGGATCAGCTGCCGGGGTGGTTCCTTGGTGTCATAGAACTGGCCCAGAAACGCCTCGAGCACCTCGGCCGCATCCACATCCGCACCCACGCGGGGATAGAAGTCGCGGTTGCCCCAATTCTGACCGGCGCGGATGAAAAACACCTGCACGCAGGCCTGCCCCTGTTCGAGATGCAGCGCCACGATATCCGCCTCGGTCACGCCACGCGGATTGATGCCCTGCGCGGTCTGAACGGACGTCATCGCCCGGATACGGTCGCGTAGGGCTGCAGCCCGTTCGAACTCCATCGCCTCGGACGCGTCCTGCATCTGTCCGGCAAGCTTGGCCTGAATGTCAGTGGACTTGCCGGTGAGGAACCGTTCGGCATCCTTGACCGATTGCGCGTAATCCGCGTCCGACACAAGGCCGACACACGGCCCGGAGCACCGCTTGATCTGATAAAGCAGGCAGGGTCGCGTGCGGCTTTCGAACATCGCATCGGTGCAATTGCGCAGCAGAAACACCTTTTGCAGCTGGTTGAGCGTGCGGTTCACCGCACCGGCACTCGCAAAGGGACCGTAGTAGGCGCCCTTTTGCTTTTTCGCCCCACGATGTTTCTTGATCTGGGGAAAGGCGTGGTCGCCCGTCACGAGAATATTGGGAAAGCTCTTGTCGTCGCGCAGCAGCACGTTGAACTTGGGCTTGAGCTGCTTGATCAGGTTCTGTTCGAGTAAGAGCGCCTCGGTTTCCGTCCGCGTGGTCAGGAACATCATCGACGCCGTCATCGAAATCATGCGGGCGATGCGCCCCGAATGCCCTGCGGGGCGGGCATAGTTGGACACGCGCGCACGCAGGTTGCGCGCCTTGCCCACGTACAAAACCCGGCTTTCCCGGTCGAGCATGCGGTACACGCCGGGTGAGCTGTCCAGCGTCTTGAGATAGCTTTGGATCACCTCGTGCCCCACCGGAACAGGGTCTGCAACCTGAGGCTGATCCTCCGATGTCAACTTCGCCATACGATTCTTCCTCAACTCCCGCCGGGCTGCCTCAGCATAGCGTTCTGTGCAAGCCATGAGGCATCCACGGTTCTTGTGGATAAACTTGGAGACAACTTCTGGACCTCAGGATTTTTCCTTTGTTTTTTGGGCGCTTCGCTAAGTTGCCTAAAATTTAGGCTTATATCCAACGCGTTGTTTTCATTGTGTATTTTTTTGAACGCGCGTCAAGTTACTGAAAAGAAAGACATTTCGGTAACAAATTTGTAACGAAGTTTAACGCGGTGCAAAACTTACCTTACGTCGCCTATTCGACCCCAACGACATCCGGTGTCTCCCACGCCAGATGCTGGCCGCCGTCGACACACAAAAGCTGCCCGGTCACGGCAGGCGCATCCAGGAAATAGCCAAGTGCCGCGACGATGTCATCGGGGTTGGATCCGCGTTGCAGAACGGTCGCGGCGCGCTGTTTGGCAAAGTGTTCCGCGCTTTGCCGCCCCCCCTGCAGGGTCGGCCCGGGGCCGATGGCATTGACGCGGATCGCAGGCGTCAGTGCGCGCGCGCTGGTCTGGGTCAGGGCCCACAGCCCCATCTTGGCGATGGTGTAGGTCATGAATTCGGGCGTGAGCTTGCGCACGCGCTGGTCGACCATGTTCAAGATCAGCCCCGCGGCCTGCGGTTCGCCCGCGCTGTCGCTGAGCGGCGCGAGGCCTTGGGCGGCCATCGCCTGCGTCAGGACAAAGGGCGCGCGCAGATTGCTTTCCAGGTGCCGATCCCATGTTTCGCGGGTCGCCGAGGTCACATCGTCATATTCAAAGATCGATGCGTTGTTCACGAGGCAGGTGATCGGCCCCCCCAGCGCCTCAACCGCGCGCGGCAACAGCGATTGTGTCGCCGCCTCATCCAGCAAATCCGCCTGAAGCGCCACGGCGCGCTGTCCCGCAGCCTCGATCTGTGCCACCGTCTCATCAGCCCCTTGCGAAGACGAGGCGTAGTGCACCGCGACATCATAGCCGCGCCCCGCCAGATACACTGCCATCGCCCGGCCAAGCCGATGGCCCGCCCCTGTCACCAGCGCACGTTTCATGCCGCCTCTCCCTTTTGTTCTTAGCTTAGTACGATTGCCAGATAGGCCACATAGAGCGCGGTCAAGATAACGCCCCAGATGCGCGTGATGTCCTTGCGCATGTAGACAAAAGGCACCAGCAGGATGGATGCGCCCAGCATCACCCACAGGTCGAACCTCAGGAATTCTGAGTCGACCGGGATGGGCCCCACAAGGCTTGCGATGCCGATGATGGCCAACAGGTTGAACATGTTCGATCCGATGACATTGCCCAGGGCGACATCCGCCTGCCGGCGCAAGGCCGCCATCACGGTAGTCGCCAGTTCCGGCAGCGACGTGCCCACCGCCACCAGCGTCAGACCGATCACGGTATCGCTGACGCCGTAGGTGCGCGCGATGATCGTCGCGTTGTCCACCAGCAGATCCGCGCCCAGCGGCAAACCGATGAGGCCCAGGACGACAAAAATGGCGATGCGCCACCAGGGCAGGTCAGGGTCCACGCCCTCGATCTCTTCGGCGGTGTCGGTGCCGTTTGCACAGGCGGCGCGGTGCCCCTTGGCCTCCATCGCGGCGTCAAAGAGCACGAGGGCAAGCGCCGCAAGCAGCACCAGCGCCGCGATCCAGTCGAAAACGCCACGAAAGGCGAGCGCGATGAACAGGACGGATGCGGCGATCATAAAGTTGAACGTCTTGCGTGTTTCGCATTCGGAGGTGTGCATGGTGGCCAGCAACGCAGGTATGCCCAGAACCAACAGGATGTTGGCCGTATTCGAGCCCACGACATTGCCCATGGCAATGCCCGGTGCATCCTCCAGCACGGCTTGGATCGCGATCAACAGCTCCGGCGCTGAGGTGCCGAAGGCCACGATGGTCAGGCTCACGATCAGCGCAGGCACACCCAGCCGCAGCGACAGGTTCACAGCGCCTTTCACCAGGCTGTCACCGGCAAGCAGCAGGATCAGCAGGCCCAACCCGCTGAGCAGCCATGGCATGATTTCGTCCATTACCCCGCCCCTCGCCCGCAGGCGCAGGGGCCTTTGCCGATGCGGTAGCGTCCGCATCCGGCACATTTCGCTGATTTCAGGCGCTTGCCACCGATCCAATGCAGTTTGCCCAACATCGCCAGCGCGGCGATAAAGACCAAGAACAGCAAAACGATCTTTGACAGCATCCGTTACAGTCCAAACTGGGCGTAGGCTGCCCGTTCTTCGATGGAACTGATTGTGTCGTCAACCACCTGCGCGCCCAACCGCGCAAACAAGGGTTTGCGCATGCCGTAGCGGCGGAACTTGATCTTGTCTCCGAACCGCTCCTTGAGCACGGGCTTGAGGTGGCCGATCCCGTCGATCAGCCCCAGCGCTTTGGCGCGGGCGCCCAGCCACACTTCGCCGGTGAAAAGCTCGGTCTCGGTGTCCAGCTTGCCTGCGCGGCGCGTCTCGACGTGATCGATAAAATTGGTGTGGATGTCGTTCAGGATGCCCTTGAGCCGCTCGATATCTTCGGGCTTTTCCGGGCGGAACGGGTCGAGCATGGATTTGGACTTGCCCGCCGTATAGACGCGCCGCTCGACCCCTTGGCGGGCCATGAACTCGTGCACGCCAAACCCGGCCGAGATCACGCCGATTGAGCCGACGACCGAACTTGGATCGGCAAAGATCTCATCGGCAGCCGCTGCCAGCCAATATCCGCCCGACGCCGCGACATCCTCGACAAAGGCGATCACCGGGATCTCCTTTTCCTCTGCCAGCCGCCGGATGCGCGACCCGATGAGCGAGGATTGCACCGGGCTGCCGCCAGGCGAGTTCACCTCGAGCGCGACCGCAACCGGTTTGCCGCGGGCAAACGCCTTTTCGATCACGGGGGCGAGTGACTGATCGTTGAGCGCGCCGCGCGCGCCACCGGCAATGACCCCCTGCAGCCGAATGACGGCAACAGTCGGGTCGGATTTCATGAAGGGGATCCAGCGTTTCATCTCAGCCCATGTAGATTGGACAGCACATGCAAACAAGGGCGCCCCTGCACACGGGCTCGGCCCGTGACTGGAATGCACGCGCAGGTCACTGCCGGATGCGCCAGCCGGTCTTGAATATCCACCAGATCGCCCCAAGGCACAGGGCGGTAAAGGCCGCGATGGCCAGCAGCGACGTCACGATCGGAACATCCGCCAGGCCAAAGAATGACCAGCGAAAACCCGAAATAAGATACACTACCGGATTGAACATCGAGATGGTCTGCCACACCGGCGGCAGCATCGAGATCGAGTAGAACGACCCGCCCAGGAACACGAGTGGCGTGATGATCAACAGCGGTACAAGTTGCAGCTGTTCAAAATTGCCCGCCCAGATGCCGATGATAAAGCCAAAGAGGGCAAAGCTGACGCAGGTCAGCACAAGAAATGCGATCATGGCGAGCGGGTGCTGAATGTCGATATCGACAAAAAAGAACGACGTGATCAGGATGATGATCCCGATAAACATGGCCTTGGTCGCCGCCGCACCCACATAGCCCATGACAATCTCGAGAAAATTCACGGGCGCCGACAGCAGCTCGTAAATCGTGCCGATGAACTTGGGAAAGTAGATGCCGAAGGACGCGTTCGAGATCCCTTGGGTCATCACGGTCAGCATCACCAGCCCCGGCACGATAAAGGCACCGTAGCTGACCCCCTCGACTTCCTGGATACGGCTGCCGATGGCAGCGCCGAACACCACGAAATAAAGCGAGGTGGACAGCACCGGAGAGATGAGAGACTGCGCAATCGTGCGGAAAAAGCGCGCCATCTCAAAGACATAAATCGCGCGAATGGCGGACCAGTTCATGCCGCATCCTCCCCTTTGTGCACCAGCGAGACAAAGATGTCCTCGAGGCTCGATTGCCGCGTTTCCACGTCGCTCAACTGCAGCCCGGCCTTGGCCACATCCTGCAAAAGGCGCGTGATACCCGTGCGCTCGGATTTGGTGTCGTAACTGTAGATCAGGCTTTGCCCATCCTCGCCAATGGTCAGGTCGTATTGGCCCAGCGCCTCCGGAACGGTGTCGAGCGGGGCGGCGAGTTGCACTACCAGCTGCTTTTGCCCCATGCGGGCCATCAGCTTGTCCTTGCCTTCGACCAACAGGATTTCGCCGTCACTGATCACGGCAATGCGGTCTGCGATGGCTTCGGCCTCTTCGATGTAATGCGTGGTCAGGATCGTGGTCACGCCAGCCTCGCGCAACTGGCCGACGATTTCCCACATGTCCTTGCGCAGCTCGACGTCGACGCCTGCGGTGGGCTCATCCAGGAACAGCACCTTGGGGTCATGCGCCAGCGCCTTGGCGATCAGCACGCGCCGCTTCATCCCGCCGGACAGGGCCCGGATCTGACTGTCGCGCTTGTCCCAAAGCGATAGGCGCTTGAGGATATCCTCGACAGCGGCGTCCTTGCGCCCCTTGCCAAACAGACCGCGGGAAAAGCGGACTGTGTTGATGACCTTCTCGAACGGCTCCAACGCGATCTCCTGCGGCACGAGGCCGATCAGGCTGCGCGCGGCGCGGTAATCGTGGATGATATCGTGGCCGGCGACCGTCACCGTGCCCGCGGTCGGCATGGTGATCCCGCATATTGTCGAGATCAGCGTGGTCTTGCCCGCGCCGTTCGGGCCCAGAAGGGCGAGAATTTCGCCCTCTTCGATGTCGAGCGACACGCCCTTGAGCGCCTCGAACCCGCCATCATATGCCTTGCGCACGCCCTTGATGCTCAGAATGGGTGCCATGATGCCTCCGCCCGTTCACGAAGCCGAGAGGTAGCGGACCGGCCGCCCGCTGACCAGCGCGCCCACGCACAACGCGATGTGCGTGCCGTCAGCTTTTGCCGGTGATGCGACCAAGCCAGCCCTTTTTGCCCTCTTCGGCGGGCGCATCCTCGGCCGGTTCCACCGGCCCCTCAAGATGCTCTTGCAGGTTGCCAAAGAACTGATCGGCCATCTTTTTGGCGAACCCGTCGATGATCCGGCTGCCAAGCTGTGCGAGCTTGCCACCCACCTTGGCCTCCACATCATAGCTGAGCGTGGTGCCCGTGTCCGACGGCGCCAGCCGCACCTCCGCGCCACCCTTGGCAAAGCCTGCGGCACCGCCCTTGCCCTCGCCCGAGATGGTGAGGCTCTGGTTTTCGATCATTTCCGACAAGGCCACCTGCCCTTTGAATGTCGCTTTGACCGGGCCGACCTTTTGCACGACGGTCGCCTCGAACCCGTCGGCAGGCGAGCCGCTGACCTCGGTCGCGCCAGGCACGCAAGCCTTGAGCGTGTCGGCGTCGAGCAGCGCGGCATAGACGGCGGCGGGCGGGGCCGCGATTTCGCGGGTGTCGGACATTTTCATCGGGCGTCTCCCTTGGTCATGGCTTCGTGATACCCCAGCCCCTGCAAGAGCGCTATGCGCTATTCGCAAGCCATCCGGCGATATATTCTGATAGGCCTGTTTCATGACTGTCACAGATCGCAACATCGCCGGGCTGGGGATCCTCTGTGTGCTCATCGGGGTGTTCTGCATTTCGATCAACGATCTGCTAATCAAGCAGTTGTCGGGCGGCTATCCCCTGCACGAGCTGGTCTTTGTCCGGTCGGGCATCGGCATCCTGATCGGGCTGGTGATCGTACAGTTCGAAGGGGGTTGGGGCATCCTGCGCACCCGCCAGCCATGGCTGCACGCGATGCGCGGGTTGCTGATCGTGACGGCGAACATGACATATTTCGTGGCTTTGGCCGTGCTACCGCTGGCGGATGCGACGGCGTTGTTTTTTGTCGCACCACTGTTCATCACGCTTCTATCGATCCCTATCCTCGGCGAAAAGGTCGGGCCCCTGCGGATCGGCGCGGTGGTCGTGGGCTTTATGGGCGTACTCGTCATGCAGCGACCCTGGGCCGGGTCGGACACGCTCGAGGTCAGCCGGATCGTCCTGCTGCTGCCCGTCCTATCCGCTTTGACCTACGCAATCTACCAGGTGCTCACCCGCAAGCTGGGCGTCGCCAGCAAGGCGAGCGCCATGGCGATCTATATCCAAGGGACGTTCCTCATCGTGTCTGGCCTGTTCTTTTTGGTGGCGGGCGATGGCCGCTTTGCCGAAGGGTCTACCAACGCATCGCTCACGTTCCTGCTGCGCGCCTGGGTCTGGCCGACGCCGCAGGATGTGTGGGTGTTCGCGGGTCTGGGAGTGAACGCCGCCATCATCGGCTACAGCCTCAGCCAGGCCTACCGCCTCGCGGATGCTGCGACCGTTGCCCCGTTCGAATATATCGGGCTCCCTTTGGCGGTGATGTGGGGCTTTCTCGTCTTTGGCGATGTCCCGATGTGGGAGGTTTGGCTGGGCATGGCCCTGATCCTCAGCGCGGGCCTATTTGTGTTCCTCCGCGAGCGGCAAAAGGCGCAGGTCGTGGCTCACAGCAGGATCAAGGGCCGCCATTGAGCGGGCGGAAAACGAAGTCGTTTTCCGGACCGTTTTCCGAATTCGGAAAACGCCGCGCTCAACCTGCAATGTCGATCACCACCTTACCCGTCGCCGCCCGCGTTCGCAGCAGGTCGAGGCCCGCATTGGCCTGCGCCAGCGGCAACACATGGCTCACATGCGGCGTCAGCCGGCCCGCGGCATACCAGTCAAAGAGCACTGCGAAACTGTCTGTCAGAACCTTGGGGTTCACCCGCATGTATCCCCCCCAGTAGAACCCCAGCACCGCCAGGTTCTTGACCAAAAGGTAGTTGGCCGGGATCTGCGGCACGGTCCCGCTGGCAAAGCCCAAGGGCAGCAGCCGCGCCTCCGGGTTGCATGCCCGCAAGGCCGCATCGAATAAATCACCCCCCACAGGATCATAAACAACGTCCGCGCCACCCAACGCCTTAACGTCCGCGCGCACATCACAGCTCTCACTGTCCAGCACATGGTCGGCGCCAGCCGCCCGCGCGATCTCCAACTTGGCGGCCCCGCGGGCGCAGGCAATCACCTCGGCCCCCATCAGCTTGCCCAGTTCCACCGCTGTGAGGCCCACGCCACCCGATGCACCCAGAACCAGCAACCGCTCTCCCGGTTGCAGCCGCGCCTTGTAACCGAGCCCCACATGGCTTGTCCCATAGGCCACCAGAAAGGCCGCCGCATCGACAAAACTCATCTGATCCGGGATCGGTACGCAGATCTCGGCCGGCAACGCAGCGTACTCGGCCAAGCCACCAAACCCGGCATAGGCGGCCACGCGCTGGCCCACGGCCAGATGTGTCACCTCGGCACCCACAGCCTCGACCGTGCCGGACAGTTCCATTCCGATGGTCGCCGGCAGCGTGGGTTTCTCTTGATACGTCCCCTTGACGATCAACAGATCCCCGAAGTTCAGGCCGCAGGCGGCAATCCGAACAAGCACCTCACCGGGTGCCGGCGTCGGCTGCGCCACATCCCGCAGGGTCAAAGGCTGACCCAATTCGGTAACCTGCATCGCACGCATCTCAACCCTCCCGCCGGTGCAGGGGGCTCAATCGCGGTCCCCCATCCGGTGCACGGCATACCCCACCTGCACGGCGGCGAAAAGCAAGCCGTTCGAAATCCAAATAACCACCAGCGCCAGCAAGGCGTCGCGCGAATGCGACAGCGTGTCGTGGAAACCGTTCACGTTGAACATCCACAACGCAACCACCAGCAAGGCCGACAGGCCCAAACCGATGGCCGTTGCGTTGAGAAACAGCCGGGGCAGAGAGAAGTCATTCATAAAGCCAAAGCTAGCCGCGCTGGACATTTTGTCGAGCATCGCCCGCACACGCCACGCTCTCGGCGTCAAAACGCCTCTGGCTGCGCCTCACGTGCCATATGATCCAGCACCGCGTTGACGAATTTCGGCTCTTGCCCGTCGGGAAAGAAGGCGCGCGCCACGTCGACATATTCGGTGATCACAACCCGCGGCGGCGTGCCTGTGTCCCGCAACTCGGCCCCCGCCGCGCGAAAGAGCGCGCGCAACGTCGGATCGATCCGCGCGATCGGCCATTTCGCGACTAGCGCGCGATCCGTCGCCTGATCGATGGATGCCTGATAGTTCACCGCGTCTTCCATCACGCGGGCAAAGTGATCCGGATCGCCCTCGGCCAATGCGTCACCGTCATAGACCGCACCAAAGCGGTGATCCATGAACTCGTCGCGGATCGCATCGACCGTCTGGCCCGACTGCTCCATCTGAAAAAGCGCCTGCACAGCATAGAGCCGCGCGGCCGACCGCATCTTGCGTTTCTGGTTTCCCGAAAGGGTCATGCAGTATTGGGCCCCATATCACCTGCGAGGATCGTATCCTCTCCGGTAGGTTTGAAACCGACCCCCTTGCTCTGGCGGCCCCACTTACGGCTGAGTGCGATCAGGTGCAAGGCCGCCGCGGCCGCCCCGCCACCTTTGTTCTGCCCCGCGGGGTCGGCACGCACCTCGGCCTGCTCCACATTTTCGACCGTCAGGATGCCGTTGCCGATGCACAGGCCCTGCAGGCCCAGCAGCTGGATCGCCCGGCTCGAGTCATTGCACACCGTCTCGTAATGCGTCGTCTCACCCCGGATCACACAGCCCAGGGCCACGTAGCCGTCAAATTTCGACATCCGCTCCGAGATGCCAATGGCCGTGGGGATCTCAAGCGCGCCCGGCATCTCGATCAGCTCTGAAGTTGCCCCGGCAGCCTCGATTTCCGCCGTCGCTCCAGCCACCAGGTTGTCGGCAATTGCCTTGTAGTAAGGCGAGACGACAATCAGCAATTTCGTCGGCGCGTCAAAACGGGGGCGCTCCAGCACATGATGTTCGATGGATGCCATTACGTGTCTCCGGGAATGGGGCGCGTGCCCACGATCTCAAGGTCATAGGCGCTGAGGCCCACATAGGTCGTGCGCGGGCTGTTGGTCAGCAGGATCAGGCGCGTGAGCCCCATATTCGACAGCATCTGCGCCCCAAGGCCGATGTTCTTGACCACCCGCGGCCCGTCGTCTTCGTCGGAAAAGAGCGCCTTGCGCGGCTCACGAAAGAGACACACAACACCCCGCCCTTCGGCCGCAATCGCCTCCATCGCACGCGGCAACTCTCCCACCGGTTTGGGCCCCAGCCCCAGAATATCGGTGACCTCGTTCAGGGCATGGGTCCGCACAAGAACCGCCTCATCCGTGCCCAGATCCCCCTTGGAAAGCGTCACGTGCTCGATCCCATGGGTCTGGTCGGTGAAAATCCGCATGTCCCAGTCGCCACCATGCTGCGAGGTGATCACCCGGCGGTCCGTCTCGACCACCAGGTTGTCGTGGCGCCGACGATAGGCAATCAGATCCGCAATCGTCCCGATCTTGAGCCCATGCGCGGCCGCATAGTCCACAAGATCCGGCAAACGCGCCATCTCGCCATCTTCCTTCATGATTTCGCAAATCACGCTCGACGGATAATGCCCGGCCAACCGCGCCACGTCACAACCTGCCTCGGTATGGCCCGCCCGCACCAGCACGCCCCCCTTGCGCGCCCGTAACGGAAACACATGGCCCGGCGTGGCAATGTCCGCCCCCGTCGCCTGTGGGTTGATTGCGGTGGCAATGGTTCGGGCGCGGTCTCCGGCGGAAATCCCGGTACTCACGCCCTCCCGCGCCTCGATCGACACGGTAAAGGCGGTCTCATGCCGGGACGAATTGTGCATCGCCATCATCGGCAATCCCAACGCCTCGATCCGCTCCGCAGGCAGCGTCAGACAAATCAATCCGCGCCCGTGGGTGGCCATGAAATTCACCGCCTCGGGCGTGGCAAAATCGGCCGGGATCACTAGGTCGCCCTCATTCTCACGGTCCTCGTGGTCGACCAGAATGAACATCCGGCCCAGCCGCGCCTCCTCGATGATCTCCTCAATCGGAGAGATGGCATTGGCCAGATCCGTCTCGACCGGTCCGGGCGTCTCAAAACTCATGGCAAACCTCTGACAGCGCTTAGACGCCACATAATCCAACCCATCCCCACTTGCCAGCGAAACGCCACGCACAGAGCGTGCGCGCGCTTTTCCGTCTTTGTCCCCAAAAATCCCCCCCGGAGGGCCGAACTGCCACGCGCCCAAACATATGCATCGGGCGAGCACGCCCGCCGCAGGCGCCAAAAATCGTGTCAGGTGCAGCCTGTCCTTTGGATCACCCCACCTCGGCCAGCCGCGCCACATAGCGCGCCAGGGTGTCGATCTCGAGGTTCACGGCGTCGCCCACGGCCACATCACCCCAGGTTGTCACCTGCTTGGTGTGCGGGATGAAGTTGATGCCAAACACCGCCCCCTCGACCTCGTTCACCGTCAGCGACGTCCCGTTCAGCGCCACCGATCCCTTGGGGGCGATGAACCGCGCCAGCGCGTCCGGCGCACGCAACTGCACGCGGGTGCTGTCGCCCTCGTCCACGACCGACACGACCTCGGCCACGCCGTCCACATGGCCCGACACGATATGCCCGCCCAACTCGTCGCCGACGCGCAACGCGCGTTCCAGGTTCAACCGCTTGCCGGGTCCCCAGACCGACAGGTTCGTCTTCGACACCGTCTCCGCGCTCACCTGAACCTCGTACCAGTCCGGGCCAAGGTCGACGACCGTTAGGCACACGCCATCGGATGCAATCGACGCTCCCATATCGATGGTGCCCGTGTCATAGCCGGTGGCGATGCGCACCCGCAGGTCGCCCTCTTCGACCACCTCCGTGATCGTCCCGATATCCGTTATGATCCCTGTAAACATGCCAATTCTCCGCCGCTCAACCCGCAGGTAGCGGTGCCACAGCCCAAGGGCAAGAGGCAGCCCGATTGCGCAAAGCGCCACCATCAGACATAAAATCGCCCCAGTCAGATGTTCATCTTGAGTTAACGACATGCCGCGTATCAGAAACGAGATGAGCTTGACCGCCCCAGACACACGCGTGTTCCTGTTCTTGCAGGGACCCCATGGGCCCTTCTTTCACCGCTTGGGCGCGATGCTGCGCCGCGCGGGCGCGACCGTGTGGCGTGTGGGTTTCAATGCGGGTGACCGGGCGTTCTGGTTCCACCCGCGCAGCTACATTCCCTATCGCGGCGCCGCACCGGACTGGGCCGAGACCTTCACCCGCCTCATCACCGAAAAGGGTGTCACGGACATCGTGCTTTATGGCGATGTCCGCCCCATCCACGCCGATGCCGTCGCCGAGGCCAAGCGCCGCGGCCTCACCGTCCACGTCTTCGAAGAAGGCTACATGCGCCCCTACTGGGTCACCTACGAACGCGACGGCACCAACGGCAATTCCCGCCTGATGGAGATGTCGGTGGCCGACATGCAGGCCGCCCTCGCCCTGTCGGACATGGAGGCGCCCCTGCCCCCGGGCCATTGGGGCGACATGCGCCAGCACGTGTTCTACGGCGCGCTCTATCACTGGTTCGTCATGTTCCGGAACGGACAGTATCGCAACTTCCAACCCCACCGTTCTCTCACCGTGGCCAAGGAATTTCATCTGTATCTCAAGCGCTTGCTGCTCATGCCCCTGCAGACACTGGACCGGATGCAAGCCACGCTGCGCATCCGCTATGGCGGCTTTCCCTATCACCTCGCATTGCTGCAACTCGAACATGATGCGAGCTTTCAGCAACATTCGCCCTTTGCCACCATGACCGAATTCCTCGAGCTGGTCATTGACGGCTTTGCCAAGGGCGCGCCGGGCCACCATCATCTGGTGATCAAGGCGCATCCGCTCGAGGACGGGCGCACCCCGATCCGCCGCACGATCCGACACCTGACCAAGGCCAACGGCCTGCAGGGTCGCGTCCACTACGTGCGCGGCGGCAAGCTCGCGCAGCTGTTGAACGATGCGCGCAGCGCGGTCACCGTGAACTCCACCGCAGCACAGCAGGTGCTTTGGCGGGGTATCCCGCTCAAGGTCTTTGGCCGCGCGGTGTTTGCAAAGCCGGAATTTGTCAGCGACCAGCCCCTGCCCGACTTTTTCGCAGGCGCTAGCCGCCCCGACAACCGCGCCTACAAGGATTACCGCCGCTACCTGCTCGAAACCTCGCAACTGCCCGGCGGATTCTATTCGGCCCGCGGCCGCAGGCAGCTCTTGCGCCAAGTGGTCGACATGATGCTCTCGCCCGAGGATCCCTATGACGCACTCGCGTCCGGCACCGCGGCTCCGAGGCAACAGTTGCGGTTGGTCAAATGACCGGCACAAGCCCTATGGCTGGATTTTTGATCGTGACTCCGGTAGCTTGACACGCAATAGGCACCGAAAAATCGGGCCGAACGAGAAGAATAAGACGTCCCAGGCGGACGTCCTGAGGCAGAAATCTGGTCGAGGAGACCGAAGCAGTGACTTTCCAGACACTCCGCTGGACGCGCATGGTCGCGTTGTTTTTGATCTGTACGCTCATCGCGTCATGCGGTCTGCCGCGTGTCGGCCCCAACAAACGCGAGATTTTTGCCGGATCCGTCCAGCAGGAAGGCGACGCTTTTGTCGTGGCTGTCAACGACCGGGTGACCCGCGCCACCGCCGTGGCCCCCGCCCTTGGTTTTTCCGATCGGTTGGTGAATGCCGGGCTCGTCGGTTCGGACACGATCCGTCCGGGCGACGTTCTGGGCCTGACGATCTGGGAAAACGTGGATGACGGCCTGTTGGCGGGCGAGGGAGCGAACTCCACACTGCTCGAAGAGGTTCAGGTGGACGGTGCTGGGTTCATCTTTGTGCCCTATGCGGGCCGGATCCGCGCCGCAGGCAACACGCCCGAGTCGATCCGCCGTATCATCACCAGCCGCCTCGAAGAGCAAACACCGGATCCACAGGTGCAGGTGCGCCGCATCGCAGGGGACGGCGCCACGGTGTCGCTGATCGGCGCCATTGGCGCACAGGGCGTCTTTGCCATCGAGCGACCCACTCGTACCCTTGCCACCATGCTGGCCCGCGCCGGCGGCGTGACGATTGAACCCGAAGTGGCCCAGGTCACCGTGATCCGCGGAAACGAGCGCAGCCAGATCCGCCTGCAAGACCTCTATGACCATCCCGACCTCGACATCGCATTGCGCGCAGGTGACCGCATCCTGGTCGAAGAAGACACCCGCGCCTTCACCGTTCTGGGCGCCACCGGTGGCCAGGCGCGCGTGCCGTTTGAAAGCCCCACGCTCAGCGCGCTCGAGGCCATCGCGCAGGTCGGCGGCCTGTCGGCCACCACGGCGGATCCGACCGGTGTCTTTGTGCTGCGCAACGAACCCGCGCCGATCGCCAACGCCGTGCTGGGGCGCGACGACCTCATCGGCGCACAACGCATGGTCTATGTGCTGGATCTGACGCAGCCCAACGGGCTTTTCCAGGCGCGCGACTTTGTCATCCGCGACGCGGACACGGTCTATGTCACCGAAGCGCCGTACACGCAGTTCTCGCGTATCATCACCGCGCTCACGACACCGGTGTCGGGCATCAACCAGCTCTCGACCAGTGTGACCGGCAACTGACGCCGCACAGATGAGCGAACAGGACACCCAAGCCGCCGGACCTGACAAGGCCCGGCGGCTTTATGTTTTCAATGGTGGTTTTCTATCCCAGCGCCGGGTGCGCCGCATCCTGAGCCTCGCAGGCTATGACGTGCGTGTTGGCAATCCGCCAGTCGACGCCCTCATCGGCGTCTGGGGCAACTCGCCCACCGCGCATCGCGGCCTTGCCGTCGCGCAGCGCCGCGACGTCCCCGTGGTACGGGTCGAGGATGCGTTCTTGCGGTCGCTCTTTCCCGGGCGCGCGGGTGCGCCGCCGCTGGGTCTGCTGATCGACCGGACCGGCCTGCATTTCGACCCCGCACGCCCCTCCGACCTCGAGACATTGTTGGCCACGCACCCGCTGGATGACAGCGCCCTGCTGGACCGCGCGCGCGGCGCGATGGCGCGGATGGCCGAGGCGCATCTGAGCAAATACACCGCCTTCCAACCCGATCATCCCGTGCCGGATCCGGGATATGTCCTTGTCGTCGATCAGACCCATGGCGATGCATCGGTCACCGCCTGCGGCGCGGATCGAAACCGTTTCCTCGAAATGCTCTTTGTCGCGCAGGAGGAACATCCCGGCGCGCGGATCGTGATAAAGACACATCCCGAAACGCAGAACGGGTTCCGCAAGGGCTACTTCAACGAGGGTGATCTGAGTGACCGCGTGTCATTTTGCACTGATCCAGTCAGCCCCTGGGTGCTGATGGACGGCGCTTTGGGTGTCTATACGGTCTCGTCCGGGCTTGGGTTCGAGGCGATCCTGGCCGGGCACAAGCCGCGCACGTTCGGCCAGCCCTTTTATGCCGGGTGGGGTCTGACGCAGGACGAATTTCCGGTGCAGCGACGCCAGCGCCGCCTGACCCGCGCACAGCTGTTTGCGGCGAGCATGATGCTCTACCCGACGTGGTACGACGCGCATCGCGACAGCCTGTGCGACCTTGAGACACCGATGGAGGCGTTGGCAGCCGAAACGCGCGCCTGGCGCGCCGATCACCGTGGTTGGGTGGCCAGCCATATGAGCCGGTGGAAGCGCGCGCCGTTGCAGCAGGCCTTTGGCCAATGGGAAAAGATGCACTTCGAGGATGACCCCGCTTCGGCCCGGGCCAAGGGGCGGCCCTGGATGGTCTGGGCTGGCAAGGCGCAGGTCGGCCATAAGGACGCCGTTCAGGTCGAAGACGGGTTCCTCCGTTCGCGCGGCTTGGGGGCCAAGCTGATACCGGCGATGTCACTGGTGACGGATGCGACTGGCATCTACTACGACCCGACGCGCCCCAGCGATCTGGAACATATGATCCGGGCCCGCCGGACATTGCGCCCTGATCAGGCGCACCGGGCCGAACGGTTGATCACCGCGCTTACACGCGGCGGGCTCAGCAAATACAATGTTGGCGGCGCCCTGCCTGACCTGCCGCCGGGGCCGCGTGTGCTGGTGGTGGGCCAAGTGGAGGATGACGCCTCCATCCGCCTGGGCGCGGGCGAAATCAGGACCAACGCCGCCCTGTTGGACGCCGCGCGCCGCGCCCACCCCGACACCACGCTGATCTACAAACCCCACCCGGATGTCGAAGCGGGCCTGCGCAAGGGCGACGTCGACGCGACCGGAATCGCAGACGTCGTGGCGCGTGACGCGGACATTATCGCCCTGCTCGAACAGGTCGACACCCTGTGGACCATGACATCGCTTTCGGGGTTCGAGGCGCTGATGCGCGGCGTGCACGTCGTAACCACCGGCGCGCCGTTTTATGCGGGATGGGGCCTGACCGACGACCGGGGCGACGTGCCGCCGCGGCGGCGCGAGGATGTGTCGCTGCTGGGCCTCGTCCACGCGACGCTGATCGACTATCCCCGCTATTTCGATCCTATTACCGGTACCAATTGCCCGGTCGAAGTCATCGTGGACCGGCTGTCCAGCGGTGAGCCACCGCGCCCAGGCCTTGCCAATCGCACCCTGTCGCGACTGCAAAGCCTGCTTGCCAGTCAGTCACATCTCTGGCGTTGAACGCACCCATTCATGCAGCACGTCCGACCCAGTTGGGCGCACGGACACCAGCGCAAATCGCGCGGCGTCGCTCAGACTGCTCAGCCCCAGCGCGCCGATATTGGGCAAGCCTTCGGCCCCGATGGCGAGCCCGGCCGTAAAACCCACCAGACGGTCCACCAAATCCGCCTCGATCAAAGAGGCGGCCAGGGCGCTGCCCCCTTCGCAAAAGACGCGGGTGAAGCCGTAGCGGCCCAGTTGTTGCAACACGTCCCGTGCGGCCAGCTGGCCCGCCGACGTGGCACAGGGCAGCAACGTGGCCCCGAGATCGCGCCACGTCTGGCACAGCATCGGGTCCGCGTCCTTGCCATGACACAGGATGACCGGCACGTCGCGCGCGGTGCGGGCCAGATGGCCCATCAGCGGCACGTCAAGACGGCGGGACACAACGACCCGCGTGGGCTGATGCAGGATCCCGAGGCCGCGCACGGTCAGCGACGGATCATCGTGCCGCGCCGTACCGCCGCCGACCATCACTGCGTCATGACGGGCGCGCATCGCGTGCACCGCGCGCCGCGCGGCGGGCCCGGTGATCCACTGGCTTTCGCCCGTGCCGGTTGCAATGCGCCCATCAAAGCTGCTGGCCAGCTTGAGCGTCACTTCGGGCCGCCCCTGCTCGGTCTTGAGAAAAAATCCGGCGAGGTCAGCGCCGGCCGCATCGGCGCACAGCCCGGTGTCCACCGTGATCCCGGCGGCCTTCAAGGCGGCGATCCCTTGCCCGTCCACGCGCGGATCACTGTCGCGCACCGCGATAACGACGCGCCCAACCCCAGCGGCGATCAGCGCATCAACACAAGGCGGGGTCTGCCCGTGATGGGCGCAAGGCTCAAGGCTGACATAGACGTCGGCGCCGCGTGCTGCTGCACCTGCTTGCCCCAACGCGACCGTTTCCGCGTGGGGTCGCCCACCCGGCTGCGTCCAACCGCGGCCCGCGATGCGATCCGCCTGCACAATCACGCAGCCGACCGCTGGGTTTGGGGCACATCGACCCTGCCCGCGCCGCCCAAGGCTCAGGGCAAGGCGCATGTAGCGCGTGTCACGCGCTTGGGTCACTCTTCCTGGGCGCCGTCGGGCCGCAGCTCAGCGACGAACTTGTCAAAGTCGTCCGCCGCCTGGAAGTTCTTGTAAACGCTGGCAAACCGCACGTAAGCGACCGTATCGATGCGGTTCAACGCCTCCATCACGATCTCACCGATCTGCTTGGACTGGATGTCCGTCTCGCCCATCGACTCGAGCCGCCGCACGATGCCGGAAATCATCTGATCGATACGCTCGGGATCAATCGGGCGCTTTTGCATCGAGATGCGGATCGACCGCTCGAGCTTGTCGCGGTCAAAGTCCTCGCGCTTGCCGTTTGACTTGATGACCACAAGGTCGCGCAGTTGCACACGCTCATAGGTGGTGAACCGGCCACCACATGCGGGGCAGAACCGCCGCCGCCGGATCGAAACATGATCCTCAGCCGGACGGCTGTCTTTTACCTGAGTGTCGATATTGCCGCAAAACGGACAGCGCATGGCCGATCCCCTCTTCGTTCGTCCCGCCCTTAGTGGGGGTTTCCCCCTTGTCCACGAAACTATACGGGCTTGCCTAGGTTTTGGGTAGAGGGGAAATGCCACCGCAACATGAGCGGTGCGACGTCAATTGGCCAAGACGCGGACCCGCACGATCTGTTCCGGCAACACCGACCGGCATTGTGCGTAAGCGTGAGCCATGCTGAAGGTCAGGCCCGGCGTGCGCAGGCTGGTCGAGTATGAGGTTTTCGGGTCTGCGACGGCTTGCGTAGTAAAGATTACGCTCTTGCGGCCCGGATAGGCCGTCGAAGGCCCCCGGGCTTGCGCCACGGCAATGTCACCGCCCCGCTGGCCCAGCACCTTGCGCGTAAAGATGCCGGCAGCGCACCACATCTGCATACCACCGGCGCCATCGGCCTCGATCGCCTCAAAGCTGTTGGCGTCGATCGGGCGGACCGGGATCACGATCAACTCGCGAAAGAATATGCGATCGGCTTGCAGGGCCGTGGGCGCAGCAAGCAACATCAGGATTGCAAGGCGTTTGAACATAAGCGGCCTCCCCTCTCCCCGAGGCTACCCCAACACGCAGGATTCGCTAAGCCAGGTGTGCCACAACCCGCCGCATCTTTGGCGCGACCCGGTGTTCAAAGAGGTAGATGCCTTGCCACGTCCCCAGTGTCATCCGTCCGCCCGCCACCGGAATTTGCAGACTGGTCGGTAAAAGGGCCGCTTTGATATGGGCTGGCATATCGTCAGGGCCCTCATAGGTGTGGCGCAGATAGGACATGGCCGGGTCGTGTCCCGGTGGCACCAGCCGATGAAAGAACGCGGCAAGGTCCGTCTGCACCTCAGGATCGGCATTCTCCTGAATGAGCAGCGAGCATGAGGTATGCTGCACGAAAAGCGTCAGCAGACCATCGCCCGCCACCCAGGCTGCGATATCGCGCGTGACCTCGTAAAACCCCGCGCCTGACGTCCGCCATTCAAATGTCTTTTGCATGCAACCATCCCGTGCCGCGCGGGTTGATTGAGTACCGCACAGAATGGAGCGCGCAATGACCAAAACACTTTTCATTACCGGCGCAAGTTCGGGCATCGGCGCCGCGACGGCCAAGGCCGCCGCAGCCGCAGGCTGGCATGTCGGCCTTTTCGCCCGGTCCGAGGACAAGCTCAAAGCGCTGGCCGACGAGATCGGGGATCACGCCACCGTCCTTCCGGGCGACGTGACCAAGCTGGGCGACGTCACAAACGCCCTTGATCAGTTGCAACAGGTCGATGCCGTCTTTGCCAATGCAGGCAAGGGATTGAGTGCCGCGGGATCCGAAGGGGGCGACCCGGAGGAATGGCACGAGATGATCCACATCAACATCATGGGAGTCCTCTATACCGCCAAGGCCGCCTTGCCCCGACTGCGCGAAACCAAGGGGCACATGGTGCTGACCGGCTCTGCCGCGGGGCGACGCCACATCAAGGGGTCGATCTATGGCGCCTCCAAGTGGTTCATCCACGGCTATGGTGGCAACCTCGCCGACGAGATGGCGGAATGGGGCGGGCGCTGCACGGTGGTCGCACCCGGCATGGTCGACACCCCGTTTTTCGACGAACCCAAACCCGACAAGTTGCAGCCCGAAGATGTCGCGGATGCGGTGATGCACGCGCTTAGCGCGGACCCGCGCTGCGACGTGCGCGAAGTCTTTTTGATGCCTACGAATTGAGGGAGGCGACGATGACACAGACGAATGACGACCCGACCACCGGCCCCGGTACCACGAACGATCCCAATCAAGCGGACAACACCGGCCTGCCGCGAAAGGACAGGTTCAAGGATGTGCCGGAAAAACAGGAAGGGCCGGACCAGACAAACCCGGACCCCCAAACCGGTCCTGGCACAACGTCCGATCCGAACCAGGCAAACCTGACCTGACAAAGCCGGCACCGTTCCAAATCCGTCTGGAGCGGTGCCGTTATCGGAAGATGCGCAGCCCTTGTTCGTCGATCACTTGCTTGGCCTTGCCGATCGAGGCGGTAACCGCGCTGTCGTGATCCCCAAGCGTGTCGGCGCGCACGAGGTTGTGCGTCTTGGTCTCGCCGTCCACATCCGCCTCGATCCGCGCGGCGATCCGGTAGACTTTTCCGTCGGCGATGGGCTGAGGGTAAATGCGGAAATCGCCGTAGGTTTCGACCAACGGTTCAGGTTCCGAAGAACCACCGCCGCCGAAAAGACGTGACAACAGGGACATGTGGTGTCGCCTCCGCGGGTCTTGCATGGTCGGCGATGGAACGCCGACCACGCTGTGATCACTGATCGAGGAAGCTGCGCAGCTTGCGCGACCGGCTCGGATGCTTGAGCTTGCGCAGGGCCTTGGCTTCGATCTGGCGAATACGTTCGCGCGTCACGCTGAACTGTTGGCCCACCTCTTCGAGGGTGTGGTCGGTGTTCATGCCGATGCCGAACCGCATGCGCAGCACGCGTTCCTCGCGCGGGGTGAGCGATGCCAACACCCGCGTTGTGGTCTCTTTCAGGTTTTCCTGAATGGCGCTGTCCAGCGGCAGAACTGCGTTCTTGTCTTCGATGAAATCGCCAAGCTGGCTGTCTTCCTCGTCGCCGATGGGCGTTTCCAGCGAAATCGGCTCCTTGGCGATCTTCATCACCTTGCGCACTTTCTCAAGCGGCATCTGCAGCTTGTCCGCCAGCTCTTCCGGCGTCGGCTCGCGGCCGATCTCGTGCAGCATCTGGCGGCCCGTACGGACCAGTTTGTTGATCGTCTCGATCATGTGCACCGGGATACGGATCGTGCGCGCCTGATCCGCGATGGACCGGGTGATCGCCTGACGGATCCACCACGTGGCGTAGGTCGAAAACTTGTAACCGCGCCGGTATTCGAACTTGTCCACGGCCTTCATCAGGCCGATGTTCCCCTCCTGGATCAGGTCGAGGAATTGCAGGCCCCGGTTGGTATATTTTTTGGCGATGGAGATGACGAGGCGCAGGTTCGCCTCCACCATTTCCTTCTTGGCCTGCCGGGCTTCCTTCTCGCCCTTCTGGACCTGTTGCACAATGCGGCGGAATTCGGAGATGTCGAGACCGACATACTGACCGACCTGCGCCATGTCGGCGCGCAGCTCTTCGACCTTTTCGGCGGAGCGTTCGATGAACATCTGCCAGCCGCGACCCGTCTTCTCGCCCATTTGATCGAGCCAGCCGGGATCCAATTCGCGCCCCCGATAGGCATCCACGAATTCCTTGCGGTTGATGCGCGCCTGGTCGGCGAGCTTCACGATCGAACTGTCGATCTGCATGATCCGGCGGTTGATACCATAAAGCTGGTCGATCAGCGCCTCGATCCGGTTGTTGTGCTGGTGCAGGTCGTTGACGAGCGCCACGATCTCGGACCGCAGCTTTTGATACGTCTCCTCGTCACCCGACGAGAACGAGCCGTCCTCGTTCAGCGTGGCCGAGATACGGTTGTCCTGCATTTCAGCCAGCTGGATGTAGTCATTCGCAATGACGTCCAGCGTTTCAAGCACTTGCGGCTTGAGCGCGGCCTCCATCGCGGCGAGCGACATGTTGGCCTGTTCATCCTCGTCGTCGTCATCATCCTTGGCGATGGGGTTCCCGTCAGCGTCGAGTTCGGGACTGTCGTCGGTCTTTTCCTCGGTCGCTCCGGCGGTTTGCACGACGGGTTCGGTCACTTCACCGTCTTCGCCCATCTGGTTGCCGAATGTCGCTTCAAGGTCGATCACATCGCGCAGCAGGATCTCTTCGGACAGCAGCTCGTCGCGCCAGATGGTGATCGCCTGGAAGGTCAGCGGGCTCTCGCAGAGGCCCGCGATCATCGTATTGCGGCCCGCCTCGATGCGTTTCGCAATCGCGATCTCACCTTCGCGGCTTAGCAGTTCGACCGACCCCATTTCGCGCAGGTACATCCGCACAGGGTCGTCTGTCCGGTCGAGCTTTTCCTGGCCCGTTGCGCCCAGCGTCAGGTCACGTGTGCCCTCGGTCGCAACAACATCGGTCGAGCCCTTTTGCTCTTCGTCTTCGGCCTCTTCATCTTCGATGATGTTGATGCCCATTTCGGACAGCATCGACATCACGTCTTCGATCTGTTCCGAGCTGACCTGATCCGGCGGCAGCACCGTGTTCAGCTGGTCGTAGGTGATGTAACCCTTTTCCCGGGCCTCACCGATCATCTTTTTGACAGCGGCCTGACTCATATCGAGCGAGTGGGCGTTGTCCTGGTCTTCGGTCTTGGCGTCTTCGTTCGTATCTTTCGCGGCCATGCCGGGCTCCTTTGATCGGGGCTCCTTGGCGAATCACCCCCGTGTGATTCGCTTGGAGAATCATTTAGCGCTTTGAGTGATTCGACCACCCATCTAGCTGCATTTTCCTAAGGCTTCGCGGCCAAAACGCATCACCGTCCGGGCTTTGAGAACCTGATCTGGTCCATCAGGGCTGCGAAAGCGTCGCGTTCCTGACGGCTGATTCGGGCGCCATTGTCGCCCGTATCATATTCTGCATTGTCTTCCTGACCGCTCCGCACAGCGCGCGACGCTGCGGCGGCGGCCTGGCTGAGGCGCCAGGTGACACCCTCATCCGCCACCCCTTCGAGGTCCTGCACCGCATCAGCGATCTCGGCGTCCAAGCCCCTTGCCGCGCTGAGTTTTGCGAGCTCTTCGGCCACGGTCATCCTGGCCATGTCGGCATCGCCTGGTGTGCGGACACAGGGAACAATGGCCACATGGCGCGCAGACAGTAGATTATCAAGGGCGTAGGGGCCAAGTGCGCTGATAATCTTTTCACGCAACACCTCGGCGCCATCCGCGCCGTGGCGCAGAATCATGTCGCGTAGGGTCCGATGCGTATGGTCGCGGCAGGGCAGCCCCTCGATCCCGCTTTCGAATTCTTCGGCGACGTCGGGGGTCAGGATCAGCGCGGCCAGGATCACCGCCTCGCGCAGATGATCCGTCACTGCGGCATCGCCCTGGGCCAGAACGGACGACTTGGTGCTTGCCAGCGCGGTGGGGGGCGCGTTCCACGCGCGGCGCTGCGGACCACGTTGGGGGCGGAACAGTTGCCAGCGCAAGTCCTTGACTTCCTGGCCGTAATGCTGGCGGATCGACGGATCCTGGATCAGCTTGATCTTGTCGCGCAGCGCCTTGTCGAGCGCGGCCTTACGCTCGGGGCTGTCAAAGGATTTGCCCTCAGTCTCGCGTTGCCAGAGCAGTTTGACCATCGGCTGCGCCGCCTCGAGCAGCTTTTGCAGCGCGGGCGCCCCCTGTGCCTTGAGCAGATCGTCGGGGTCCTGCCCGTCGGGCATCAAGGCAAAGCGCAGGCTTTTGCCTGCCTCTAGCTGCGGCAAGGCAAGGTCGATCAGCCGCATCGCGGCACGAATGCCCGCTGTGTCGCCATCCAGCGCAATGATCGGCTCGTCCGCGATACGCCACAGCATGGCAAGCTGATGTTCCGTCACCGCCGTACCCAACGGCGCCACCGCCGCGCCAAAGCCGTGTTCGGCCAGCGCGATCACATCCATATAGCCTTCGGCCACGATCAGCGGCTGGCCCTTTCCGGCGGCCGTCCGGGCAGGCCCGTGGTTGTAGAGCGTGCGGCCCTTGTCAAAAAGCTCGGTCTCGGGCGAGTTCAGGTATTTGGCATTGTCCGCCGGGTCCATCGCGCGACCACCAAAGGCAACGCAGCGTCCCCGTGCATCGCGAATGGGGAACATGATGCGCCCGCGAAAGGTGTCGTACGGTTTGCCGCCCTTTTGGCTGGGCTTTGCAAGGCCCGCGCCCAGGATCAGATCATCCTCGACCCCCTTGGCCTTGAGCGCATCCCAAAGCCCCTGCCACGCATCCGGCGCGAACCCGATCTCCCACCGGTCTTGCGCGTCCGGTCCCAGCCCGCGGCGATTCTCGAGATAATCACGCGCTTCTGCTGCCCCACCGGTTTTGAGTTGCAGCCGGAAATGCTGCACTGCCATCTCCATGACGTCCGCAAGCAAGGTGCGCTGATCGGCCTTCTCCTGGGCACGCGGGTCGCGTTCAGGCATCGGCATCCCGGCCTCTCCGGCCAGGATTTCCACCGCTTCCATAAAGCCGACATTCTCGGTCTCGCGGACAAAGGAAATGGCATCGCCTTTGGCGTGGCACCCAAAGCAATAATAGTAACCCTTGCGGTCATCCACGTGGAACGATGCCGTCTTTTCGTGGTGGAAGGGGCACGGCGCCCAGAGATCGCCCTTGCCCTGATTGGACTTGCGCGCGTCCCACATGACCTTGCGTCCCACCACCTGACCAAGGCTGAGGCGCGTGCGCAATTCGTCAAGGAATCCCGGGGGTAGGCTCATGCACTATATAATGGGGTCTCGGCGACGAGAGTCGAGAGGTCACTGGCTGGCAACGTCTTCCGGCAGTTGCAGGCACAGTTCATTCCAGGCCGCGGCAAGGTCTTCGTTGCGCACGACGCGGCGCTTTTGTTCGTAGACCCATGGGGCGATCAGCGGGATGGTGTTGTTGTATTTCTCGGGCCATGTCGGACCCTTGGCGAGGATGTGGTCGGTGACACCGCGTTCGGACACGCGATCCAGCCGGGCCTGCTGCACGGCCGCCACCACCTCGGCCTGATAGCCACAGGATTCAGCCTTTTCATCCGCAAACACCGGCAGGGCAAAGAGGGCAGCGGTACAGGTCAGCGCAAAACGGGTCATATTGGGCAAGGCTCCTTCGGAATCGCTTTTGGGACTTTACCGTCGCGCCGCGACGCTTTCCATCGCCCTTTCCAGATCGTGAAGCAGCGTGCCCGCCATCGACCGGAACACCAGCAACAGGAAGGTGTCCGCCCCGATCCGCGTCACGGATCCGTTCATGTGCTGGATCATCGTGCGCGCGGTGTGGCCCCGCTTGAATGTCTCAGGTGACACATCCAGCGGCACCAGCCGTGCCAAGACATCTTCCACGCCCGCGCCCGTCAGCGTCACACAGGCCCACGCGTCGCTTTGCACGGTCAGTGCGGCATAGGCGTTCAGCGCCGCATCCGGTTCCGGCCCGGCGAGCAGGACCATCTCGCGCCCAAACCAGATCGCCCGCGCGCCTGCCTTGCCCGTCCCGCGCCCTGCGGCGGGCCAGGCCATGCCGTGCGCATCCTTGAACACATCGGCAATCGCCTTGCCGTTGTAGGGGGCGATGGATGTGAGCGTGCCAAGGTCGACCTCCGCCAGCGTGACGGTGCCAATCGTGCGTTCACGCGTCCCGCCCAGCGGGGTCTCAGCCACCAGTTCAACCACGTGCGCGCCCTCCCTCGGGGTCGAGGAACACCGGATCGCAAATCTCAACCCGCGTCCGCACATCCCGGAGATGATCGACCATTTGCAGCACCTCGCCGTGCCGCGCCTGCCCGTCCCGGACAAATCCCAGACCTAGGAAATGACCAAAGGTCGGAGAGAACCCGACAGAGGTCACATACCCCTGATCATGCGCCCGCACCGGCTCTTGCCCATCGGAATAGATCTTGCCGCCCCCGGTAAGTTGCTTGACCGTGCCGACCGGCTTCAGCCCCACCAATTGTTCGCGCCCCGCGTCGACCAGACCGGGCCGCGCGGCCATCGTCTTGCCGACAAAATCCTTATTGCCCGACAACATCCGGCCCATGCCGATGTCACCGGCTGTCACGCGCCCGTCGATTTCGGAATGCGTGATGAACCCCTTTTCGATACGCAGCACATTCAGCGCCTCCATCCCATAGGCTCCGCCGCCCATTTCTTCTGCCCCTTTGACCAAAGCGGCAAAAAGGCTCGCACCATAGCGCGAGGGCACCGCGACCTCGTAGGCATGCTCGCCCGAGAACGAGATGCGGAACAGACGCCCGGCCACGCCGCCAATCGAAACGGGCCCGCAGGCCATGAAAGGCCAGGTGTCATTGTCCACGGGCTGATCCAGCACACCGTTCAGCAGCGCACGCGATTGCGGCCCCGCCACGGCGAACTGTGCCCACTGTTCTGTCACCGACATGATGCGCACGTCCCACTCGGGGTGCAGCGCCTGGGCCACGAATTCCAGATGCCGCATCACCTGCCCTGCGGCGGCGGTGGTCGTGGTCATCACGTAATGCTCCGGCCCCAGCCGCGCGGTGGTGCCGTCATCCATGACAAACCCGTCCTCACGCAACATCAGTCCATAGCGGACCCGCCCCTCTTTGAGGGTCGAGAACATGTTGGTGTAGACGAAATCGAGCAGTTGGGCCGCATCCGGTCCCTGAATGTCGATCTTGCCCAGGGTCGAGACATCGCAGACACCAACGGCCTCGCGGACATACCCAATCTCGCGATCACAGGACTGCCGCCAACTCGTCTCGCCGTCCCGCGGGAAATACGATGGACGATACCAAAGGCCTGCGGCAATCATCGGCGCCTTCATCCCAAGCGAGGCCGCATGGCTTGTCGTCTTGCGTTCAGGCGCAAAGCCTGTGCCTTGCGCCCCGGCACCAAGGGCCGCTAGCGCCACCGGTGAATAGGGCGGGCGGAACGTTGTCGTGCCGGTCTCGGGGATACCGCGCCCGGTTGCGTCCGCAAGGATCGCCAACGCCGCCACGTTCGAATTCTTACCCTGATCCGTGGCCATCCCTTGGGTCGTGTATCGCTTCATGTGTTCGACCGACGCATAGTTTTCTGCCGCAGCCTGCTTGACGTCCTTGACCGTCACGTCGTTCTGGAAATCCAGCCAGGCGCGCCCCTTTCCGGGAACAGCCCAGAGCGGGTCCACGCTGTAGGCCGTTTCATCTGCCGCCGGAACGGTGCCGTCCGCCGCTTTGATCCCCAGCGTGGCGAGGCTCTCCTGCGCTGCCGCGTGCCCGGCTGCCATACAGGCCGCCGTCGAAAACGCGCCGTTGCACGCACCCGCGGCCACCAGCCCCGGGATCGCGCCGGGTGTGGGGACAAAGGATGCAATCTGATCCGACCATGTGGGCCGCCCATTCATATGACAGGTCAGGTGTACCGTCGGGTTCCAGCCCCCAGATACGGCCAGGCAATCCGTCGCGATCTTTTCTGCCCCGGCCGCACCTTTGACCGAAATCGCGTCCAGGCCCCGGCGCCCTTCGGCCCCCGTAACATGTGCGCCCGCAATCACGCGGTAATCACCCAGAGCGACAGCGTCACTGCGACTGTCCACGACAGCGGCGACATGCACGCCAGCGTCGACCAGATCCAACGCTGTCCGGTGCGCGTCGTCATTGTTGGCAAACAGGGTGACCGACTTGCCCGGCGCCACACCCCACCGATTGAGGTAGGCGCGCACAGCCCCTGCCATCATCACGCCGGGTCGGTCGTTGTTTCGAAACGCGATGTGCCGCTCGAGCGCGCCTGCCGCCAAAACCGACCGCCGCGCAACGATCCGCCAGAACGTCTCCCTGACCCCGCCAGCCGGGCGCGGCCCGTGATGCGCCACCCGTTCCAGCGCCCCGAACGTACCGCCGTCATAGGCCCCGGTCACGGACGTGCGCGTCATCAGCCGCACGTTGTCCATACCTGCCAGCTCGGCCACAGCCTCCGCCGCCCAGACATGCCCCGGCTTGCCGCCGACCGCGAGCGTCTCGGCATTGAGCCGACCGCCCATCAGGCTGTCCTCGTCCGCGAGGATCACGCGCGCGCCTGACCGGGCGGCCGTGAGCGCCGCCATCAAACCAGTCGGACCCGCACCGATCACGAGCAGGTCGCAAAACGCATAGGCCTTTTCGTAATGATCACCGTCCGCCTCGGCACTCAAAGCGCCCAGACCCGCCGCCTTGCGAATGAACGGCTCATAGACCCGTTCCCAAAAGGCGCGCGGCCACATGAATGTCTTGTAGTAAAACCCGGCCCCCAAAAACGGGGCCGCCAGATCATTCACGCTGAGCAGATCGAACCCAAGCGACGGCCAGGCATTTTGCGGTCGCGCCTCCAGCCCCTCGTAAATCTCCTGCACCGTTGCCCGCACGTTCGGGTCCGTCTCAGGACCCGACCCAATGGTCATCAGCGCATTCGGCTCTTCCGACCCAGCGGTGAGGACACCGCGCGGACGGTGGTACTTGAACGACCGTGCCATGTGCCGCACACCGTTGGCAATCAGTGCAGACGCCAACGTATCGCCTGCAAACCCGCGATAGGCAGTGCCGTCAAACCGGAACGAGATCTGTTGCGACCGATCGATCAGACCTTTGCCCGCGACCCTCATGGCTTGTCCTCCACCAGCACAACCGATTTCACCTCATGGCTCGACACGTTGCGCGTCACCTTCAGCCACGCGCCACAGCCAACGTCATGGCACCACAGCTCTTCCAGATCCCCTGCCGAATTCTCGCGCAGATGCAGGTATTCGTCCCACGCCGCCTCACCGGCATCGGGCGCAGGCCGGTCCAGCATCACGGCCGCTCCCTGATAGTAGAACTCGCGTCGGTCGCGCTCGCCGCAAATCGGACATGAGATGCGCATCAGACGCCTTTCCGGGGGCAGGCCCCCATCTTCTTCTCTTTGAAAATACGCACATCCGACATCTCAGAAACTCCTCAATGCAGATTGTGTTGAGACCCGGTGGACTCTTCGTCCATGATCCCGCGCCCCGTCCGGAACCGGTCCAGCCGATGCCGCACGGTCGTCTCATGCGGCTGCCCCGTTGCGAGCAGATGCGCAAAGGTATGGCCCGACGCGGGCGTTGCTTTGAACCCGCCATAACACCAGCCGCAATTGACAAAGAGGCCGTCGATATCCGTCTTGTCGATGATGAATG
>ERZ1740067.354-NODE-354-length-37673-cov-7.009836_pt1 | contig 37673 bp, 29 predicted proteins | sample MGYA00581736_ERZ1740067 | MGnify/ENA primary metagenome ERZ1740067 (study PRJEB43018, sample SAMN04849236) | marine metagenome | isolation source: floating plastic debris | place: Pacific Ocean | collected 2008-08-27 | study: EMG produced TPA metagenomics assembly... | reverse complement strand
CGGCGCGATAGCGTACATTCCAATCATCATCTTTGAGCAGGGCGATTAGCGCCTGAACGACGCTGTCATTGACGCTACCCAGCTGTCCTAAGGACACAGCGGCGCGAGAACGCACAGTCGAATAGTTATCTTTGAGCAGGGCAATTAGTGCCTGAACGACGCTGTCATTGGCGTTATCCAGTTGCCCTAAGGATACAGCGGCGCGAGAGCGTACATTCCAATCATCATCTTTGAGCAGCCCGACTAATTCTTCTTCAGCTTCTCTGGGCAAAAGTGCGCCCAGATAAGTTAAAAATCTCAGCTGCTCAAAGGCGTTCTGATACTGTTTGATTGATTCTACAGCAGACTGCTCAAAAGCCGTTTCAAACAGACTTTCAAAAGTCAGAAGAATTCGACTACATAGCCTTTGATTGACCAAAGGTGATGCAGAGGTCTCTAGCACTAGCAGTCCATCTAGGATTGATCTTACTAGACGGTCGTCCGCGACCGGTACGTTTTCCGTAAGTATAGCACCTGCGAATAGCAAATCTCGATGTAGCCATTGCTCGTAAGGAGACTGACGGTCTAGGATGCATCTCAACACTTTTGCCGGATTCTTGCGCCTCTGCTGCGCAATTAGCAGCAGCAATACTTCTTCCCAATGGGCATCGTGCAAATATTCCTCAACGTGCTCTATTACCACCTCAAAGCCATCTTCCTGGCGATCGCGAATCTCCATCGCCGCAAGATACTCCTGAAACGTCTTATGCACAAAGGCATAGCGATCTTGCCCTTGCAAGCTTAGCAGCCCGGCCCTGTCTCTCACGATCAGCTCCAGAAATCTTTTTGCCTCGGCCGTAGCCTCATAGCGTTTTACCCGTTTCATCTCACGGATGTACTGCGTCAGCTGACTAATCAGTTCTTCCTTCGCGATAAGGGTGCCGCCTTCAGTATCGCCGGTCCCACCCTGGCAATGAATCCAGTAGGCTAGCCGCTCCATCAGCCGCCGTAGATCGTCCAGCTCCAAATATTTCAGAATCTCGTTATCTCTTAGCTCTTTGTTGCTATCCCAGGTGGTGAGCAGTGTTTCCACTGCCTTATCGTATAGCTTAAACCGTTCCCTAGGCAGCTTGGCCTGGTAGCGATGAATCAGGGCAATAATGGTCAGCAGCAGTGGGTTGCGCGCCAGCTGCTTAATGCGTCCCTGACTGTTGAGCGCTTTCCTTAATCTCGTTTTTCGCCGCTTTCTCTCGCTCTCTAGCTTAACCCGACTGTTGTACCAGTGCTCAATAAAGGTATCAATCTTCTCATCGTTAAAAGGCTGTAGCTCATAGTGTGGAAACTCTTCCATTCGGAAAAAGTCTCTTTTATATCCTGCAGGGCGAGAGGTAATAATCGTGCGACAGTCACCGCACTGATTCAGAAACGCTTCAATCTTATCGACGACCTTGTATCGCTGGGCTAGGTCTGCCACCTCATCGAGCCCATCCAGCAGAATCAAAGCCTTGCCAGTCTCTAAATAGTGTTCAAAAAAACCAGCAAGATCTCTCGAAACAGAAAGATCCTTCTCTACAAAATATCGAACAAACCCCAGAATAGAAAGATCGGGGTGACGTGCCAAATCACGAATGCGAATGATAATGGGCAAGCAATCGGAGAGCGACGCAATGGAACGAGACATTTTCTCATCGTTAGCTTTGAGAACGTCGCCGGCTGCTGCGCCCACCACTGCAAAGATATTCATCAGCGTGGTTTTGCCCGAACCCGGCGCCCCTAGTAGTACAGCATGCTTAGTGCTACCCTGTGCAAATAAATCCGCCGCAGACAGTATCCGCCCACCTGTAAGCTCCTTCAGTCGTGGAGCTTCTTGTATTTGCTCCCAAAGTAGCTGCTCCTGACGGTTCAACGAATTTTGGCGGCTCATCCATTCCACGTAATCATTCGATATCTGTGCATGCGCTTCAACGGAGGAATTGTCGGTTTCTCCAAGGCTGGGAAGGTCTATTGCTAGTTCTGACTTTTCTTTAATCCTATGTTCTTCCCCTCGTAGATCTGGCATCACAAAAATCTCAGCCAGTCGTTCCGCCCGGTCAATGTCTTGTCCTTCTACGGCTATCCCAGCAAACTTCACATCGTCAAACACCCTCAAAATCTGCTCGCAGTAATATGCGCGTACCAGCTGAAGCTGCAACGCACTGTTCGTCTTCTCAAAATAAGCCTCCACAAACGCTGCCATCCAGGGTTCTACATTCTCTTGTGGAAGCGTTTTAAATGTGGCATGATCTTCAGCTTCTTGAATTAGCGCAGCTGCCAAAAGCTCTTTATCTGGCTTGCCCTGCTCCTGCAAGGGTTTTTGTAGCTGTGCCTTTGCGCGACCTTTAAAGAATCCACTCAAAAATCGCGGATAGCCTTTCGGTCCATCCTTGTCATAAGCCCAGAACAGTCGAGGCTCTGCTTCTTCCGCTGCCAAAATCCCCTGCGCTAAATATCGCTCTAAGTCAGAAGGGTTAAAAGTATGGTCAAGTTTCTCAATTAAAGCATCACCTACTTTTTGCAGAGCTAGCTTCTTAGCTAACTCTGCTACTTCTCCTAGAAGTGTAGCCACCGTTCCTAACCCCATAATCCTTCGTTGTTTTCATTACTATGGCGCTTTTGCTAGATAGCGATTGAAGAACTTTCTAATCACTAGCTATTTAGCTCAAAGAGATAGGAAACTGCGCCTGTTGGATCTTCAATCAGAGCAAAGTAGCCAGTTTCCGGAATCTCTGTTTTAGGTATTACAATTTTGCCGCCTAAAGCGGCCGCTTTTTCTGTCCCGGCTTCCACAGAAGCCACCGCAAAGTAATTCATCCATACAGGCGTCATCGAAGGCACATTGGGCGGCCGCTTTAAGAATCCGCCCACGCCCTCGCCGTTGACTTTCAGGCTGGTATACTCACCACCATTCATCGGCATCGGTTCCGAAAACTGCCAGCCAAACAGCTCCGCGTAGAAAGGTAACAGCGGCGCAGGGTCATCCACCATCAGCTCCATCCAGCACACTTCTCCTGGTCCGTTGCCAATCATGTCCATATTCTCTTCTTGGTCGTCTGGCGTAAAGATATGAAAGGCCGCGCCGAGCGGATCTGTAATCACCGCGGTGCGGCCAACGGTGGGGATGTCAAAGGCGGGAACACACACCTTTCCGCCGATTTTTTCGACCTGATCGCAGGTCTCATCTACATTGGCAACGGTGATGTAAGGAATCCAGTGGCTGGGGGCAGGAAAGTCTTTTTCTAACGGGACAGGGTTTCCGAACCCGCCCTTGCTTGCAGCGTAGATAATGGAATTCTCTTCCTCTCCTGGAAACTCCATTTCGCCGAGTGTCCAGTCAAAAAGCTTTTGGTAAAAATCATTCGCCTTATAAACGTCCTTTGTCATCAAACTCCACCAGCAAAAGCTGCCGATCTGATCTTTTAGGGCCATGGGAGTCTCCTTAGATTAGATAGTGTTTTCGTTATCGCTTTGGCCACTGGGCTCAGTGCATAAGCATTTTCTGAAACTGCTTGCTTTGGGCTCCTAAGTGGCATGTAACTCGATTCAATGTGTTCTGGAACACATCTCTATAGAAGAAACTTGAAAGAAGAAGCTTGGAAAGCTTATTAATACAAATATACTATACAAGCTTTTTTGGTTTGGCTACAGATACATATCTCAAAACAGAGATTTTTCTAAGCGCTCTCAGTCAGAAAGAATATGCTCAGTTAGCCCAGCGCGTTTGCCAAAGTGATGCATAGGGAGGCAGATGCTTATATAGTGTTGCTGATCTTCCGTTGGGTTAGACGTACTCGTATGACAATTTCTATGTATCGCTCCGCTGTACCTGTGTTGATGCGAACAATCACAAACCTTATCGGCATTTTAGAAAAAGGCGCTGCCCACGCAGAAGCCAGCAGCATTGAGCCCACCGTTTTAGTCAATGGCCGTCTCTACCCCGATATGTTTCCGCTGTCCAAGCAGGTGCAGATCGCTTCAGACATCTCTCGTCGTGGAGTCGCTCGCCTAGCCGGGGTAGAAGCTCCAGCGATGGAAGATACTGAGACGACGTTTGATGAACTCATTGAGCGCCTAAAACAAACCATTGCCTACCTAGAAACCTTTACGCCCGAGCAGCTAAACGACTCCGCCGAGAAAAATGTAGAGCTTCCCATTGGCGATGGCAAAACCATGACCCTGCAAGGGTGGCCCTTTCTCACCTTCTTTGTTTTGCCAAACGTGTATTTCCACGTCACCACCGCGTACGACATTCTGCGTCATAACGGTGTCGCCGTTGGTAAACGCGACTTCCTAGGAGCGCCTAAGTAGGCCGGTTTATACCGGCCTATCGATAAAACAAAAGGGCTGCATTGCCCTTTTATGAGTGCTCTTTTGTGCGTACCCTTTTGTACATGTGAGTGTGCTTTGGTCACTAAAAGATTTGATGGCTAAAAGATTCGCTCAAGGGCTACCTAGATAGCGACTTCTGAGACGACGCTGAATGATCTGAGTTATTGAACTGTGGCGGTTTTTCCTCCGCTGATTGCTTGTGAGACGTATCTTGCAAATGCAGCAGGTAGTTGCTGAGGGCAATGAGTAAAATGGCAAGCGCAATGTAGACAACATCGCTCACCTGTGTGACCTCCAAGCTTAGTGCTTTTTTGAACAGGTTGACGATGAGCGCAACAACAATCACTTTGACGAGCTTGCTTTTTAACTCCTCTAGTGATTCACTTTCTAAAATGTCAACTTCTTGCTCAAATCGAATGTCTATTTTGGAGATAAAAAGCTCATAGATGCCAAAGCTAAAGATCAGTAATACGATGCCGATGAGGTAGAAATCTACACCACCGATAATGTAGGAAACAATTCTGTTGGTCACCTCTCCTTCGGGGTTGGCTCTGTCGAAGGAGAGCCGAAATCCGGCCCAGATGTCGAGCGTCCCAATGATAAATAGCTTAACGCTGCTCAAGAGGCCAAATAAGACGGGCAGTAGCGCCAAGAAACGAAAGCTCCAGATGATGGCCTCAAAGGTGTACTCTACTCTTTTCATCTGTCGTTTCAAGGAGCGTCTCATGGGGCCGATTGCAAAGCTACTCCATTAGAGTATCTTTATACCGATAGCTTTTAAATTTGCTTGAGAAGCAATCGTATTGATGTTTAACGCAACGGTTGAAACGATAGAAGGTGGGCGGGTGATGCGATATGCGATCGCCGCCAATAATACCCCGCTCACCTATGCCCAAGTGCTGGATCGATGGCAGCAGGATGATGCTTTCCGCACCTACTTCATTAGCCTTTTGTCTGAGTCTCCTTTTGCAGGCTACCGCTGGGAGACGCCTGCAATTACCGCAGATAATAGCGATCGCCTGTTCGAGTTTGTTCTTGTTGATTCTCCAGGATTTAGCACCCGCAAACCCGACAGCCGTCCCTTTCAAAACTATTTCACAACAGACGATGCCGGTGAAGGCATCGTCACCTTTGATAACTTACGCAAGGATGCTCGGTTGATTGTGCCTTCTCCTCGCACCCAGCCGGAGGCATACGGTCATCTGGCCGCTTTTATTCGCCTGGCGCCCGCCGCTCAGGTGAGTCAGCTATGGCAGGTGACGGGGCGCACGCTGGCCAAACGTCTCCAGCAAGACCCCATTTGGCTGAGCACGGCAGGCGGTGGCGTCGCTTGGCTACACATCCGCCTAGATTCGAGTCCGAAATACTACAGCTACTCACCGTATAAGACAATTTGAAGTGCCAAATTTGAACTGCCAAATATGAAGTGAAAGGCATAGGGCCAGTTTAGTTTTTGGCTACTATTAAATTGAGTCGCTAGAATAAGCTCGATACGATGAAGGGTGTCTACCACTAGATTTTGACTGCTTGTAAATAGGCGGCTATAGACCGCTTGTCATATTTTTCTGGGATTGCCGTGGATACCTCACAGAAAATTACCCATGTGCTAGACCGACTGACGCTGGGGGCTCGTCCGGGCGATCGCGCTAACGTTCAGCGCCAAGGTGTTGATGCCTACATTCAGTCACAGCTCAATCCCGCCAATGCGGTCAGGCCCAATTCTTTGGCCCGTCGTCTGAACTCGTTTGAGACGCTCTCACTTTCTCCCGTTGAGCTGTTTCAACAGTATTCACCAGGGCAAAAGCCCACCGATGCGCAGCGTCAGGCCGCCAGAACTCGGCAGGTACAAATCGTGCAGGATGCTCTGCAGGCAAGGGTTCGTAGCGCCCTCGAAAATGAGCATCAGCTTCAGGAAGTGATGACCGACTTTTGGTTCAATCACTTCAATGTGTTTGTAGGGAAGGGGCTTACGAAGCTATGGGTGGGTGTATATGAAAAAGACGCCATCCGTCCCCATGCATTAGGCAAGTTTCGGCAGCTGGTGAGCGCAAGCGCAAAGCATCCGGCAATGTCCTTTTACTTGGATAATTGGCGGAATACGGATCCCAACAGCCCCCGAGCAAGAGGCCCCTACAGAGGGCTCAACGAGAACTATGCGCGTGAGCTGATGGAGCTGCACACCATGGGCGTAGACGGTGGCTACACTCAGGCCGATGTGGAGAGCCTCACCCGCATTTTGACCGGTTGGGGGTTGGCTCGTACTCGTGAGGCCAGTGCCGACGGCAGTGGGTTTGTGTTTGAGCCCGCGCGTCACGACAGTAGCAACAAAACGTTTTTGGGGCAGCGCATTTCCGGGGGCGGCATTGAGGAAGGCGAAAGGGCAATAGACCTACTGGTGAAGCATCCTTCCACCGCGCGGCATATTAGCTACAAGCTGGCAGAGTACTTTGTGACTGACTCTCCGCCCGAGGGCCTAGTGAGTCGCCTGGCGGATCGCTTTCTCTCAACGGATGGAGATATCCGCGCTGTGCTGGCGTCGCTGTTTGCCAGCGATGAGTTTTGGGACGATGCCCACTACCAGCTCAAGTTCAAAACGCCCTATCAGTATTTGATGTCGATGGCGCGGGCGACGGGCCTGTCTTCTCCAGGTGAGAACATCGTGCGACGGCTGATCGGTGCGATGGGTCAGCTGGGAATGCCGCTGTACCGTTGTCGCACACCCGACGGCTACGCTCAGGTGGAATCGGCCTGGTTGAATGCAGATGCCATGCTTCAGCGCCTGAACTTTGCGGGTATGGTGGCTAATCTTAACCGCGAAAATAGACCCAACGCGGCAGCATTAAAAGAAACGCTGGGTGAATCGTTCTCAGCGCAGACATTGTCTGTGGTGGCGGAGTCGCCCCCTAGAATGCGGCCATCGCTGCTGCTGGGCTCTCCAGAAATGATGTATCGCTAGTGCTTGTTAGCTTTGGGTGCGCTGAGGTTAATGGTTTTGGTTAGCTGACTTTGGCACTCGAAGAAAAGGCTTAAGGAAACGCAGAAGAAAAAAGCAGAGGAAAACAAGAGGCTCTCCCATGAAAAGACGACAATTTCTTCAAACGGCTGCTTTGGCGGGTGCTTCTAGTGTGGTTGCGGTGGGGGCTCATGGCTGGCTATGGCGCAGCAGTGCCCAGGCGGCTACGGTGCCTCGGTTGATTGTGGTGATGCTGCGGGGGGCAACCGATGGGCTCAATATTGTGGTGCCCTATCGTGAGAATGTTTATTACCAGGAGCGGCCTTCGATTGCGATCGCAAAACCTGGCGAAAACAATGGTGCCCTCGATTTGGATGGCCAATTTGGTCTCCATCCGTCTCTGGATGCGCTGATGCCCGAGTGGGAAGATGGTAATTTGGCGTTTGTGCATGCGGCGGGGTTTGCCCAGTCATCGCGATCGCACTTCCAAGCGCAGGACTATCTGGAAACCGCCACCCCTGGTGAAACCTCAACCCGAGACGGCTGGTTAAACCGTTTGCTGGCAGTGCTCCCGGACGGTACGCCCGCCCAGGGGGTCAACATGGGCACGGGCAGCGTTCTGCCTCTCATCTTCGCGGGTTCTGAGTCTGTGTCGAATGTCGGCGTCAATCGTGCGGGCAATGCGAGGGTGGCTAATGAGCCTCGGGCGCTGCAAAACGCTTTCGACCAGCTCTATGCTCGCAACGATCGGCTAGGCGAGGCCTATCAAGAGGGGCGGGCGGCACGGGATGTGATTCGCCGTGAGCTAGAAGCAGAAGGGATGGAAGCCTCTCGTGGGGCCCCGACGCCGGAGCGCTTTAGCAATACGGCCCGTTCCCTAGCCCGACTAATGAAAGGCGATACGGGAACGCAAGTTGCCTTTATGCAGCTGGGAGGCTGGGATACCCATGTGAATGAACGCGGTACGCTCAACCGACTGCTGCGACCCTTGGGCAATGGCTTGGCAGCGCTCGCCAAAGAGCTAGGCCCGCTATACCAGGACACCACGATTGTGGTGATGTCTGAGTTTGGTCGTACCATTGCTGAGAACGGCAATGGCGGTACGGACCATGGCCACGGGAGTGCGATGTGGGTGATGGGTGGCGGCGTCCGGGGCCGACAGGTGTATGGTCAGTGGCCGGGCCTCAATGAAGCCAATCAGTATCAGGGCCGAGATTTGGCAGTAACAACAGATTTTCGCGATGTGTTGAGCGCTGTTTTGACGCAACAGTTTAATTTGGATGCGGGTGCGATCGCTCAAGTCTTTCCGGGCTACCAAGCAAGAAATTCCCTGCGTCTGGTCTAGCGCTTAGCTGAACAAGCGCTTAACTACATAACCGCTCAGCTATACAACTTGGACGCGATCCCCAATCGCCGCATTTGCATAGTCTTGGCTGAGCCGCACAAAGGTGGCGTCCAGGTATTCGCCCATCCGATTGATTTCTTGAATGGCGTAGCCTGGAATGTCCTCTAGCGATTCGGTGTAAAGCTGATTTAGCCGTTCTTCCACCGCTTTGAAGGCACTGTTCACATCCCCGACAAGCTGGGTAACAAAATCTTCTGGGCCATAGGCAATGTAGAGCTGGTCGTCAAAGACAACGAGCCAATCAGGCGTTTGTGCCTCTGGGGCGATCGCGAACAGCGCAAAATTAATCACACCGCAGGATGTCCCGCGCAATTCTTTCATCGCCTCTAGGGTCATGGGCACCTCATAGCAGTGCTGCTCTTCCTCGCTGTAGAGGCCAATGGCCTTCATCGATGTGTGACCCGTTGTGTTCGCCGCCGCAAAAATCTTTTCGATAATCTCTGGTGTCAGCGTGCCTTTGTGAATGACGGGTGCCACCACGACACCGTCTTGCTTACGCAGAGCCACATCTGGAGAGCCGTCTTCGCTAGAAGTCAGGGTAACGATGGTATTAAGCTGCGCGATCGCAGCGTCGGCATCGGGGCCTTCAAGGACTTGTATGTAGTTCAAGGTGCGTCTCCGTGTCTGAGTAGTCGCCTATTGCTAAGCTGAAAGATCTCATAGCGTTGATAACAATAGTAGCGCGGCAGGCTGGTGTATACGGAGGTTATGACAGTATAAAAATGTGTCAGTATGGGGCGTTTCCTTGAGCGCTTAGGTAGAAACGGATGCGATTGCACTGTTAAAGGTCTTACTCGGTCGCATGGCCGCAGTTGCCTTTTCCCTATCTGGCAGATAGTATCCACCAATATCTACACTGCTTCCTTGGGCGGCATTGAGTTCTGTAACGATGGCCTCTTCGTTTTCTGCCAATGTCTTGGCCAGTGGCTCAAACGCGTTTTTCAGCGCTTCGTTATCGTTTTGCTTGGCGAGTGCCTGTGCCCAATACAAAGCAAGATAAAAATGACTGCCTCTGTTATCTAGCTCGCCCACTTTGCGAGAGGGTGATTTGTCTTTGTCGAGCAGCTTGCCGGTTGCTTTGTTGAGCGCTGCTGCGAGAACAGTTGCCTTGTCGTTGCGAGTTTTTTTGCCCAGCTCTTCTAAGGTAACGGCAAGTGCCAAAAACTCTCCTAGAGAATCCCAGCGCAGATGTCCCTCTCCCACAAACTGCTGTACGTGCTTGGGGGCAGAGCCTCCCGCCCCCGTCTCAAACAGGCCCCCGCCTGCTAGCAGTGGCACGATGGAGAGCATTTTCGCGCTGGTCCCCAGCTCTAAAATCGGGAACAAATCAGTTAAATAGTCTCTTAAAACGTTTCCTGTTACCGAAATCACATCTTTGCCAGATTTAATCTGTTTACAGGTGAACTTCATCGCCTCTACCGGCGGTAGGATTTGAATATCGAGCCCGATGGTATTTTGATTAGCCAAATACTGTTGCACTTTGGTGATGACGTTGGCATCGTGGGCCCGGTTGGCATCTAGCCAAAAGATAGTTGGTGCGCAGGTCGCACTCGCCCGATTCACAGCGAGCTTCACCCAGTCTTTCACAGCGACATCTTTGGTTTGGCACATCCGCCAAATGTCTCCTTTCTCCACGCTGTGCTCCATTAGCGTGTTGCCCGCTTCATCGACTACTCGCACGACGCCATCAGCTGGAACTTCAAAGGTCTTATCGTGGGAGCCGTATTCCTCCGCCTTTTTGGCCATTAGGCCCACGTTCGAGACGCTGCCCATTTTGTGAACTTTGAAAGCCCCTTTTTGCTTGCAAAAATCGATGCACGCCTGATACATGGTGGCGTAGCAGCGGTCGGGAATCAGGGCTTTGGTGTCGTAGGGTTCGCCGTCGGCGCCCCACATCTGACCAGAGGTGCGAATGGCAGCGGCCATGGATGCGTCGATGATGACGTCGCTGGGCACATGGAGGTTGGTGATGCCTTTGTCGGAGTTCACCATGGCAAGGGGTGGGCGCGAGTCGTACGCCGCTTGCAGGTCAGCTTCGATGGCGCTGCGCTGTTCGTCGGGGAGCGATTGGATTTTGGCGATTAGGTCGCCGAGGCCGTTGTTGGGGTTAACGCCAAGTTCTGTGAGCGTGTCGGCATGCTTCTGAAAGACATCTTTGAAATATACGGTGACGGCATGGCCAAAAATGATGGGGTCTGACACCTTCATCATGGTGGCTTTCACATGCAGTGAGAGCAAAATGTTGTTTTCTTTGGCTGCGGTCATTTCTTTCTCGTAGAAAGCGCGTAAGGCTTTCACGTTCATCACAGCAGCGTCGATAATCTCTTTTTCGAGAACGGGCGTACTCTCTTTAAGCACGGTGATGTTGTCATCGGCCTGCACCAGCTCAATTCTTACGCTGCCTGCTTGGGTGATGACAACAGATTGCTCACTGCCGTAAAAGTCACCGGCTTCCATGTGGGCGACGTGTGATTTTGATTTGGCTGTCCATGTGCCCACTTTGTGGGGATTTTTTTGAGCATAGTGCTTGACTGCGGCGGCAACTCGCCGATCGGAGTTGCCTTCTCTTAGGACAGGGTTGACAGCGCTGCCGAGGACTTAGGCATAGCGTTGTTTGATCGCGGCTTCCGCTTCGGTTATGGGGTCGGCAGGGTAGTCAGGGACGTTGTAGCCTTTGGACTGGAGTTCTGCGATCGCACTCGTCAGCTGCGGCACAGACGCACTAATATTTGGCAGCTTAATAATATTGGCTTCAGGGGTTTTAGCCAGCTCTCCCAGCTGAGCCAGCGCGTCGGGCTTTTTCTGTTCATCGGTCAAATGCTCAGGAAAGTTTGCCAAAATCCGCCCTGCCAGCGAAATATCGCTCAAAGACACACTGACGTCTGCTGCGCTCGTAAACGCTTCTATAATCGGCAGAAAAGAAGCCGTCGCTAGCGCTGGTGCTTCGTCTGTGAAGGTGTAGACGATGTTAGCGGAGGAGTCAGACATAGCGTTCCTTAGGGATCGGCAATGGATATGTTCTGATGGAGTATACCAAGCCTGCTTGGGCTTTGTAAGACTTGATCGCTACTAACGGCTAGCAGCTTCTGGCCGTATATCGATGACACTTTCCAGCTTTGTTGCCCTGGTTGTGGCGATGGTTTCTCTGGCTGCGCTGCCGAGTATTAGCGTGCTGACGGTGGTGACGCGATCACTCTCTGGCGGTTTTTTTCACGGTGCAATGGCGACGGCGGGTATCGCAACGGGAGACGGTATTTTTATTTTGCTGGCGGTGTATGGCCTGTCGCTGATGGCGGACGCTTTAGGTCCTTTTTTCCTCGCGATTAAGTTGGTGGGTGGTGCCTACCTCATTTGGCTGGGAATTGGCCTGTGGCGAGCTAAAACAGGCCCACTCAGCGTAAAAACGGTGGGAAAAACGTCTTGGACCGCGAGTTTTCTCAATGGCCTGCTGATTACGCTGGGTGACCAAAAAGCGGTTTTCTTTTACGTGGTGTTTTTGCCTGCTTTTGTGGATTTGGACCAGCTGTCGGTGATGGATACAGGGATGATTTTGATGTGTGCGATCGCTGCCTTAGGCAGTGTAAAGCTGACGTACGCATACATGGCCGACCGAATGAGCCTGCTGCTGCGCAACGCGCGAGTTCAAAAAATCATCAATACAGCTGCCAGTGTCGTCATGCTGGCGACGGGCCTCTATTTAATCTTTTCCGCTGCCTTTAGCCGATGACCGCCGAAGACTACATTCTAGAAATTAAGTGGTGTCCTACGTTTCATGCCACATCAATATGGATCGTGACACGGTGTGAGGGGGCGACGACACTATCGGTTCAAATCGAAGCAAGTGCCAGAACGCCTGCATATACAACAATCCTGCCCGTTTCTTCGATTTTGGCTGAGTCACTGTATCAGACGGTTTGCTACGTCGTTTCCAGAGACACGAAAAATACAGAAACGATGGCACGTGACGGCATTATTTTTTACGGTTCGTTGGTGAGTGATTCTTTTTCTGCAGATGCTTTTGAGTATTGCTCTCCTAGAAGTGAGCAGCTTCCCCATCGACTGGTGGAATCGCTATTTTCTCTCGTGCCATTGCAGACGACGGGGATGACACTCGCGAGTTACATGCGATCGCTAAGAAGATATTTTGATTTTGACCGCAGCCCATTTTGAGCAACTGCATATCTTGCCTCAAAGTCCCCCAGAATTGGGGAAACGCAGTATAGAGACAAAGGAATAATGTATTTGTCTCTAAAAGGTAGTTGCTGACCTCTTAGAAGTCAGCCTCTTTTTGAAGCAGTTCTTCAATGGTTAAGTCAGGCTGTGCCTTACCATCGAAAACGCTACCGACTTTCTGGGTGGTGAAGTGGTCTAGGGCAATGGTGTATGCCTCCTTGGGCAATGGCTCATAGCCGACATCATCGACTACGGTGCGCGCATTCGCCATATAAAACTCTATAAAAGCGCCTAGGGCGGGGTTCGTTGCGGTGCGTTCAACATTGGTGTAGATAAACAGCGGTCGAGACAGCGGCTGATAGTCTCCGGTGCGAATCGTCTCTCCAGCGGGATCAATGGGGCCATTACCGCTATCGATAGCCAGCGCGTTTAGGCTGCCTTCGGCGTCTTTGTAGTAGGCAAAGCCAAAGTAGCCTAGTGCATTTGCCTCGGACTGAATGCCTGACACTAGTTCATCGTCGTCTTCACTGGCTGTGTAGTTAGTGCGACTTTCACCATCGTCTCCGATGACAACTTCTGTGAAGTAGTCGAACGTACCCGAGGCCTCGCCGGGACCGTACAAAACAATGGGGTCATTGGGCCAGTCTGCTCGAATTTGATTCCAGCTAGATAGGGTACTGCCAGGTTCCCATAGCGTCTTGAGTTCCTATAGCGTGATATTTTCTGCCCAAGTGTTCTCGCCATTGACGACAACGGTGAGGGCATCAAAGGCAACGGGGAGTTCAATAAATTCAACTCCGTTAGCTTTGCACTCGGCCATTTCGTCTTGGGTGATGGGCCGGGAGGCATTGCTAATGTCGGTCTCCCCAGCGCAAAACTTTTCAAAGCCGCCGCCGGTTCCTGAGAACTCGACCGCAATTTCTGGGCTGTTTGGTTTCTCTCGCTGAAACCGCTGGGCCATCTCTAGGGTGATGGGATAAACCGTACTAGATCCATCAATGCTGAGCGGTTCGCTGAGTGCGAGCGCCTCTAAATTAACCGGCGCACTATCCGTCAGAGGTGTGGTCGAAGGTTGTGAGCAGCTCGCAACAACAGCAGAAAATGCTACGGCTAAGCTGATTTTAGGTAGGTTCGCTTTCTTGGCAATTTTCATCGCTTTACCTTCCTTCCGTTGTCTTTTCTTTAGGGGCTGGCCCCTACGGATTTCTATGAGTCAGATCTGTCAGGGTGAAGCTGTATCAATAGGAACAAATCAGCCCGATTGTACTGTATGGGTAGCGCATCAGCCGTGTATTCCAGCGCACAAATGAGCGATCAGATTTTCTATGAAAGCTATAGCGCTTCAAGCACTTTGGACAAGTGAGGTGTGGCTCAATCGTAGGCAGTTCTTGCCGTTTACAGATGCACTGAAGCAATTTTTCAAAAAAACTGCATTGAACCTGCATACCCATTCAAAACGCTCCTAAGTAATGAGTGGAGGGAACAACCCCTCCAAAACAAACAACTCTACAAATTAGGACAGTTACTCATGAACGTCATTAAACTCTCTAGCTCTCTTTTGGCAACTACAGGTCTTCTCTTTACTTCATTACCTGCATTTGCTAGCCCCTTTGATGCAGTATCTCCTGGTATATTTGCTAATCCTGGCACCCTAGTGGCCCCTGGCGCCGTCGGCAATGCCACGACTGAAGCGACGCCCAGTGAAGCTAGCCAGTCCGAGAATGTTGGCAACGGCGACGTGCAAGGCTTGGGCGACCATGAATCTTGGGTCAGCCAAGACGTCCTCGATGAAGATCCCCGCGCGCTCTGTAGTGATGTTGGCCTAGGCAACAACACTATTGCCACTAGCTCAAACTCTAGCAGCAGCAGCTCATCTAGCTCTCGCAACCGGTCTTCTAGTGCATCTAGCGGTGGCGGTGGCGGCGGCGTCAGCTTCCTGGGGATTGGCGTCAGCGGCAGTGGTCAAAGAAGCGGCCGCAACAGCAACAGCAGCTCTCAAAACAACAACGAACGGGAATCTAGAGCCCATACCTATGAGTCCTCCACGGTAGAAGTCGGTCGCAACTGTGATGCCTTTGTAGAAGCTGCGGCTGCCCGCGATATGAACTATGAAGATAACTTGACTGAGCGCTACCGCATTCGCTCTGGCCGCCGTGGTGAGCAGGTTGACAATCTTCTAGAGCGCTAAATCAGGTGTGCAACCAATTGCCTGACAACCTTTTACAGCTGCTGGTGCGGTTACATCAGCAGCCCCCGCTCCTATTAAGGAACCTTTGCCATGAAACTTAAATTATTTTTTGTCTGCGCCGCAGCACTAATGCTGTCGCCTCTGGCCTCTCAGCAAGCTCAAGCCTCTCAGCAGGGTCAAGGAGAAGTTCTACATGAGCTTCAACATGAAAGCGCCGAGATTGTTCGTGACCTGCTGATGCCTGATTCAACACAATTCACAGCGCATGAGACCTTGTCACCCCCCAGTGTTATTGTCCGCTGCGACCAACGGGCCCGGTATGAGCATGAATTCGAAGAGTTCATTGATGATATCGAAGGACACAGTACGGACTGGGAACGCCACCGTTCAAACCGGGATCGTTCTACCATTCGTGAAATTTTGCGCGATCGCTCCAGCGCTTCTTCCAGCTCCTCTTCTAGCAGCCACTCGCTCAGGATTGAGATTGATGGTCAATGCGATGATATTCAGCTGCAGGTTGAGATGCCCTCATCTCCTTCGCATCCACCCCAGCCGCTGCCTTATCCAAACCAAGGACAACCGCCCAGCATTGAGCAATATATGGAGTGGTACGAAGACCAAATGATGGAAGAAAACATCCCTTGGATTATTCGCCCTGGCTCTGGCTGGCACTGGCTGCTGCGTGATCAGCCTGTAGAGGGGCTTCATCAACATCAGGGCACCCCCTAAAAGAAATTTTTCCACCCCGTGCATACTCATCCCAACCTGTCCCTATACAAGTGTAAGGGGCAAACAACCGCCCCAACCAACACACCCCTCATCCTTGAGAAGGAGCTTGATAACGATGAAAACACCCACTCTCTTGAACTTGGCCATCGCACTTTCTGCCGCAGCTACCGTCGTCACAGGTCAAATGTCACCCGCCGCTGCCCAGCTCACACCTGGAGAAACGACAACTGAACAAACGGCTGCTGAGACGACAGAACAACCCACTATCGAAACCTTAACTAACTCACAGTCACCTTCCGAGCCCAGAACGAACCTACTCCCTCAGCCAACAACCGTCACGATTCCAGCCAGTACAGGCGTCATCGTCAGCTTTTTGGCCCCAGTGTCTATTGACGCAGGCGAAGGTGCTTATCCTATGACGCTCCCCCTATCTCAAGCCATTGCAGACAGCCGAGGCAACGTAATTGCGCCTGAAAACAGCCCTGTAAGCGTCGTCATTCAGCCCGAAGATGGTGGGGCCAGAGTCATTGCCCAATCCATTGTTATCGGTGGCCAAATCATCCCCATCCAAGCGACAAGCCCCATCATTCCTGGCACCACCATCACCCATATGCGTGCCAATGACCGCGCGGCAGACGATGGTGCGACCCTGGGTCGAATTGCCGCCAGTGGTTTCGGTTTCTTTAATGGTGGCGACCCTGATGCCTTTGACCAAGGTGCGATGCTCGGTAACTTAATCGGTATGGTCTCGGGCCGTCAAGATGAAAGCACACGGGTTGTGCAAATTCCCCAAGGAAGCGTTTATGTCCTGGCCCTCGAAAACGCGATTACTCTGGGGCGTTAGTGGCTTATCACTAGCAGCCTAGTGTAAAGGTTTTCCATCGTACCCGTCAGGGTGGGCCCCAAGTACTCACCCCTCCTCGTAAAATAGCAGCGACCGCTTAGGTGTCTTGAACCATGCCTGTCAGTATTGGCACTAGCCAGCCCACCGCTTCCACCAAAAACACAGAAAACCGTTCTGTCCAAACCCCTTCATCCGATTCTGTGCTTTGGCTGCTGTTGGTGGGCGTAAACCATTACCAAGACGCCAGTCTGCCCGACCTCCGCTACTCAGCAGTCGATTGTGAGGGCCTCAGCGTTGCCCTCACCGAAGCCGCCCCCGCCTTTGCCCAACAAAAAATCCGGGTGCATCACGATAATGCTTTGCAGCCACCGACCCTAGCGACCGTTCAAGCGAGCCTTGAGCAAGTTGTTTCTGAAGCGCAGCCTCAAGATACGATTTTGTTCTACTTTTCGGGCCATGGCATCCAAACAACAGGGCCAGCATCTGAAGCACAACAGGCTGTTCTTTGCTTCACCGATACCCAAAAAGAGAATTTGTTGGAAACGGGATTGAGTCTCCAGCTTCTCCTGAGAGCCTTGAATCGCAGTGCTGCCCGTCAGCAGCTAGTATGGCTCGATGCCTGCCACAGTGGAGATATGACCCTGCGCGGCACCACAGTAGATGTGCTGCGACAGCAGGCGGCCAAAAGTAGCGGCTTTTATGCGCTTCTCTCCTGTGACCAGGACCAGCGCTCTTGGGAATTTCCCCAGCTGGGTCATGGTGTGTTTACCTACTACCTCATGCAGGGCTTGCGTGGTGAAGCGGCTAATGCTCAAGGCGCGATTTCAGCGGATAGCCTGTACCGCTATGTGTATTACCAAACCCTCCGCTACATCGATAAAACTAATCAACAGCTGCGGGTAATTAATCAGCAAAAGCGCAGTCGCGGTGATCTGCACCTACAAACGGAGTACCCGCTACAAACGCCTAAGCGGATCGTGGAAGGGGTGGGTGAAAGTGTGTTGGTACGGAAGGCTACATCCGCCATCAAGCGCCATCCGCGCCGAGCAATTTTGGTCGATGGACTACGGGAAACAGGAACGAGTCTGTCACTGAGTAAGGTACTGCGCCAGACGGGAAATTTTGAGGTGAGCTACTGGCCTCAGCCAGGAGGCAATTGGGAGAATGTGCGCACTAGCATACAGCAGTGCTTGGGATTCAACGGTGGGGGAGATCATGCTGTAGAGCCGGGCAGCGTTCTGTTGTACTTAAGGGGAGCGCTGAAAACGACGGTCTCTGGAGAAGCTGTTCTGGTACTGCCTGAGGGTGTGCAGGTGAGTCGTTCTTGGTTGCGGCAGGCATTGCGTGATTCGAAAGTTTCTCAGCAAATTGTTGTTTTGGACTGTCCTGGTGCCGAAGATTTAGAACAGTGGATAGAAGATCTACGCGCAGACGATGATAAAGGGCAGTGCCTGCTAGCGGCGGTTTCAGATCTGAGCAATCCTCAACTTTTCTCTCAGTCACTTTTAGATTCCTTGACAGCGGCGGATCCGCAGGTAGGGATGCCCGCAGCGGGATGGATTACCCAGCTGCAGGGGCGGTTAGCGATGAGTGGTATCACACCCCATTTCTGGCTGACGGGGAAGCGTGTGATCGAAGTTCTCCCAGGAAAAAGTGCTGGCCAGTCAGGCGCAGGGGCGGATATTGGGCTGTGTCCCTACATGGGGCTGCGGGCGTTTGGTGAAGGGGATGCGGCCTTTTTCTTTGGGCGATCGCATCTCATACAGCAGCTACTACAAGCCATCAACCAACAGTCCTTTTTAGCCGTTGTCGGTGCATCGGGTAGCGGCAAATCTTCTGTGGTACAAGCTGGGTTAATGGCGCAGCTCCGGCAGGGAAAACAGATTCCGGGGAGCGATCGCTGGTGGGTGCGAAGTTTTCGCCCTGGGACGCATCCTATTCAAGCCTTGGCCCAGCGACTAGTGGATGTAGACAACACAGGCACAACAGCAGACAAGACGCAGGAACAGCTTCAGATTGAAGGGCTGCTACACCTAGGCCCAGAGGGCTTTGTCCGGTGGCTGCGAACTCGCCCTGAGCCGATGGTCATGTTAGTTGTTGATCAGTTTGAGGAACTGTTCACGCTGGCTAGTGAACTGGAGAGACAACAGTTTTTAGCCTTGATGATGGGTGCGATCGCCCATGCAAGCGATCGCTTTAAACTGGTCCTCACCCTGCGCACAGACTTTATGGCCACGGCCCTAGAACTCCCTGAACTGGCCCCTAAGCTCCAGCAGTCAAACATTTTGGTTCCGCCCGTCCTCTCAGAAGAAGCCTATCGAGAGATCATATTGCGTCCCGCCGAGAAAGTGGGTCTGACGGTTGAGCCAGAGCTGATTACTGTGCTGTTGCAAGATCTCAACCAGGGTGTCGGTGATCTACCCCTGTTGGAATTTGTGTTGGAACAGATTTGGGAAAAGCGTGAGCCGGGGCAGCTAGCTTTGCAGGTGTATCAGGAACAGGTGGGAGGACTCAAAGGCGCGCTCGAAAGAAAAGCGCAGGCAGTGTACAACGCGTTGAGCTGGGACGAGCAGGACTGTGCTCGCTGGATTTTCCTGAATTTGACCCAGTTAGGTGAGGGTACAGAAGACACTCGGCGACGAGTGACGAAAACAGATTTAGTGGTGAAAAAGTATCCCACGGCCATGGTAGAGCGGACATTGCAGGCACTCGTCGCTGCCAAGTTAGTGGTTGTAGGTGGGGGAAATGATGATGAACGTGAAATGGTGAACGATGAGGGACGCAGCCGAGGACACGATGAACGTGAAATATCGCAGAATGCAGAAACACCTTCATCGTTCATCACGCATCCTTCGTCGCTCTCTTCTTCTCCTGTCACGGTAGAGGTCGCACACGAAATTCTCATCCGTCACTGGTCTACCCTGCGGTGGTGGCTGGAGGAGAATCGGACGCGATTGCGCGAGCAGCGGCAGGTAGAGCAGGCTGCGATCGCATGGAAGCAAAACGATGAGCAGCCAGACTTCCTCTTGCGAGGCATCCCTTTAGATGCAGCAGTGGAGCTGTATGTGAACTACACCGATGAGCTGTCGGGAGAGGTACAGCGATTTGTAGAAGCTGGGATAAGCGCGCGAGAAGCAGAACAATCCCAGGCATTGAAGCGATTGCGACAAGCAAAACGAGCCATTGTGGCGATCAGCGTCCTCGCAATTGGGGCGATTAGCCTGGGGGCAGGTGCCTATTTTCAGCGGCAGCAGGCGCGGCTGAGGGAAGTAGAAACTTTGAATGCGCTATCCACCTCACAGCTGTCTAACCATCAGTCTCTAGAAGCGACGATGACAGCCATCGAAGCTGGCAAGCTGTTGCAAGACATTCGAGGGCTGAGATTTTTTGGAGATACGGCGAGTGCGCTGTGGGCACAGACGACCGGAACGCTGCAACAAAGTGTGAGCTTGGGCGCAGAGCGCAATCGGCTAGAAGGGCACAGTGAGCAGGTTAATGCGATCGCTTACAGCGCCGATGGTGAGCTAATGGCATCGGGGAGTGATGATGGCTCACTGAAGATATGGCATACGAACGGTGAGCTGTTGCAGTCAGTGTCTGTGGATGGAGATGTCGATAGTAACGCGGATGAAGCGATGCGTAGCCGGGTGACGAGTGTCGCGTTTCACCCAAATAATCAGACAGTTGTAGTCGCTCACGACAGCGGACAGATTTCATTTTGGACGATTGAGGAGGCCATTTCACAGCAGAACACTTCACAGCAGATTATTTTCCAGCAAGTGATATCAGCTCATTCTGATTGGGTCACGTCGGTGGCTTACTCTCCAGATGGAAAGCGACTGGCAACAGGAAGTCGAGATGGCCTTATCTCGATTTGGACGGCAGAAGGAACGTTGTTGAAGACTTTGATAACTGGTCACAGCAGATGGGTGAATACGGTGAGCTGGCATCAAAATGGGCAGCAGCTGGCTTCAGGGGGAGAGGGCGACGAACTTGCCGAAATTGGTGGCGAAATTAAGGTGTGGGATGTTGAGAGTGGTGCCTTGCGGTGGGAAACGGTGGCCCACAAGGGACGAGTCAGTTCGGTGGCGTTTGGTGAGGCGGGCCTTATTTCGGGCGGCGGCGATCGCACCATTAAGCTTTGGAATCCAGATGAGACTGACACCAATGCTGAAGGTGAAATTATCGGAGAGCATGACGCTCAGGTGAATTCGGTGGCCTTTAGCCCAGATGGAAAGTCTCTACTTTCGGTGGGGAGCGATCGCACGGCGCGAATCTGGCCCATCGCAGAAGACGCCACAGCAGTCACCTTTCAGGGGCATGGGGGTGATGTCCTGAGCGCAGCCTGGCACCCTTCTGGTACACAAATCGCTTCTGCGAGCCGAGACAAGACCGTTCGTCTTTGGCAGCTACCCACACGAGATCCCGAGCAACAGCTCAATGGCGTCACATTTAGCCCCGATGGCAGCTTACTCGCAGGGCTTACTTGGGAGGGCAGCATTGAGCTATGGGAAAAAGATAATAATGATTTAGGTAAACGAAAAATATCTCTCCTTGGCGGGGATAATCTTATTTCTCAGATTGCCTTTGCTCCCAGTGGACAGCAGTTGGCTTCTGCCCATGATGGTGGAGAAGTGAGGCTGTGGAACATTTCACAGGAGACTTTTTCTAGTATCCCTACAGGTTCTTCGGAGGCGTTAACAGAAACAACGTTTAGCCCAAACGGACGATGGATACTCTCGGGCGGAGAGGATGGTTTCTTGCGTTTGCTCAACCCGGCGGCAGGTAATGAACAAAAGAGCTGGCATGCGCATGAAGATGGATTGACCGCGATCGCTTGGCATCCGAAGAACAATCTAGTGGCCTCGGGAAGCTATGACAAAACGGTGAAAATTTGGAATAGAGAAGGCACCCTAGCGCAGACATTGACCGGGCATGGAGAGGCGATCGCAGCGCTCACGTTCAGCACAGACGGCAAATATCTGATTTCATCCGCTTGGGATAACACGATCAAAGTGTGGCAAGTGAGCAATGGAACACTGGTGCGCACCCTAACGGGTCATCAAAATGGGGTCACAACATTAGCACTGGGCGTAAATGGCCAAACATCAGCAGGTCAAGCATCAGCCGACCACCCATCAGCAGAGAATGTGCTATTTTCCGCCAGCGCTGATCAAACCATTATGCTGTGGAACTGGAAGACAGGGGAACGCCTCAAAAGATTGCAGGGACATCAGCAAGGCATAGAGAGTTTGACAATAAGCTCTGATAGTCATCTGATTGCTAGTAGTGGGGACGACTCGACAGTGCATCTGTGGAATTGGGAGCTTGATGAGTTGCTGCTGGCAGGATGTACTCAAGTGGGCGATTATCTTGCGACGAATCCAACAGTTCAAAATCCTGATCTTTGTCAGGGCATTTAAGAGCGCAAACTACAGAAAATCAGATGCATTTCAAGATGAGGCATTATGTCCATTCATTTCTATGCTCGCCAAGGCAATCTTTCAGAAGTCGCCAGCCTTTTAGCAAGTGGCATTAACATCGATGCAAAAGAGGGATATACCGGCAAAACGCCGCTACTCTGCGCCGCCCTAAGCCCTGAAGCAGGGGTAGAGATGCTGAAACTCTTGCTAGAAAACGGTGCCAATATAAATGCTGTTGACAGCGAAGGGCACCGCACGGTGTTGAGCTCGGCCCTTCGCTCCGGCAGTGTAGAGAAAGTGAAATTTCTGATGGCTCAAGGGTGCGATATTCACTATCAGCATCCCCACGGCTATGACGCTGCCATCGATGCAATGTATAGTGCGCCCCCATTATGCGATGGTCAAATACAGACTGGCCAAAGGGATACTCTTATCCCGTTCCTGAACTTTCTAATCGAGCAAGGCGTTGCTCTAAATGGCGTCTCTGATTATGGGGAAAGCGCAGTCAAAATCGCGTCTCGACAAGGTCGATTTGATGCGCTGAAACTTTTGCTCTCAGCAGGAGCCGATGGAGAAGCGCTGTGGTGGGATGAGCTACTGTACGCCATTCCCTTTGGCTCCATAGACGAAATTGAGGAATTAATTGCAACAGGGTCAGATCTGTTTGTTCGCGATCACCACAGCAGGACGCCTTGGCTTCTTAGCCTACACGTAGGTGATATGGAAAAGGCCAAACTAATCTTAGCGTCCGGTGCACTACCCGATGACGAAGGACACTATGGCACCACACCCTTGCACTATGTTGTCGATAGTAACAATACAGAAAGTAAGCTAGAGATTGTTCAATGGCTGATAGAGATAGGCTGTGACGTCAACGGTGTTGATGAGTTTGGCATGAGTCCGCTGATGTTGGCAGCACAAAGAGGTAACGTGGAGGTCGTAAAACACCTGCTGGCAAGTGGTGCTAATTCTTCCCTGGTCACTCGGGCGAATGAAAGTGCGCTCAATATGGCCAGCAGCTTGCCGGTTGCTAAGCTGTTGATAGCAGCGGGCGAGCCGCTAAAAGATATCAATGAGACGGTGCGATCGCAATTAACGGGCATCGGCGAAAATATTCTGCTCGCCACCCAGCAAGATTACGCAAAGGGGCGCGAGCGTCACTTTGGCAAAAACAATCCAGAATTGATGAACTTCCCGTTTTGGCAGGCGATGATTCGCTGTCGCAAGACAGCCTATACTGCGCGGCTCGCCTTTAACGATACTGATGACATGTCTCATCCTGTCTGGTGCTATGACCGATTTGGCAGTACCCTAACGTCCTTACCCGATGGCAGAGTCGTGGAAATTGGCGGCGAGCATGAAGACTTTTATGATCCTGACTTCTGCATTTATAACGATGTGGTGGTGTACCAAGGTAATGGCAAATTTAAGATTTTCGGCTATCCCAAACACGTGTTCCCGCCGACTGATTTTCACACTGCTACCCTGGTGGATGACGTTATCTACATCATTGGTAACTTGGGTTACAAGGGCGATAGACAATACGGAACAACGCCCGTTTATCGACTCTGTTGTGACACATTTAGCATAGAGCCTATTAAAACAACGGGAGAGCCGCCGGGTTGGATTAGCCGCCATCAAGCAAGGTATCAAGCTCCTAGTCAAATCATTATTTCTGGCGGGAAACTGGATGATTTTAGAGATGGAAAGGCTGAATATGTTGATTATTCAGGTGTTTGCCGGTTGGATTTGACTACGTTTACTTGGCATCACTTGACACTATGAAGCAACATCGTGCGCTGACTTTAGGCGGGCAGACTTTAAGTGAGCCCAGGTAATCGGCTGTGCCGATGGGTTTTGCCAGAGCACAGGCAGCCAGCTCGCAAAAGGAAACTGTGACTCTAGGCCTTCTAGCTGTTCTCTCGCCTCGCGGACAGCCAAGTGTAGCGGAATCCCTTGAGAGAAGGCGTTGAGAAAGTATTTCAAGAAGGCTTGAGCTACCCGATCCGGCACGGGATAGCGCATCAAAATAGTGGCTGGTAAAGTCAACTCTTGACTGAGAGACTTCAGCAGTTTCAACCCGTCGCAGGCATTGAAAATCGCTAACTTCAGGCCTCGCTCTGTGGCTTTTCTAATGCCATGCTTTAAGTCGCGTAGCGACAGACTTTCATGCGCATTTAGACGAAGCTTTTGCCCCTGTTCCGAATGGCAGCTGTGCCCTGCAAAAAAGAGAATATCCCAGGATTGCGCCCAGAGAGCATCATTTAGCTGCGATCTCCCAGGTTCAACTAAACAAGTTAGCGAGACATCTGGCAATGCCTGTAACAGCTCGAGATCGCGCTGCACATCTAATGCCTGACTATCACCCAGCACGGCCAAAATGTTGACCCGAGCACCCTCAGCCATTGTGTTTACTACTGGTTGGGGCCACTGGCAATAGGTCGCTTGGCTCAGCACCAGCTCTGCTTGAGGGTACCGATCAAACCAATCCCACAAATGCAATGGCAGTGAGCGAATATGCATATCTTCCGTTTGGACAATCAATCGAATCATGTCTGTTGGATGTAGATGAGAAAGTAAGGTTTCTCGCACGGGGCGAAAGCGTTCAGAATTGAGCCAGCTGTTGATTTGCTGTTTTAATCTTTGTTGTGCTTGGCGGCACTGCTCGGTGTCTTCTTGATAGCTAACGTTCGTTATCTGCACCTGTGGGGCGTCAATGCGGAACGCTTGTCCATGGTTGCGAATGTAAGCTTGTTGCCAACTGGCTTGAGTGGTGAGTAACTGAGTGGCCGGGGGTAGCCAGCCTGTGGTTTCAATCTGAGGCAATGCTCCCTCATTGCCAATTTGAAGGCTGACAGGAATTCCTTTTTTGACGGGGGTTCCCAGCTTAAGCACGGCTCGCTTCTGAGGAGGAACATTTGGAACTTCTAACGCTGTTGAAACGTGCCCCCATACGGGTGAGAAATACGACGATAAGTGGTGGACAACAGATGGTGTATGTGATTTGTTTGATTCAACAATTCGTAAATGACGTTTCTTAAGCGTGTGTAGCGTGCCCATGGCAGCATCTCCTTCAAAAGCCCCTTGTGTCTGGGGAATAGCCCCCTCGGTTATTACTTAGGGGCGACTCTGAAGGTTTATGCAAAGCTTGGCTAAATTACTTTGAAGTTAGTTATTGCTTTGACGTTGGGTGCTTAAAACAGCGGTAAATTCACCCCTACACCCAGTCCAAAGGAGAGATTCTCTAGGTCAATATCGTTCGCGGAAGAGTCCCCGAACGAGTACGAGGCAAACCCTGTCACAAAGGTGTCTTGTGTGGGTGTATAGGTGGTGGCTGCTTGCAGACGATGGGCGGTGTCGAACCGGCCATTTTGGGTGTAGTCATTCAAGGCTAGGCTATAGCCGAGGGATGCCTGCCAGTCGGGCGATACATCGTAGCGCAAGTTGGCAGATAGACTATTGCCAATACGGCTGCGATCGCTAGGATCAGTAAAGCGAGCCCGCAACTCGTAAGCCGTATCTAATCGCAACTTAGTATCGAGCTGATCTTGCCGGCCAATCAGCAAGCGAGCACTGTTGTCAGACAAAGTGCGATCGCCACTGACAGCGCTATACAGCTGAGTATTGACCCAGCCAAGTTGACCGTACATTCTCTCCGTCAATCGATGCTGCACCCCTAGGCTAAACCCCAAGGTGTTGTAGTTATTGTTATCGCCTTCATCGGCAAAACGAGTGAGTCCGCCACCGGCAGTGGCAATCAAACGCGTCTCTGGCCCCAGCTTAGGCGTCACCAAAAACGTTGCCTGATTGACAAAAACAATATCGTCAGTTTGGTCCCCAGAACTTGCTGTAATGTTGGAACTCGTAAAGGCAGATGAGCGCAACAAAAGCTGGCCATTGGGCTGGCGGCGAATAGCTGTCGCTGGCGTTTGGGCTTCAGGAGAGAATATTTGAATCTCGCCGACTTCTGCCGCTGCTTCCTCAGAATTAAATATAGGATCTGTTGGATCAGGCGTTAAGAAGTCATCATCTTCAATCTCAAATACATCAGAAGTTTCATTCTCCCCTTCTGTGTTTTCATCTTCTGCGTTTTCCTGATCTGAGTCTTCGGTGTCAGATTCTTCTGTACTGAGTCCAGGAGACAATCCATCATCATCCAACAAAGGATCAGGGGTGGGTAAGGGTGTCTGACTGAGTTGCGGCGCAGACAACGTAGGCATTGCTATGGCTACTTGGCCTATAAAGGCCGTCATAAGTGAAATAGTTAGACCAACAGCAGCGTGGGGCGATCGCATTGCTTTACTCTCCACCAGTAAGAAAAGAAAAGGAAGTGAAAAAGGAAATTAAAAAAGAAAACCAAAACAGAAGATCGTGACTATGGGAAAAAGACGTGATGGCTACGCCTAGTTAGGTCCCCCGGCAGGCGGAGCGTTCGGGGATGGATCTTGGCCTGTAGGATCTTGGCCCGCAGGATCTTGCTGGCCAGGGAAAAAGTCATCGTTTTGCTGGCCGCCAGTGGGTGGGTCGTCACCTACTGGGTCGTCAGGAATAAAGCCATCTTCTCGCTGATCTTCAAAGTCGCTCAGTGGATCATCTGCCCCAGAGCCAATACAGTTCGCCGAAAGCGTGGTATCCCCACCGCGGGCATCCAGCGTGCAGAGCCCTTCAGGGTCGGTGCCTGGGGCTGCTGCTTGGCGGGCGTCTTGACGAGCGATCGCAGCCAACGTATCCAACCGGACCTCTTGTAGCGTGAGCTGTACCGGTTCGGGCGATTGCGCCAACACATCACCTGGATCTGGCCCTAAGCCAGCGGCCAGCTGAGACGTTTGGTAAAACTGTCTGAGATCAAAATTTTGGACTTGGCCCAGCTGCCCATCCATGATGATGACCGTTTGCCCTCCCTGCAATAGAACAGGCGTAGGGTCTCCTGAAAACTGAACCAGCGTATTGGTTAGCGCAATCAGCTGAACCTGACCATTGGTCGGATCAGAGGTTACAAACAAGGCAATACTGTCATCGGGTAGCCCACCTGAATCATCGACCAGAACATTAGGGTCTGAGATGATTTGAAAAGACCCTTCTGGTGTCTCAATGGTGGTGTCTACATTGTCGCCACCAGCGGCGGCGGGCGGTATGGCCATTGCCAGAACGCCGCTCCGCAATTGAATCACTGCCTCAGATCGCATGCTCCCATCAGGAAGCTGATAGCGCCTCAGCCCTGGCAAAAATCGAAAGACAGAATTAGACCCGAGCCAGGCCAAAGATCCTTCATTGAAGAGCAGCTCTGCCCGCGAGCGATTCCCGGTGCGCATGGCATCGCGAGGCGCCATAATATCTTGCAGCTGTGCTTGGCGCGGTGACTGATTTCTGAGCAGCAGCTCAACCGTATTTTGCAGCCGGTAAACTTCCGCACGGGTTAGCGATGCCGATTGGGCCAGTGCCCCCGGTGCCCAGGAAAAAGCCCAAAGCACACCCATACAGCCGCCCATCAACAGGCTAGACATCCAGACGGGAATAGAAATCTGTTTTTGCTGCTGCACGTGTTTTTATCCTCAATTGATACAAACTGACATTAGCCAGGTTGGCTGTGCTACCCAATGCACCCGTATTTTCACCCTAGAATCTATTGTCCATGCTCGCCATTACCCCTTCGGGTACTTGTTTGCAGAGCTTTACACGGAAAAAGAACTTGGTTTGGGGTGCTTTTCAGAGAAACGGACAAATTCGGTGAGGTCAATGCGGCCCGCCATCTGTTTCCCAGAAAGCAAGAATTCGCTGTAGTCAGCCAAGTTATCTAATCCCACTAGGTTTAAGACCAGCTCGGCCAAGAGCCAAAACATCATTTTTGCAAATAGCTTTTGCCAATAAACTTGCATCGCCCTGGTCAGAGAGAAGGAATCACAACTTCAATACTTCTCTCTACTGCTGTATTAGGGTGGCTATTTGCAAAATATGCAGCTGCCTATTAACTAGGCAGATCAAGCAGGCAGATCAAAGCGCAAAATTTCTGGCTCATACTGAGTGGGCATAGGGTCAACTTCCCAAACAATCCCTTCCCCGGGTGAGAGGGCAACATCGACATACAGCACGTCTACGGGAGCTGTTGCCGTGACCTCGTTATTTTCAAAGGGTTGCAAATCCTCACTGAGCAGTCGCAGTGTTATACCCTGCGCTACAAAACCATTCAGCTTACGCAGCTCGAATCGCCATGCATTAGGCGTGTCTCCTGCCAAGGGAGAAATTTGTAAAACATAGTCTTCTATGCGATTCTCTGCTGCAATTTCTATTGTTCTAGAGAGTCCCGTGCTGGAAACAGTCTCGCCGTCCCCCCGAGCGCCCACTGCCACTGGTTGAAAGCTCACAGACTGCCAGCCAATTTGTTCTGCAAGCTGGGTAATGCCGGACTGGAGCCATTGAGTCACTGAGAAAGAGGCCGGGCGACCCCAGCGCTGCTCAGCCATTTGTCTGCGCCAGCCCCCGTGGGCCATCAGCGCACTCCAGCGAGCAAAGTCTACTTCGAGGCGAGGATTAAGCAGCTCGGGATTGCTGAGGCGAGTGATGAGCTGTTGGGCCTGGGAAAGCTCCATGTTACTCGCGGTGGACAGTGTGCTGTCGGCGAGGCTGGCTCGCTTTGAGACACCGGGGATAAGGGCCTGGGAAACGCTTATCTGGCTAATGTCGGTGATGAGGTCGCTGGCTGGGAGGCTGTAGGTGCGATCGCCCCTATCCAAATATCCATCTACTTTCAGTGCCTGATGGGTTGCTATTCCGGCTATCTTCACCCAGCCGTCATCCACATTCACCAGTACCTGCACGTAGTAATCACCCACCCAGCTGGGAATATCCACCCACTCCTGGGGAACCCGCAGCTCGTCTTCATCCATTGCCTCTGTTGGCAACAGCACCCAGCGCTCAGCTCCCCCGTCGAACCTCAGATCGATGCCCACACCGTCCACCCATTCCCAAATCGTGGGCAGCAGCGGCATGGCTAACATCGGCCTGGCCCTTATTGCCATGTCATTGGAGGCCATTTCGTCTGAGAGCCAGGGCAGTAGAGTTTGCAGGCCGACCTGATTGAGATAGGCTCGCCAGCGGCTTGCGGGTGTGGCCAATTGCTGGCTTTGTGACCAAGCGGCATCCCGTATAGCCGGATCAATCTCTAAGTAAACCCGGTCTAAATCAGTGTCTAAATCGAAGGGTAATGCGGCTGAAGTCATGGAAGGAGCTGCCCTGCCGGCAGCGACGATAGCGTTCAAATAGCGTTACAAAAATGGGGAGAACTAGGCTTCCGAGGGCTCATCCGTGCGGTAATGACTGGTGAGCCATGCCTCTAGGGCTGCCCCGCTATGTTTTATTAGGTCTGGTGAGGGCGCAATATGCAGGGTCTCTTCACTCCATTTTCCTAATGCCAGCAATAATGTCTTTTTGATGCGCGTCAGCTGGCGAGAAATGGCGTATTGCTTGATACCGAGCTGGTCTGCGATCGCTTTTTGCGTCAGCGTATCGCCGTAGTACAGCGCAATTAGCTTTTGAGCGTCGGGCGCTAGCTGGGCAACTGTCGCCGTGAGCACATCTTCTAGCTGGGTGTGCTGCTGCTGCCGTAAACAGTAGGCTTCTTCGGCCATCAGCTCGCCCATCGGAGACGCTTGGTCATCATCAGTGAGGCTATCAATAAATTCTCCAGCCTCTTGGCCAGGCCGAGTGGCATTCATGGAGACGGCGCCGGGGTACAAATAGCTGCGGACGGCTTTAGCCGCCGTGACCATCCAGGTTTCGGCTTGTTTTGCGCTCAGAGTCTTGGTGGCTCCAGGTAAACTATGACGATCGCGGTTGTACTGAGTTGCGATCGCTTCCCAGGTATTCACACCCGGCGCAGTTAACTGCCGTGAGCCAGACGCCTGAGCTGGCACGTAAATTAGCTTATAAGCTTGCCAAGCCAACACGTACGGCGAAATTTCGTCATCGCTCCAGCCTTGATTTTGTAGAGCCAAGCGCAACCGCTTCTGGCTAACTTTGCGCAGCAGCGACCAATCTGTGCAAATGTCGACTTCCTTGCGCTGGCGCAGGTAGTCACGAATGAGGCTGCGGAAGGTAGCACCAGCGTAGTTTTTGAGGTCGTAGCCTTGCTCTGAGTTGAACCCCTTGAGCACTTTTTCGAGCTGTGCGATCGCTAGCTGAAAGCAATCGGACAGGCCATTTTGGGTGCTGGTAAATCGGGTGTTGGCCCTGTGAGCAGCCCAGTAGCAAGCCTCTTGTAAGTAGGCTAGGAGATGATCTCGGGCAATGTTCCAAGACTGAGATTGCGCTTTAGACTCTGTTTTAGATTGACTGTTACTCCAGTGTCGATGCCAGTAAATCGCCCAGTAGCGCTCCTCTGCGGTTCCCTCTGCATCTTCATCGGTTGTGAATTGTATCGTCGAGGCTTTGCAGCGGCGTTGCATATGGCGTTTTAGCCGGGGATCGCTATGCCAGCGGTGGAAGCGATCGCCTTCGAACTGCAAAAATGAAGAAAAAATGTCGATCAGGCTGTGACGAGTACGCATAGGCAGTCGAGCAAGAAACAGACAGGCGGCTCAGAGAAACTGTAAACATCATTGAAACAGCCCGTGAGCACAACTTGCCATATGCTGCGAATGTATCGCAACAATCTTGACGCAATCCCTGTGGCTACACAACACGCAAGTCTAGAAAATCGTCTATTTACTTGACTCTGATAGTGTGGATGGCCAGTATTCTCCCGAGTTCAGTATTTGGTTCGCTAAAAGAATTGTCAGTGTAGAATGACTTCCACGTTGAGTATTCTGGTGTTATGGCAAAAGCTGCTGAGCACCGTCTCGGACGAATGCGTCTCTTCTCTGTACCTGTAGCAGCCTGTTTCTACTGGAGTGCACTGATTTTTATCATCTGCTAGGCAGGGTAAGTACTCCGGTTCCCAGTCATAATTGTTTTGAATTTGGGTTAGTAGCGTTTGAGCTGACTCGGATGCAAGCTGTAGGCGGGCTGATCGGTTTCCGTCACCTTGCCAGCCTCCGTAAGCTTCCTCGACATCAATAACAGAAGCTTCAGAAATATTGAGCCCTATGGCCTGGCTTGCCCATGCCGGTCCTTCTTCAATCATTGCCTTCTGTCTTGCTTTGTCCAGCCAGGGGTCAAATGCTCCAAATATTAGTAACAGATAGCTTGCCGTTGCTGTTATTAGAATGGCTTTGCAATAGGTGCTGATACGGCGAAGCATTGTGGTAACGATTCTTTATGGGTAACTACGCCTATATTTCCCGTCAGTATTCTAAACAGTGCGAATTCATAGTACAAAGAGATGCTTGTTCTCAGCTGGTAATGCCGATACCCTGGTAGAAATCCAAGAGCCCTGTTAGCACAATGTCGCGGGAAAATTCGGCTTCCACGCGGGCTCTGGCATTCTTTCCGAGGCGCGATCGCATCTCTCCATCCTCAGCGAATAACCGCATCGCCTCACACAGTGCTGTACGATCACCCTTGGGCACCAATAGACCTGTTTCACCGTGCCGAATCGTGCAGCGAATCCCCGGAATATCAGTGCCAATCAACGGCTTCCCGGCGGCAGCCCCTTCTAACATCGAGTAAGGAAATCCCTCATGCTCACTGGGCAGTGTCACCGCATCACAGGCCGCATAAAACGTTGTCAGCCCGTTCAGGTAGCCCAGCCCCTTCACCCCAGGAACCGCATGTCCTGTAACGGCCTGGCACTCACTATCCGAGCAACCTGCAATCAGCAAGACATTCCCTTTCTCGGCTAATCCAGACATCTGCCAAGCTTCTATCAGCAGGTGAAAGCCCTTACGCTTTACCGGACGACCCACATAGCCGAGGACGAAAGCCTCTTCGGCTATGCCGAATTGCTGTCTTGCTTTGCTCGCCTCTGCCGAATTGAATTTGCTGAGGTCGTATTCTTCTAGGTCTATGCCGACTACTGAGCCGCTTTTGATGACGGTGCCCTTGCCTGGGGGGAGGAGGTTGTCTGAGATCGCTTCTGCCAAGTTACTGTGGCTGACCAGTAGCGTGTGTGTGGCTAGGGCAATGTTGATTTTTTCGAGGGTGTAGAGGAGCGATCGCATCGGTCCTGTATAGCCTAAATAGGGCAATCCATGATTGTGATAAATCCTCACCGGCACCTTTGCCATATAAGCCGCTAACAGCGGAATCAGCGATGCTCTGGTTTGGTGTGCATGTAGCACCTGAGGGTGCGCTGCTCTCAATTGTTTCCGGTATGCAGAGACTCTTCTCAGGAGTGCAAGTGGGTTCAGGGTTAAGTCACTTGCGACCAGTCTTATAGGTGCATGCAGTGTTTGTAGTGTAGATTGATGCGATGGGTTGTCTTCGACCCAAAGCTCAGTATCCAGATGTTCAGTGTTGAATCGCTGGACGAAAGGCTCTACTAAAGAACGAGCGCTTACCGGAAAATGATTGTTTTGGATAATCCTGGTCAAAGAATGTAATGTCGGTACTCATCTGTTGTGTGTGAATACCTTCTACCCTATCTGGAGTCGTGGCCTAGTGTTTGAATAAATCAATTCTTGATGCTGCTAAAGCACATAATGACTGTCTGAGTAATGTTTATTATAGGCACTCGTAACAGTTCACTGGAGATTTTTCGCTCTGTTCTCTCACTTTCACAATCACTGTCGGTGTCTGCTCAAAAATGTTGAAAAAGTTGTTAGCTATTAAGGCCGGGCTGAGTCCTAATCTTAGTCGGATCGGTGCTAACTTACTGTGGCTTTTTATTGATAAATTTCTACAGCTAGGTCTTAGTCTTACTGTTGGTATTTGGCTAGCTCGCTATCTAGAGCCAACGCTGTATGGTACCTACAACTATGCTCTGGCATTTATTGCCATTTTGATGCCAATTGCGAGTATGGGGGTTAGCCAAATCACAGTGCGTGACCTTTCCAAAAGCGTAGATGAACAGAAAGAGATATTAGGCACCGCTTTTTTCCTTCGTGTAATAGGCAGCATATTCTGTATTGCCATTATCAATACACTCATTCAGTTAGGTGGTTGGGTTGATTCACAATCTAAGTGGCTAATACTAGTAATGTCACTAGGCCTTTTATTCTCGCCATTTGAAGTTATTAACTACTGGTTTCAATCTCAGGTTAAATCTAAAAATGTCGTCATAGCAAAGCGATTGGCGTACGTATGTGTAGCCATCTCTAGAGTTATCCTCATTTTATTAAAGGCTCCATTGATTGCCTTTGCCGGTGTATATGCACTAGAACTCTTACTGGGTGCTGTTGCTTTATGGTGTGCCTATCGCATACAGGGCAATAACGTCACTAGCTGGTCAGTAAAACCTTCTAAAATCTACCCTATGCTAAAAGAAGGAACGCCTTTAATATTTGCAGGTTTGACAGTATATATCTACTCAAAGATTGACCAAGTGATGCTAGGCTCACTCATTGTTGATCAATCTCAGTTGGCCTTTTATTCTATTTCCGTAAGATTATCGGAAACCTTTGACTTCTTACCGAGCATTTTGGCCTCATCTGTGTTGCCAAGATTTACTCAATTAAAAGCAGAAGGCTTTTCCTACACGGAGAAACTTCAAGTTTACTTCGATGTCATGACGCTGATGTGGCTTGCCTTTGCATTGCCAGTTAGCTTATTTTCTCGGCCGATTATTCACATACTGTATGGAGATTTATACTTCCCAGCTGTGCCAATGCTTCAAGCGTATGTTTGGGCTCAATTTGGTACCTGCTTTGGTATCGCTCGATCGACATTCTTGACGGTGGAACGTAAGCTTCATTACTCTTTTTACATTAGCTTGTTAGGGGCAGCCGTAAACATTCTTCTGAACTATATTCTGATTCCTCGTTATCAGGCATTTGGTGCAATAATGGCAACACTCACAACATACTTTGTCGTTACCGTCTTGCTAAATGTGTTTGTTCAAGACCTGAGAAAAATTGCGCTAAACATCGTTTGTTCATTTAATTTCTTTGCGTCTATACCTAGAATTAAGAAGGTGTTTGTGCATGATAGAAATTAAGCCAAACTTTGAAATATCTGGCGAGAATATATACAAGGCTTTCCCAGCGATTAAAGGTAAAGGCCTCAAGTTCGAAAGATTGGTTTGGACAGGCATGAATACCTGCGCTGTGTTTAGCAGTGACAGTTCAAACGAGGTTGTTTACGAAGTTCTTTCAGCGGGACATAATTTGACCCGTCCATGTCTTGTAATGCCAAACGCAAATGAGATCTACTTGCCCCAAGCTTCCCTTGCTTGGATGGGCCAGCCTCTGCTCAAAGCGCTACAAAATCCATCTCACGAAGAGATCATTATCCACAAGGAGGTTCTAAGGTATAGAAAACAAGTGATTTTACTTAACTGTATAGATTTCTTATATGGTCATTGCCTTCTCAAGCTACTGAATGCTCAACGGCATCTGAGGGATCATGCTAGCTATGGTCTAGTTGTTATTGTCCCTAAGTTTTTGCGTTGGATGGTGCCAGAAGGTGTTTCTGAGATTTGGACTGTTGAAGTGCCCCTAAGTAACGGTCAAAAATATTACCTGGCACTTGACCGATTTATTAGCACTGAACTGAATCGGTTTGAGCGCGTGCTGTTAAGTGAATCTTTCTTGCATCCTTCGTCGATTAATATTTCTGATTTTACGAAGGTCGAAAAACATCGGTTGTCTACCGCTAATTTTAGAATTTCCTACATTTGGCGTGAAGATAGACTGTGGATAGATCCCTTGTTAAGTAAGCTAAGCAGAGGACTTAAAAAACTCATCCCGCTTGACTTTGGTGCCATTCTTCAAGGCGTAAAAGTGAAAAAATTACTTTGTAAATTGAAGCAGGAATTTCCTAACGCTAAGCTTACAGTAGTAGGCTTTGGTAAACAGTACAGGTTCCCCGACTGGATTGAAGATTGTCGAGTGAATTCGTTTACGGTAGACACTGAAAAGAGATTTTGTGAAATATATGCTCAAAGTAGGGTCGTTATTGGTTTACATGGTTCCAATATGTTGTTGCCCTCTGCCCACAGCGGAATGACAGTAAATCTTTTGCCAGATTCTCGCATAGGTAACTTTTGCCAAGATATCTTGTATCATGAGTCTAACGTCAGGATAGCGGCTTTCAGATATCGCTTTTTGCCCGCTAATCTTTGCGTCTCTTACATTGTAAATACTGTTTCATCTATGGTACGTAACTATGCTTGGTTTTCTGAATCTATGACTATGGACCTTCCCTAATGACGCAGCGCTAGGTGAAAATGCCTGATACGCTTATTCTTTGCAAAGATATTAAAAGTGAGTCACAACACGGCACATCTAAGACTCTGCTTCCTAGAGATGAACGATGTCATCACATAGCTTTTTATGAACAGCTCTAACCCTGTAAAAAACTTGCTTAAGTCTGTTGGCCGCTTTGTGGGTTACGATTCGTTTGCGATGGAATCATATTCTCAAGAAGGAGAAGATCGGATTTTAGCGCGCTTATTCAGCCAGAAAACGGGATTTTATGTTGATGTTGGTGCGCATCATCCGCGCAGGTTTTCTAACACGTTTTTGTTTTATAAAAGAGGGTGGTCTGGTATAAATATTGACGCCATGCCTAGCAGCATGGATGCTTTTTGTAGAGAACGACCTAGAGATATCAACCTCGAAATCCCAATTGCCCGGGAGCGTAAAACTTTAACCTACTTTGAGTTCAACGATCCTGCCTTAAATAGTTTTAGCGAAACGTTGTCTCATTCCAGGAAACCACCCTACAAAATTATTGCAACAAGGGAGCTGGAGACCTATCCCCTGAAGGATGTTTTAGAAAAATACATGCCTCAGATGCAGCAGATTGATTTTCTTTCAGTTGATGTTGAGGGGTTAGATTTTGAGGCTTTGCAATCTAATGATTGGCTGAAATTTAGACCTAGCGTAGTTTTGGTAGAGGATGTAAAGAGGACGATATCACATATCCAACAGTCACCGATTTATCAATTCCTTATTAAGTATAACTATCAGCTATACGCTAAATCAGCGAATACCTGTTTCTATCTTAGTGATGAGTTCCTAGAGAGTATAGGAAAATCAACGATCTGCTCATGCGATAGTATGTGAGGCCGTTTTATGAGTGCAGTTCAACTCAACACTCCTGTTTTATTGTTAGTCTTTAAACGCTTGGAAACGACAAAGCAAGTTTTTTCGGCTATTCGTCGTGCTCAGCCGCGTCGTTTATATATTGCTTCTGACGGTCACAGACCAAATGTGCCCGATGAGGCTGAAAAAATAGCGAATGTGAAGAGATATCTCGTAGACCATGTTGATTGGGACTGCGAGATTAAAACGCTATTCAGAGATCGTAACTTGGGTTGCCGTCGTGCGATCAGTGGCGCGATTGACTGGTTTTTTGAACAAGAATCTGAAGGGATTATTCTAGAAGACGATTGTGTGCCAGATAACAGCTTTTTCCTATATGCCGAAGAACTGCTGGCTCGGTATCGTAAAGATACTCGAGTTATGGCGATCTCAGGTGACTACCTCAGCCGCCATCCTTATGCGTCATTGGATAGCTATTTCTTTAGCCGCTACAACCTTTGCTGGGGTTGGGCTACCTGGAAGCGTGCATGGCGTCACTATGACTCATATGAAGGCAGTTGGTCAAAGCTGAGGAATACCGACTGGCTCCTAACAGTTGGCGACGGAAGCTACCATTTTAAGTCTTACTGGACAAAGATTTTCGATGAGCTATTTTTTGAGAATAAGCCCGACAGTTGGGCTTATCGGTGGCAATATACTTGCTGGTTTCAGAATGGATTAATTATCTTGCCTACCCGTAACCTTGTAAGAAATATCGGCTTTGGTGAAGAGGCAACTCACACAAGTAATGACAGGAGCCCGTTTTCAAACTTACCGATAAACGAGCAACCTTTTCCTCTTTCACATCCTTCTGGTGTTATTAGAGATTACCGAGCGGATAAATGGATCCACGAGAACCTATGTGAGATGAGTCTGAGGAAGAGAGTAGTGTTGAAGCTTAAGTCTGCTTTAAAGCGGAAATGATGACAATTGCTGTTCCTTGAAATTTTGTGTGTGAATTCAAGAGGGCATTGTGCCTGGTCGCTATTGAAATAGGAGTTACATGGGCTGGTTAAAGTATTCTGGAGATGGCGTTAAAAAAATCCTTAAGACCTTCTTAGGAAAAGTAGAGCCTAGTCCGAATTATAAAGAAGCCTTAGAGATTCAAAGTTTGGCTTTGGGGCGATTACTATCTGAGCAGGTAAAGCAAAAGCAAACAATCAGCTCATTAGAAGACGTCGAATTCAGGATTTTCTCTCAGTTCGGTGACGATGGCATTATACAGTGGCTTATTCATAACTTAGAGATTCCACATGAGACGTTTATAGAGTTTGGCGTTTCAGATTATACCGAATCAAACACTAGATTTTTACTGTTGAATAACAACTGGTCAGGCTATGTTCTCGACGGCTCTCCTAAAAATATTGCGCGTATCCAGAGCGCAGATTACTACTGGCGTCATCACATAACTGCGCGATGTGAATTTATAGATAAGCGTAATATCAACAAGTTGCTCTCTGACTCTCTGCTCGAGCGAGAAATCGGGCTGTTACATAT